>JAAUXY010120173.1_pt1 | contig 22865 bp, 20 predicted proteins | sample 7278121 | NCBI WGS metagenome assembly JAAUXY01 (sample SAMN14350117, study PRJNA611818) | marine sediment metagenome | isolation source: surface marine sediment (1.8m) | place: French Polynesia: Moorea | collected 2018-08 | reverse complement strand
CCCGATCATCGATTGGCAGGGCGTTTCAGGACCCTGGCGCGCCGGCTGCTCGAGGAGCGTCTGGCCGGCCTGCGGCTGACCGTCGACAACGCTTTGCCGTCCCCCTTCATCGCCACCCTTCGGGGTGACCTGGTCCGTTCCGGTGTGCCGAAGACGATCGACTCGCCGGCTCTCTTGACGCGGGTCGCGGAGTCGGCGGCGTCTTTCAACCTGCCCCCTGACCAGCGGCTTCAGCTGCTCTTTGAGCGGGTGGGTGAGCCAAGATTCGAGCTTGAGGTCACGTCTTCTGGAGACGAGGTCGGCGTCGAGGATCGTCGCTTGGCGATCGATCTCGAGACGGTGGCCTTGCCCGCGAGCTTCCTCTGGTCCGGATCCAGCTGGCGTGCCGTCAGCGAAAACCAGTCATCGGCCGTTACGGTCACCGTCGAGTGGCATCGTGCCGCCGAGCCGGAAGGTACCGTGCCCTTTGAGCAGGATCCGGAGCTCCGGCGGCAGCTCGAGGCCTTGGGGTACCTGGAGTGACAGTGTCAGGCGTCGATTGACGAGCTACGAGTCCCTGGATAGCCTGATGAAGCTCTGAGGAGAGCCAAATAGAGATGATCGACTCCTACACCGCGTTTTGGCTGATCGTCGGCGCGCTTTCGGGCGCTTGGTATATCTGGTTCGCCAGCAAAGGCCACGTCGGCCGGGAGCGCAAGGCCTACTCGAACGGTCTGTTGATCGCCGCGGTAATCTACCCTCTATTTGCCGTATTTTCGGTCGACGCCGAGTGGTTCGGCGTCGAGATGTTGGGCGTCATCGCCTATGGCATCTTCGTCTGGCTGGGTCGGCGAGTGTCGTTCTACTTCGTGGCCGTCGGCTGGCTCTTGCATCCGGCCTGGGACGTCGGTCTTCATCTGTTGGGCCCGGGAGGGCACATTGTGCCCGGCTGGTACGCGATCGCCTGCGTGTCGTTTGACGTTCTTCTGGCGGTGGTGATTGCTTATCGGGTTTACGGCTGGGAGAAGGAGGGCTCTTTGCCGTCAGATCTCGGGCCAGTCGCCGACGTGGAGACCTGATTGAGCGAGCGACCGGCGTCGGGTCCCTATCAGCTGTTCATGCTGGGTCTGTGCGTTTACGTGCTCACCGCCCTGGCCGCGCAGACGCTTTTCCGACTGGATTCGGAGACGATCAAGATTCTGGACTTCGCGGACCTGGCGGTCAGCATGATCTTCCTGGGGGACTTCGTCCACTTGATGGTCAAGGCGCCGAATCGCCAGCGCTACTTCTTTACCTGGGGTTGGCTCGATCTGATCTCGAGTATTCCGACCCTCGACATTTGTCGCTGGGGTCGGAGCGCCCGTATCTTCCGTATCTTGCGGGTACTGCGAGGCTTGCGGGCCACGCGGCTGCTCTCCACCTTCGTGCTCGAGCGGCGCGCCGAGTGCGCCTTCTGGGCAGCGGCTTTCTTCGCCGTCCTGGTCGTCATCTTCGGGAGCATCGCGATCCTGCAGCTCGAAACGGCCGAAACCAGCAATATCGCCACCGCGGAGGACGCTATGTGGTGGTCATTCGTTACCGTGACGACGGTGGGTTATGGCGACCACTTCCCGGTCACGCCGTCCGGCAGAGCCCTCGCCGCGCTCCTGATGTTCACCGGCATCGGTCTCTTCGGCACCTTCACCGCTTTCGTCGCATCCGCCTTCCTGGCCCCCGGTGAAGCCGAGCAGGATCAGGAGCTGACCGAGATCCGGCGTGAGCTGGCGCATTTGAGGAAGATTCTGGATAAGGACGAAGCCAGCGCGGGCAGCTAGAGGTGGCCAAATCGAAAGTTCAACTTTCGATTTGGCCACTTATGTTAGGCTGTCAATGTGATCGAGCGAACTCTCCAGGCTCATCTCCTCAAGTTGGCCAGCCGCTATCCGGTGATGACGCTGACGGGCCCGCGTCAGTCAGGAAAGACGACCCTCAGTCGTCAGACTTTCCCTGAAAAGCCATATGTCACGCTCGAGAATCCGGCCGAGAGGGACTTCGCAACCGATGACCCGATAGGTTTCCTCGCTCGCTATCCAGAGGGGGCGATCTTCGATGAGATCCAGCGAGCGCCGGAGCTGGCCTCTTATCTCCAGGGGTTGGTCGACGAGGACCCCAGTCCCGGACGATTCTTGCTGACTGGCTCGCAGAACATCGTCTTGATGAGCGCGGTCAGTCAATCCCTGGCAGGTCGTACCGCTCTAGTCGAGCTGTTGCCTCTGGATCTGGCCGAGGTGCGGCGGTTTCCCAGGTCACCCGTAGATCTCGAAACCCACGTCTGGACGGGTGGTTATCCACGCATCCACGACCTTGATCTACCGCCCGCCGAGTGGTTGGAGGACTATACGGCGACCTACGTCGAGCGTGATGTCCGTCAGTTGGTCCAGGTAGGCGATCTATTGCTTTTCCAGACTTTCCTGCGTCTCTGCGCCGGCAGAACGGGGCAATTACTTAACGTGACGTCCCTCGCGGCCGACGCCGGTATTTCGCCACCGACCGCGCGCTCATGGTTATCCGTGTTGGAGGCGAGCTACATCCTCTACCGGTTGCCACCCTTTTACGCCAATCTGAACAAGCGGCTCAAGAAGACACCCAAGCTTTTCTTCTACGATTCGGGGCTCGCCGCCAATCTTCTCGGCATCGAGAAGCCCGAGCAAATGGCGACGCACCCCCTGCGCGGCGCCTTGTTCGAAACTTGGGTGATCGCCGAGATCTTGAAGCAGCATCGGCACCGTGGCCTTCGGCCCAGGCTCTACCTCTACGAGGAGCGCGGTCGTTTGGAAATCGACCTGGTAATCGAGCACGCGGGAACATTGACGCTGGTCGAGATCAAGTCGGGGCGAACACCGTCTTCGAAATACTTTCGGGCCTTCGACCGGTTCGAGGAGCGGCTCGAGGCCAAGGGGGCTGGTGTCCCGTGGCGAGTCGGATCGCGTGTCGTGGTCTACGGCGGTGACGAGACCCAGGAGCGAAGTCGGGGCAAGCTTCTGTCCTGGAAAGAGCTCGACGCTTACGACTGGACTCGCCCAACCCTAGAGGACGGATCGTAACGGTAGGAGGCTCAGCTTCCTATTGCCCGATCGGAGACTCGGGTGAGCTTAGCGGTGAGGAAGCCCTCCTCTCCTTCATCGAGGCCGATATAGGTCACGGATGAGTGGCGGCGCCGAGTGTCAGCAGGAGGAGCGTGATGCCGAGGGCGTATCGATGCCTGTGGCGCTTCATCGGTCGGGCCCTCAATCCGTGAGCTCGAGCGCTTCGACGCGAACCGCTTTCGGGTCGCGAAAATCGCCGGTCACTCGCAGCTTGTTGTAGCTCGTGCGCGGGGTAGTCTGGAAGTAATGGAGGGCTTTCTTCTGGCCGTCCTCGTCGAAACGGTAGAAGCGATCTACGACCCATAATCCATATCCGCTCTCGATGCAGGCGGGCTCGAGGGCACAGGCCGTGGTGTGGGGAGCCGGCCAGGCGTCGCTCGAGCCCTTGGGCTCAGGCTTGACGCCCTCGCCGGTCGCCGGCTGGCATTGGCTGGGAACGAGAAAGCCGGTTTTGGTCTCTACCCGGTCGGTGGCAAGAGCACCGCCGACCACGAGGCCGAGGACGGCAGCGTAGATCAGGCGGCGGAGGGTACTCGAGCGTCGGATCTCGGATCGCATCGTGATCTCCTCGGGTTGTTGCAGCGCGGCCGAATCGCCGCGTCGCTGGAGCCATACGAAATTCGCGATGCCGGCGGATCACGACCCGGAAACTGGCGCGTCTCGATGCAGCTCGGTATCGCGTCAGTCATCCGACGGAGCGAGAAACTTCGTAGGAGTAAGCGATCCCGATCGTATGGGTCATGACGGTGGAGATTGTGCAGGCGCGAAGCGCAGCGGCCGAGAAAGAGTTGTTGGAAGAGATCGCTGGCGGCAGCGAGGCGGCTCTCGCTCGTCTTTACGATCGCTACTCCAGGCTCCTGTTCGGCCTCATCCTGGCGATCGTGAAGGATTCACGGGACGCCGAAGAAGTGCTGCAAGAGGTCTTTCTCCAGGTGTGGAGACGTGCCGGGGGTTATGATCCGGGGCGCGGCGGGGTCTACAAATGGCTGATCACCCTGGCACGCACGCGGTCGATCGATCGCACGCGGTCAAAGAACTTCGCCCGCCACCGCGAAGCGGGGAGCGGCGACGACAAGGTTTTGGAGCGAGCTCGCGATCCAAAGCAGGCCACGCAGCTCGACGCAGTCCTGATCCTCGAGCGTGCCGAGGTGGTACGCGGCGTTCTCGCCAGGATCTCCCCCGATCAGCGGCGGGTGCTGCAACTCGGCTACTTTCGGGGTTATTCGCAATCGGAGATCGCGCGCACGCTCGATCTCCCTTTGGGCACGGTGAAGTCGCGAATGAGACTGGGATTGATCGCTCTAAGGGGCCTGCTCGACGAGGAGCTCCAACCATGAGCCGGCGCTACGAGAGATTCCGTGAGCTGTGCGCCGGCCTCGTTCTGGGAACCCTCAGCGAAGACGAGCGCTGGGAGCTCGACGAGCTGCTGGCGACGGCGAGCCCGGAGATGCTCGGCATCTATCGCGAGCTCGAGGTCGCGGCGCTCCATCTGCCTGCCGCGGCGGAGCTCGTCGAGCCGCCGCCCGAGGTCAGGGGGCGTATCCTCGAGGCGATTCGCGCGGAGCAGCGCTCCGTGATCGAGGAGGACGCCGTGGCCCAGGCCAGCAAGGGGGCGAGGGAAGGCATCGGAGCTCGCTTCGCACGCTGGCTCGGCCTGACTCGACCGGGCCTTGCCCTTGCCGCCGTCGCTTCGCTCGTCATCGTCAGCGTCGGCCTCGGCCTCTACTCCTCGGCCCTCTATCGGGCTGCCGGCGAGCAGCAGAGGCGAGCGCTCGATCTCGCCGAGGACCTGCGGCAGAAAGAGCGTCTGCTTCAGGTGCTGCGATCGCAGCACCTCGAAGTCGTCGCCCTCGACGGGATCGATCCCAACACGCAGGCCCACGGCAAGCTCATCTGGGACCGGGAGAATCAGGTAGCTGTTCTGCAGGTCGGCAACCTGCCGCCGATTTCCGAAGGCAAGATCTATCAGCTGTGGGTTTTTGCCCGCGACCGCGATCCGACCAGTGCCGGGGTCTTCGCGGTTCGCGACACCCAGCGCGACGCGTTCTTTCGCTTCGAAGGCTTCACGCCCGTCGATCGACGGTTGATCCGCGGCTACTTGGTCACTCTCGAACCCGAAGGCGGCGCTGCCGCGCCGAGTGAGAGCTGGTACCTGGGAGCGCGGGTCGAGACCGAAGACTCGTCCGAGGACCCCTAGCTCACCCGGGCAATCTCTTGGATCGCCGCCTCGATGTCGGCGTCGGTGGTGCGCCAGGAGGAGACGCTGAGGCGGAAGGCCGGCTTGCCCTGCCACTTCGACGCTCCGAACCAGATCCGGCCGCCGGTCTGCACGCCTTCCAAGAACGCGGCGACGTCGTCGGGATCGTTTGGGGTGCCGAGCACCTGGTTGAGCACCACCCGATTGAGCACCTTGACGCCAGCGTCGGCGATGCCTTCCGCGAGGCGCTTCGCTTGCCGGCAATGACGCTCGACCAGCTCGCTGACGCCGCGGCGACCCAGGGCGCGGAGCGCGGCCCAGATCGGTAGGCCGCGGGCACGCCTCGAGAACTCGAGGGTGAGATTCTTCTGGGCCAGGGGCTCGGCGGTGGAGTAGACGGCGTCGGCGTTGAGCGCCTCGCTCAGGGCGCTGGCGTCGCGGCAGATGGCGACGGCGCCGTCGTAGGGGGTGTTGAGCCACTTGTGGCCGTCGGTGGTCCAGCTGTCGGCGCCCTCGATACCGCGGGTGAGGTGCCGCCGGGACTCCGAGGCTCGCGCCCATAACCCGAACGCGCCGTCGACGTGGACCCACGCGCCGGCCTTCCTGGCGGCTTCGATCAGCGGTTCGAAAGGGTCGAACTCGCCGGTGTTCACCTCTCCCGCCTGTAGGCAGAGGATGGTGCGATCGTCGAGCTCGGGCAGGCGGTCGGGATCGACGCGGCCGTATTCGTCGGTCGGGGCGACGATCAAGCGCCGCTCACCGAAACCCAGGATGCGCAGCGCCTTGTGGATGGTGATGTGGGCGAGATCCGAGACCACCACCCGGATCTCGGGCGCACCGATCAATCCGTCGCGGTCGAAGTCCCACCCCTGGCGCGCCAACAGACGGCGACGTGCCGCGGCGAAGCACGATAGGCCACAGGCCGTGGCACTGGTGCCGAAACCGACCGCGGAGTCGGCCGGCAGATCGAGGATTTCCAGCAGCCAACGCCCCGCAATCTTCTCGAGCGTCGCGGCGGCCGGCGAGTTGACGTAGGACGACGCGCACTGGTCCCAGGCCGCGGCCAGGCGCTCGGCGGCGGCCGCCGCCGGCAGGGTGGCGCCAATGACGAAACCGAAATAACGTGGGCCATTCGACACCGACGTCGCCGGCGATCCGACCACGTCGAGCAGCTTGAGGGTTTCGGCGGGGTCGGAGGGCTCATCCGGCAGGTCTTCGTCAAAGGCCTCGAGCGCCGCCTGGGCCGAGGCGCTCGGAAACACCGGCATCTCGCCAGCTCGTCGCAGGTAGTCGGCGGCGCGTCGATCGGCGTCGGACAGCAGGTCCAGCTCGTCTTTGATCACGGTATGACTCCTTGGTCCAGCCGATTTTACCCGTAGAGAAGAATGGCCATTGGCCGACAAAGAAAACGACAGTCGCGGCGGCCCATGGTCATTGGCCAATAAGAAAAACGACTGCCGCGGCGTCCCATGGCCAACGGCCACGAAGGAATGTGTGGGCCGCGTTGGCTTGAGGCCATCGGCCATTCGAGAAAACGGGGCTCGCGGCGGCCAAGGGCCAATGGCCATGGGTCGACGCGGCAACTATTTTGTCGATTTACCGTGGGTTGACGCCTTCCAGGCTTCCGGTTCCGTCCAGCAGCGCTGGTGCCGGGTTCCATCTGGGGAGCGGGGCGGCTCCGTCTCTATCCAGAGTCTAAAGTCGTCTCCAGGCCGTCGATCAGCCGCGCGATCTCGTCCTCGCTGTTGTAGTGGAGGAACGACATGCGCAGGACTCCGGGATTGATCTCGATGTCCATCCCCATCAGCGGTCTGGCGCCATAGAAGTGACCGTGGCCGGTCATCAATTTGTGATCTGTCAGCACGCGATGGATTTCGGAGACGTCTTTGCCCCGGGGCAGGACGGAGACCGTCGGCGCACGCTGAGCCGGGTCATCCGGGCCGATGATGCGGACATCGTCTCGTGCTTTGAACCAGTCGAGCAGCGGCGTCGCTAGATGGACTTCCCGCTCGCGAATCATCTGAGCCAACCGATGACCGCGTTCAGCCGCGGACGCCGGCTCATCGAAGTGATGGTCGTAGAGCGTGTCGAGGTATTCGCAGACTCCGGCCGACGCGGCCACCTGGGCATGGTCGGGGCCAGCCGGCAGCAGCTTCTTGCGGGGTATATCGGCGTTGAAGAAGTGGCTCTGATTCGCCATCGCGGCGGCCAGCTCGCGCCTCACCGTCATCAGGCCGAGGTGGGGGCCCCAGGTCTTGTACAGCGAGAATAGGTAGATGTCGGACCCCAGGGCGCCGACGTCGGGCAGACCGTGGGGCGCCCAGGCGACGCCGTCGACCACCGTGATCGCGCCGGCCTCATGGGCCAGGGCCGTGATCTCGGCCACCGGATTGATCGCCGCCACCACGTTTGAGCTGTGGGGAAAGGCGACCAAGCTTGTCTTCTCGCTCAAGAGCTCAGCCATCGCGCCCGTGTCGAGCAGGCCAGACTCCGGATCGACGCACCATTCCTTGACCACGATGCCGGTGTCCTCGAGCCGTCGCCAGGCGCCGGCGTTGGCCTCGTGATCCTGGTTCGAAACCACGATTTCGTCGCCTTCCTGCCATAGAGGACGCAGGGCCCGCTCGAGCACATAGGTGTTCTGCGATGTCGAAGGGCCGAGATGCACTTCGTCTTCGCCGACGCCCAGGTAGCCGGCGAAGCGACGATAGGCTTCCTCCATCGCCGCGTTGGCGGCCTTTGACGCCGGGTACGAGAAATTGGGCTGGACTTTGGTTCGGGTGTAGAAGGCGGTCAGTCGGTCGATCACCTGTCGACAGGTATAGGAGCCTCCGGCGTTCTCGAAGTAGGCCCAGCCGTCGAGCGACGGCTCGGAGAACGCTGGAAACTGGTTGCGGACAAAGGCGAGGTCAAGGTCTGGCATCGGGTCTCCGGTGGTGAAGCCGGATTGTTGCAGATTCCGCGGACGCCGCGGACCCGCTGCTATGCTTCGCCGACCCGTACCGCAACCGAGGAGCCAAGTATGTCGACCGCTCGAATCCTGCTGTCTCTGAATCTTCTGCTCGTCATTCTGGTGTCGCCGCTCACCGCCCAGAGCGGTCGTACGCCGGTGCCCGCGCGCCACGCGATGGTGTCGAGCAGCCACTACCTCGCCTCCCAGGTCGGCGACCGGATTCTGCGGGATGGCGGCAATGCCGTCGACGCCGCGATCGCCACCGCTTTCGCCCTGGCGGTGACCCTGCCCTCGGCAGGCAACGTTGGCGGTGGCGGCTTTCTGGTCTACCACGGTGCCGACGGCGAGACGACCTGCTTCGACTTTCGCGAGCGTGCGCCGCTCGCCGCGACCGAGCGAATGTACCTCGACGAGAACGGTGAGGTCCGTAACCTCGCGCCGGAAGGGGAACCGTCCCTGCCGATCAACCATGAGGGCCTGCTGGCGGTCGGCGTGCCTGGCACTGTCGCCGGTCTATGGCTGGCGCACCAGCGTCTCGGCAGCAAGCCGTGGGCGGAGCTCGTGCGCCCGGCGGTCCGGCTGGCGCAGGACGGCATCCCGTCGTCCTGGCGCAATCAGAGATTCCTGAAACGGGTGGCTGAGGACAGGGAGCGCTGGCCGTCGACCGCCCGAGTCTTCTTGAAACCCGACGGGGAGCTCTACGAACCGGGAGAAATCTGGCGTCAGCCGGATCTCGCTCGGACCCTCGAGCGCGTCGCTGAGAAAGGCCGAGACGGTTTCTACAAGGGCAAGACCGCACGCTTGATCGCCGACTTCATGCGCGAACACGGTGGCCTGATCACCGAAGAGGATCTCGCTCAGTACCAGGCCCACGAACGGCGGCCGATCCACGGCAACTACCGCGGCTACGACGTCTACGGCATGCCGCCGCCGAGCTCCGGCGGCACCGCCGTCGTGCAGATGCTCAACATTCTCGAAGGCTTCGATCTGGCGGCCATCGGGCACAACTCAGCGCTCTACATCCACATCTTGACCGAAGCCATGCGCCGGGCTTTTGCCGATCGCGCCGAGCATCTCGGGGATCCCGAGGCCAATCCGGACATGCCGATCGAGCGCCTGACGTCGAAGGCTTATGCCGACTCCCTGCGCCGGACGATCGATCTGTTCAAGGCCACCCCTTCGAACCTCGAGACCTTCGCTCGGCTCGGCGAATCGGTCGCGCGGGTGCCCGAGAGTGAGGAGACGACGCACTTTTCGGTGGTCGATCCAGCCGGCAACGCGGTGTCGCTGACCTACACCCTCGAAGCCAGTTACGGTTCGCGGATCGTGGTGGAAGGCGCCGGTTTCCTGCTCAACAACGAGATGGGCGACTTCAACCCGATCCCCGGTCGCACCACCGAGAGAGGCCTGATCGGCACGCCGCCCAACCTGGTCGCGCCGGGCAAGCGCATGCTCTCCAGCATGTCGCCGACCATCGTCGCCAAAGGCGGCAAGCCGGTGCTGGTGATCGGCAGCCCCGGCGGACGGACGATCATCAATACCACCCTGCAGGTGATTCTCAACGTCATCGACCACGGCATGAACGTCGCCGAGGCGATCGAAGCCGGCCGCATCCATCACCAATGGTTTCCGGATGCGCTGTGGTCCGAGGAGGGGGTACTCTCTCCCGATACCCTGCGTCTGCTCGAAATGCGTGGCCACACCCTCAAGTTCAGAAGCTCGCAGGGCTCCGCCCACGGCATCTATCTCGATGCCGAGAAGTCCCTGCTCTTCGGCGCCGCCGACTCGCGCGCCTTCGACGGACGGGCGGTGGGGCACTAGCCACGCTTAAGGCTCAATGACCCTTATTCTTTTCAGAACTCTGGAGTCTGCATCAACCAGGTACCAACACTCCGTTCCTCCCCAAACCCAGTCAGGGTACTCGCCGGAGAACTGGTAGAACTTACACCCTTCGCATGCATCGCTTTCTCCAATCAGAATGGGTTCGCCCATAAGAGCAATCGCCTCTGAAACCGGAGTCCCAACCTCAATACTCCAGAACCTCTCCATAGTAAAGAACTCCGACTCCTTAGTGAAAATGTCGTACGGGTTTAAGAGCGCGACGGTGCCCAAGACAGCCACCAACAAGATCATAGCGATCAAGTGCATCACTCATCCTCCGGGTGTTGTGTAGGAGATTCTGGGCCAGGATCCTTGTCCGGCTCACGATCGTCTCCCTCGGCTTCAGATCCACTGCCCTGCTGGGGGATAACCCAACCCTCCTTCTCAGCTTCGGCAAGGCTGAGAAATCCTTCCTTACCGGCAATCAGATTGGGGAGGAACTCAACGTTGTCTAGGTCCAGTACCAAACTGTCCCCTTCGCCCTGCTCGATATCGATATCTTGCGTTCCAATCTTGTAGGCTCCCTCTTCTCTACCGTCCAAAGGTGAGCCGGGGCTTATAAGTACCGCGTCAGTATCGGCGAAGTACTTCGTCGACTTCTCTCCCGGTTGCAAAGGAACAACGACGACTTTCTTATCAATGTCTGATGCGATCCAAACGGGCACTCGGCTGTTGTTTCGAACGGTGCCTGCCTTCCAACCCTTCCTCTCGGTTCTGCCATCGGGGTCCACGAACTTGACTGGATTTCCCAACGCATACGCATACCTATTCCATCGTTGCGGCTTGGCAGTGGCCTTCCTGAGCACTTTGGGATCGGTGCTCAGGAATCTCGCCGTAACGGGGTGGAAGTATCTAGCATGCATGTAATCCAAGTCGTCTGCATCGCCCGCGAGATGCGCATCACGCTCGTGCCCGGCAAACTGGAGCGCCGTGTAGCTCGAATCGACTTCTTTCCCGTAGGGCAGATAGTCGTAGCTGGCGACGACGTCGGCAAGCTCGCTGGTGATCTGGCGCACCGAGCCGAGGTGATCCAGGTGGTAGTGGCGGATGTCCCCCGCCTTGTAGTCCGCCAGCAGCGCTCCGTCCCGGTATGCATAGCTCTTCTCGACGGACCATTCCGGAGCGCCAAAGCACGAGCCCGTCCGAATTGCCGCCGGATTGCCAGTATAGCCGGTCGTCGTGCTCCAAGCCGTAGTGTCGCCGCTCTCGAAGCCGTCGCAGAAGATCGGCTCGCCGATGGCGGGAGGGCCGTAGCGATAGTCGCGCAGCACCCAAGTCGTTGAAGCTGTTGGTGGTGAGGACCGAGGACAATCGGCCATCGATGCCGCGATAGTCGTAGGTCTCGGTGACCACGACGTCGACGGCGCTGCTGGTGCCGTCGCCGGGGACGTCGAGACGGTTGTGGCGGATCGCCTGGTGCACCTTGCCGAGGCCGTGAGTGGCGGCGGTGTCGTAGATCAGCTGCTTGACCAGGCCTTCGGCGGCGCTGGTCACCGTCAGGAGCCGCTCGGCCGCGTCGTAGGCGTAGTCGAGGGTCCGGCGGTCGTCGGCCATCCGTCCGGCGTTGCCGCGGGAATCGTAAAAGCTATAGGTGACGGCGCCGTTGCCGGCGCTGCCGACCTCGGGGTGGGTCTCCGAGCGCAGGAAACCGAGAGGGTCGTAGTCGAACGCGCGCGTCTGGGTGTCCGGGCCGGCCAGCGAGACCGATACTAGACTGGGCGAAGAGGATCCTCAACGCCTCGTCGCAGGACGAGATCTTTGCGACCTGAGTGATGATAGATCCGGTTCGCGACCTCAGTCGCCGCCTTTGTCCTTCGGTTGTGGCTTGGGAGAGCCTCCCTTTCAGGGTTCTTAGCGGGATGGCCGCAAACCGTGGCGCTACGCCCACCCACGCGACCGGTCTGCCAGCGTTTCTTCCTAGCATCTAGACAAGGCATTAGGGGTTAAACTGTCGGCATGTCGTTGTCGGCGTTCGGCAAGTATCGGGTCGTCCAGAAGATCGGCGCGGGAGGTTTCGGCGAGGTCTATGAAGGCCTCGATCCGCATCTCAACCGCCGGGTGGCGATCAAGACCTGCTCGTCGAATGACCAAGAACTGCGCTTAAGGTTCACCCGCGAGGCCGAGATCGCGGCCAATCTGCGCCACCCGAACATCGTCACGATCTTTGACTTCGGGCACCAGGACGGCACGCCCTACCTGGTCCAGGAATACCTGACCGGTGAGGATCTGGACCACAAGATCAAGCGTCGTGAACGACTGGACGAGGCGACGATTCGCGAGGTCTTGAAGCAGATCGCTTCGGGTCTGAAATACGCCCACTCGCGCGACGTGGTGCATCGGGACATCAAGCCGGCCAACATCCGGATTCTGGATGACGGTCAGGTGCGGATCATGGATTTCGGCATCGCCAAGCTGTTGAGCGCGCAGACCCAGCTGACGCGCACCGGCATGGCGCTGGGGACGGCCGCCTATCTGCCTCCCGAGCAGATCATGGGCAAGACGCTCGACCAGCGCGCCGATCAGTTTTCGTTCGGGGTGCTGGCCTACGAATTGATCACCGGCGTGCGGCCGTTCTCCGGCGACAGCATGTCGACGATCCTCTACGCGATCGCCCACAAGCAACCCGAGTCGGTCGCTAACCAATGCCCGGGATGCCCGCCGCGGCTCGCGACTCTGATTGAGACCTGCCTGGCCAAGGATCCGGACGATCGCTTCGCGGGCTTCGGGGAAATCATCGCCGAGCTCGACGGCCTGGCGACGAGGACGATCGCGACCGTACCCACGGTGCCGGCCGCCGTTCCGCTGGTGCCGGCCGCCGTTCCGCCGCCTCTGCCGTCGCCAGAACCGACCGCGGCCGAGAGCCTGGCTCCGACCCGGCAATTGCCGGTGGAGGGCCAGGAAGCGCCGAATGTCCGGAACACGACCAGCCGAAAGCTGTGGATCGGTCTGCTCGCGGCGGCCGTGATCCTGGCTCTGGGAATCGGTGCTCTATTGGTGACCCGGTCGGGTCAAGGTCCGGGAGAGACGGCAGTCACGGCCGACACATCACCCGCGGCCCGTGACGCCGCGGCCGAGGATGCCTCGGTGCCGTCGCAACCTCCGGAGCCAGAGGATCGGGTCGTCGAGGTGACCGAGACCCCCGCGGACACCCCCGATCAAGTCGCCGCGACGGAAGCTCCGGAGCCGCCGGCGTCCAGTTCTACAGATACCAGACCGCGCCCGCCAAGAACCTCGGCGCCGGCCGAACCGTCCGCGGCGCAAGAACCGCCAGATCCGGTGACAGGCTCTGACCCCGGGCCCGAGCTCGACGCGTTTCCGGAGCCAGCCTCAGACGAGGCAGAAGCCGACGAGTCGGCACCAGCAGAGTCGGAACCGCTGTTGTCTGAGATCCCGGTCGGGCTCGGCCTGGGCCGGCTCGCTCCCGGCCAGCCGGTCTATGCTGATCGGCCCTTTACCTACGAGAGCGTTCCCGAGGCCTACCTCGATCTACCTTGCCTGCTCACCAAGAACGACTTCAAGGACATTAAGACGTCTTTCGAACTCGAGCTCAGCCGAGAGTCCGACATCTTTGTCGCACACGACGAGAGGCTCAAGCACAAGCCAGACTGGCTGAAGGAGTTCCGCAATACCGGCGACCGGCTGACGGTTCTTGAAATCGGCGACAAGCCCAAGACCGTCGGTTACGAGATCTTCGTCAAGAGTTTTCCCAGCGGTCGCGTCACCCTGGGCGAGAACAAGCCGCGGCAAGCGAGGAAGAAGCGAGTCAGCATGTACGTCGTCTTCGTACGGGCTCATTGATACCGCGATGCGACCTCCTGCCCTCGACCGCTACGACGTCGTGATCGCCGGTTCGGGATTCGCCGGTTCGATTCTGGCTCGAATCCTCGCCGGCCTCGGCCGTCAGGTGCTGCTGCTCGAGCGCTACGAGCACCCGCGCTTCGCGCTTGGTGAATCGTCGACCCCGCTGTCCGCGATCCTGCTCGAGACTCTGGCCGAGCGTTTTGCGCTGTCCGACCTCGCCGATCTCGCGGCCTATGGCCGCTGGACGCGGCGTCTCGACCACCTGCGTCGTGGTCTCAAGCGCGGCTTCACGTTCTACACCCATCGGCCGGGGTATGAGTGGACGCCCGGAGAGGCGAACGAGCATCGGCTGCTGGTGGCGGCCAGTCCTTCGGACGCGGTAGCCGACGCGCATTGGCTTCGTGCCGACGTCGACGCCCACCTGGTGGATCTAGCGGTCGACGCCGGCGTCGACTACCTGGACCGAACCGATGTCACCCAAGTCGAAGCTACCAGCGACGGCCTGGTGCTGAGCGGCGGTCGTCGCGATCAGCCCTTCATGACATGTGCAGATTTCCTCGTCGATGCGTCGGGGCGTCGGGGCGTGGGGGTCACGGCCGGACTGGCCCGGCCCCTGCCGTCGACCGGTTCGCCGCCGACTCGGCTGATCTACGCTCACCTGGCCGGTATGCCCGACTTTGCCCACGTCGCGAACGCGGATCTTACCGATAGCCCTTATCCGGACGACCTGGCGGCCGTGCACCACCTGATCGACGAGGGATGGATCTATGTGCTGCCGTTCGATCACGGCGTCGCCAGCGTCGGCCTGGTGCTAGAGGCGACCGAACCCGAAGACGAGGGGCTGGAAGCCGAGGATCCGGAATCGATCTGGCGCCGGATTCTCCAGCGTTACCCGACCCTCGACCGCCAGCTTGGCGACGCCGAGGCGATTACCGGCTGGCATGGAACTTCTCCTACCGACCCGCTTCCGCATCGCCTCGATCGGGCAGCTGGCGATCGCTGGCTGGCGCTGCCCGGCACTTATGCCTTCTTCGATCCGATGTTCTCGACCGGCATCGCTTGGAGTCTGTCGGCGGTCGAACGCGTGGCGCGTCTCTTCGAAAAAGCTGGGCAGCCCGAGGCGGCATCGGTCGATCGTTACGCCGCGTTGCTATCGGCCGAGGCCGATCACCTCGCCCTCCTGATTCGCGGCGCCTACCGGGCACGGAGGGACTTCCGATGCTTCGCTGCCTTCACTCAGCTCTACTTCGCCGCGGCGAGTTTCCAAGAGGCGGGCCGCAGGCTCAATCCCGAATTCACCGATTGGACCTGGGAAGGCTTTCTCGGAGCTTGCGACCCGGTGATTTCGGCTGCCCTGGCCGATGCTTGTGAGCGGCTCGAGGCTCCCGCCGTGGATGGGGAGGCCTTCGAGCGTTGGGTCGCTAGCACCATAGAGTCGCGCAACCTGGCCGGCCTCGCCGACCCGGCTCGGCACAACATCTACCCGGTCGATCTCCAGACGCTGGTGAGCTCCGCCGGTTTGCTCGACCTGTCTCGCGAAGCCGTCGAAGCCGCGTTGCCTCGCCTACGCGGCGAGCCGGACAGCTGAAGTCATCATGCGCCGATCCTCATGTTGACCACGAGGTGATAGCGGACGAGGACCGGTTTGCCGTGACGGGTCGCGGGCTCGAACTTCCACCGCCTTATTGCAGCCACCGCGCTTTCGGTGAGTCCCATTGGTAGTCCCTGGATGACGTCGAGGCAGCGAACGTCGCCTTGCTTGTCGATGACCGATTCAAATATCAGCAGGCCACTGATCCGCGCCCTGCGGGCTGTCTCGGTGTATTGAGGACCCGGAGAGAAGGTCTTTTTCGGGGGCCTGACGTCTTCACCTACGGCCAGTAACTCGGTTTTTGCCTCCCCATCGCCCGAGTCGCCGGTGACGTCCCTTAAGCAGGCAATCCAGTCCATGGCCCTCTTGGCCTCGGCCGCGCTGGGGCCCTCGGGCGCTCGTTCGAGATATTCGGTGAACGCGCCCAAAGCCTCTTGATCTTGACCGGAGTATTTCAGCACCTGTGCCAGGTTGTACCAGACGACGGGGGCGTTGCCACCGGTCAGCTTCAGAACCGCGCGGAAGGCTGATTCGGCCTCCTTGAGTACGCCTTTCAGATCGAAGTCAGAAGACTGTGGCTTCTGGATAAAGCTTCCCGCCTGGGAATAGAGGCTGACACCCAGGTTGTTGTACGCGCGCCCCCGTTCTGCGGTGTTCGAAGCCTTCTCCAGGGCACGTCGAGCGTAGGTCTCGGCATCGAAAGACTTGCCTAGCTGGTTGAGGCATAGGGCCAGATCCAGTAAGAGCGGCACCGGTGGTTGATCGGCTAGCTTCTCCGCTTTCTGGAGGTGTTTGAGCGCGTCGTCGTACTCACCCTTCTCGATCAACCTCTTGCCCTTGGCAAGAGCCTTGTCCAAGGCCTTCTGAGACGCTGTGGCGGCGGACGCCAATAGCGGTGTCAGCAGGGCGGCGATCATCAGAGCGCGGGTCAGCGAGTGCTTTAGAATAGTAGGCATATCATCCTCCCAAAGGTCATTCTCCTGGTCCAGCCATAGGCTCTCGAGCACATCAATTCGGCGAGGCCGACGAGAGCAGGAAATGTTTCACGGAACGTTTCACGAGTCGTTTACTGTTTCACGTGGAAACTTATGTCGATGTGCGAAGTGGCTTCTTCGATCCAGTAGTAGAAGGCTGCAATTGCGCCATCACAAGATATAGGGGGCGTCGCGTCTTGGACCACAAGACCTTGCGCTTGTTCATTTCGGTCTGAAAAGGCCGCGCGCTAGCTGCTGGTTCTCATCCCGAGCAAATTCAGTGAAGCGTTGCCCGAACTGGTGCCGCTCGCGGGCCTGACCTTTCTCCAGGTGCTCGACCAGGCGACCCATGGCCATGAGGGTGGCTGCCGGCGCGGCATGCCGGGCCGCCATGTCGTCGGCGAACTCTTTGAGGCTGCCCTGCTGCACCTCGTAATCGTTGAAATCGCCCAGATTGTCTTGCAGTTGCTTCAGTGCCTTGATCAATCGGGTGAGGCGGCGCTTTTCGTAGAGGCTTCGGAAGAACTCCATCAGATAGCGCAGCTTCTTGCACTCGATGCGTAGATCGTGAACCGCCTCCGCCGGGGTGTCGTCGTCGATCGCCAGACCGTTCTTGATCACCCGGCGATAGACCTTCCAGATGCGCTCGGACGCCACTTTGCCGATCGGACGCCCGGCGTTGGGGGCCGCTTCGAGGTCGGCCGGCTGATTGAGGAATTCGTCCCAGGTCTCGAGCAGAGTACGGTAGCGCTTGGAACCGAGTTGCCGAGACATGCGGCGCTGCTCCCGGCGCTGCCGGTCGATCAGATACTCCTCGAGGGGTCCGAGGTCGTCGCGCACCGCTTCCGGTAGCTCCGCCTTGTAGTCGTCCATCTTGAGCAGGTAGACGTCGAGGTCGCGCACGTGTCCGGTGAGACCACCCAGCCACTTGAGCTCGACCTTGAAGTGACCAAGGTCGTCAGCCGGGTAGACTCCTTTGATCTGAGACAGAGCCGAGCGGCTACGGCGAACCGCGACTCGGAAATCATGCAGGAATTCGGAGTCGAGATCGCGACGGGTGCCCTGTTCGTTTTGTTGGATCGTCGCCAACAACGAGCGATGAATGGCCTTGGCGGCCTCGGCGGCGGGCATCTCCGGGTCGAGATCGAGCACGACCTTGGAGACATAGTCGCCGGCTTGTCGCCCGACGGCGGTGAGGGCTCGGTCGAGCTCCGGGGTCTCGATCTGCTCGAGCCCGAGATCGGACTCGAGCAGGCGCACCACCCGGTTGTAGGCTGTCAGGTAACCGCGTATCGGTAAGACTCGCAGCGTCCCTGGCATGGTTTCCGGGTTGCCAGCAACGCCCGGTACCTTGGCGGAGCCCTGCTCCAGCCGCAGGCGGACCAGAGTCTTCTGCCGGGAGTCGAGCACCCGCAGCGTGCGACCCGTGAGGCGTAATTCGACGACCGGCAACAGGCGGCGCATCGCGATCACCGGCTCGAGCGCCTCGCGGAAGGGGCCGATTGGAAAGTCCCAGGCAAACGGAGGGGCTGCCTTTGCCGTCATCCGGTGGCGAGGTGTGCCGTCGTGGGACAGCCAACTCAACGATTTGCCACCGCGAACCGGGGCCAGGAGCAGACAGCCGCCGGCGCGATGAAGGCGCCAGTCGAAGGTGTCGAAATAGGTCAACCGGCGAGCGGGATCTTGCTCGATCTGGATGTCGAGTTGATGCTCTATAGAGGCGACCAGATCGTCGCTATTCGAGCTCTCGGGGATCGCGTAGGCGATCTCTTGCATTCGATGATTCATCTCTCGATCTTATCCCAGGGCTCGGGCGCTTGCGCCGGCTCAGTCGTAGGTGTACTCTTTATATTATTGAATAGGTCACATTGTGCCGGTTCAAAGAGTTATTTGAATCCAGCAATGTGTAAGGAATCGAGAGATCCATGAAGACCATTGGCCTGAGAGAATTGAAGGCTCGCTTGAGCGAGTACGTCAATCGAAGTCGAGATGGAGAACACATCGTGATTACCGATCGAGGACGCGAAATCGCTGAGTTGGTACCTCTGAGCGACGCCCGCCGGGCGATGAACGCTCTGCGCGAGGCTGGCAGAGTGAAATGGAATGGGGGCAAGCCGAAGGGCTTACGCGGCTACGCGGTGCGCGGCAAGCCGATTTCTGAGACGGTCATAGAAGGGCGTCGCCGCGAGTAGGTGGGCGGTGATCCTCTACATGGACACCAGCAGTCTGCTGAAGCTCTACCTGGACGAGGAACACAGTGATCTCGTGCGCACCTGGGCGGATGGAGCGCAGGTTCTGTGCACTTCCCGGGTCGCCTTACCCGAAGCCATGTCGGCGGTAGCGCGACGCTGGCGTCAGGGCGATCTCGACGACGAAGCCTTTGCCGCCCTGCGTCAGGCCCTGGCGAACGATTGGCCGGAGCTCAGCTCTGTGGATCTGAACGAGGAGGCGGCCGGCGAGCTTGCCGTGCGACTCGACCTGCGCGGCTTCGACGCGGTACATCTCGCGGCCGCGGTCGAAGTGGCCACTGTCGCCGACGCTCCAACGTTCTTCTCATCCTTCGATCGCCAGCTCAACCGGGCCGCCAGGGCTGAGGGTCTCGCGGTCCTCGACGCCGAAAGTGACCTCTATCCCGTGGCGGCAGTGGCGGGCGATTCGTCGGAGATTCACGAACCCATTCCTGCCGGAGGCTGGCCATCCGAGAAAAGCTGAAAGCAGGACACGGCGCCTCTCTGCCATTGTGTTGACAGAAAGACGCCGTTTCGAACAGGTCACATGGCGCCTCAGCGCCGATCAGCGATTCCAGCCGATGATCAGGCTGGATCCCCGCCGCCCATCTGGCCGCAGGCCTTGAGCGCCAATGCGTCGAGGTTGTCGCCGTAGATGTTGACCATGCCCGGGACGACCAGGGGGCTGATTCCGTTGGTGCGATTTGTCCAGAGCCCGAGAGCCTCGGCGGGAATGAGGATCCCGACTCCCGCCACGGTGGGGGTCAGGATGTCGCCCGGCTCGACCGGCTGAGCGTGGATGGCGTCGAGGGTTCCGACGATCGGCGAATTACGCGTCACCGAGAACAGCAACATGTCGGTTTGACCGTTCAGCCAGTCGAGCGGGGCGTCGGATCGGTCGTAAACTCCGTTGCCGTTTTCCCGCAACAGCAGGGCATTGATGTCGTCCGTGAAGCTGAGGCCTAGGGCGAAGTAGGGCGCGAACACGGAGAAGCCGCCACCGCCGGCGTTGCTGACCAGGACGGCCCCCGGCGAGACGCCGTTGGCCTGTGCGGTGCCGCTGTGGACGAGGGGACCCTCGAACGGATCCGCCGTGGCCGCGTCGAGTGAGAAGAAGACCTGGCCGGTGAACTGCGCGCAGACGAGGGCGTCGAGGTTGTCACCAGGGTCGGCCGCGGCACCGAACGTCGGCGGATTCGGCTCGATCAGGGTGAGACCCGGCGCCGCGAACGGCGCGACGCCGTTGCCGTCGGCCAAGCCGGTATTGCTGGAGGCGATGGCGTTGCAGACCGGCGGTGCCGGCAGAGCGTTGCTCATGTAGATATCGGCCGATGCTTCCTGGTTTCCGATCGCGCCTTCCGTCGTGACGTTGGGCGGCATCGGGGCACCCGGGCTGCCGACGGCGAACTCGTCGACGGAAAGAAGCAGGTGTGGGCTGCCGTTGCAGTCGATCCAGGGATCGTTGCCGTAGGACATGGCGTCCATCTCGGGCTCTCCGGTCGTCGCCGAGGGGGCGATGCCGAGCGCGCCGCCAGAGATCCTGATCCAGGGCGTGCCGGCACCCGGGGCCAGCAGGTCACCGGCTCCGATCGGCGCCGGAGGGAAATTGGAGCTGGGCATGCCGATGGTCGGGCCCTGGAACTCGATTGAGTAGGAGAGTTGCGCTTGCGCCGCGTTCGTCGTGAGCACGAACGCGGTCAGGGCCAGGGCTGAGACGCGGGTCAAACGGCGGAATGAGAGTCGAAGTGTGGTCGTAGTGAACATGGCAGGTTTCCTTTTGATGGGCGTCCATGCGGTGGGACGCTGTCTTGTGATGATCACGGCGCGGTGCCGTGTGCTGTTATCGAAGGGTCCTTCGCAAACGGCGGGGGAAGTCCCTCATCCCGGCGCTATAATGCGGATGATTTCTTTCAATTCGCCAAGAGAGCCCGTGCCGGAAGACCGCCAGAACGCCTCGCCCGCGGACGTCACCGAGCTGCTGTTGCAGTGGCGCGACGGCGAGCAGAACGCCGCCGAGAGCCTGATGCCGATCGTCTACGACGAGTTGCGTCGGCTCGCCCGCGGGCAGATGCGTCGCGACTCCGGCGGCGGTGGGATCCTCCAGACCACCGCCCTGGTTCACGAGGCTTATATGCGGCTGTCGGGCCGCGGCGCCGACTGGGAGTGCCGCGACCACTTCTTTGCCATCGCCGCGACGGTGATGCGGCAAGTGCTGGTCGACAATGTCCGCCGCCGAACCTCGCAGAAACGGGGAGGGCAGGCGGAGAAGGTACCGCTCGACGAGGTCACCGACGACGCTCGCCTCGAGGCCGCGCCCGATCTCGACCTGCTGTCTCTCGACCGCGCTTTGCGCCAGCTGGAGGCGGTCGATCCGCGCAAGAGCCGGATCGTCGAGCTGCGGTTCTTCGGTGGCTTGACGATCGCCGAGACCTCCCGAGTGCTCGACATCTCCCATGCCACGGTCGAGCGCGACCTGCGCACCGCCAAGGCCTGGCTGAGCCGATCGCTCGACGGCTGAAGCCGCTCGAGTCCCACGACGATGTCCAGGGGCGACGAGAGAGAGACCTCCGAGCTTTCGACGCGGCGGTGGCGGCGGATCGAAGGGCTCTTCGAGCGAGCCTGCGAGCTCACCGGGGACGAGCGGCAGGCGTTCTTGGACGAGAGCTGCGCCGATGATCCGGAGCTCCGGTCGCAACTAGAAGGCATGCTCGCCGCGGATGAGGGAGCGGAAGCCCGCCTCGACCACCTGATTCAGGACGCCGCCCGGCAGGCGACGGGGCCCGCCGGCAGCGAGCCGCCGCGCATCGGCCCGTACCGGGTGTTGCGGGAGATCGGCCGTGGCGGCATGAGCACCGTCTACCTGGCCGAGCGCGACGACCAGCACTTTCGCCAGCGGGTAGCCGTCAAGGTGCTGCGCTTCGGAGCCGAGAACCGCGAGATGCAGCTGCATCTGAGGCGCGAGCGGCAGATTCTCGCCGGCCTCGATCATCGCCACATCGCCAAGCTGCTCGACGGCGGCAATACCGACGACGGGTTGCCCTACTTCGTGATGGATTACGTCGAGGGGGAGCCCATCGACGCTTACTGCGATCGCCACGGCCTGACGGTCGACGAGCGCCTCGAGCTATTTCTCGACGTCTGCTCGGCGGTGCGCTACGCCCACGCCAACCTGGTGATTCACCGCGACCTCAAGCCCAGCAATCTGCTGGTGACCGAAGACGGCACGGTCAAGCTGCTGGACTTCGGTATCGCCAAGCTGCTCGAGTCGGAGCCGGCCGATCAGGCGCTGGCGCTGCCCACCGAGCTGGCGGTTCCGACCGCCACCGGATGGATGCTGTTGACGCCGGAATACGCCAGTCCCGAGCAGGTCAGAGGCCTGCCGCTGACCGTTGCCAGTGACGTCTACGCCCTCGGTATCCTGCTCTACGAGCTGCTGACCAGGACGCGACCCTACGTTATCGATCGGCGCGGCGGAGTCGAGATCGAGCGCACGATCCGCGAGACGCGTCCCGAGCGACCGAGCACCAGGGTCCGGCAAGCCGGGGTGCTGCAGGCCGCGGCGTCTGGGGGCGAGAACCGAGGCCTGCTGCCCGCCGAGGGCTCCCCCGAGAAGTTGCGCCGGCGGCTTCTCGGAGACCTCGACAACATCGCCCTGAAAGCTCTGCGCAAGGAACCGGATCGTCGCTATGGCTCGGTCGAGCAACTGGCGGAAGACCTGAGGCGCCACCTCGACGGTCTGCCGGTGAGGGCGCGACCCGACACCCTCAGATATCGCATGGGGAAGTTCGTCCGTCGCAACCGCCGCGGGGTGACGGCGGCCCTGGTGGCTGTGCTGGTATTTGTCGGCATGGTCGGCTTCTACACCCACCGTCTGGCGCTCGAGCGCGACCGGGCGCTCCGGGAGGAGCGGGAAGCCCGGCAGATCGCGACGCTGCTCACCAGCCTTTTCGACGGCGCCGATCCGGAGCAGGCGCGGGGCGAAGCGATCACCGCCCGTGAGTTGCTCGACGTCGGCGCGGTGACGCTTCGCGCCGAGCTCGTCGAGCAACCGGAGCTCAAGGCCCGGCTGCTCGACCGCATCGCGGGCATCTATCTTCGACTCGGGCTCTTCGACCAGACCGCGGCGCTGCTCGATG
>JAAUXY010187870.1_pt1 | contig 22879 bp, 12 predicted proteins | sample 7278121 | NCBI WGS metagenome assembly JAAUXY01 (sample SAMN14350117, study PRJNA611818) | marine sediment metagenome | isolation source: surface marine sediment (1.8m) | place: French Polynesia: Moorea | collected 2018-08 | reverse complement strand
GCCCGAGATCATCGCCCAGGCCAGGGGCGGCCAGAGGGTGGTGTCGGAGAAGGCGAGGGGGGACAGGCCGGCCACCGTCGTCGCCATCGTCAGCAGGATCGGCCGGGTGCGCCGGCGTACCGCCTCGGCCAGGGCGTCGTCGAGAGACGAGCCCTCGGCGCGCAGCTTCTCGACCACGTCGAGCAGCACGATGGCGTTGTTGACCACGATGCCGACCAGCGAGATCACCCCCAGCATAGCGGTGAAGCCGAAGGGCTGCTTCGACAGCAAGAGCCCGGGCACCACGCCGACCGCCGCCAGCGGCACGGTCATCAAGACGATGCCGACCCGGCGAAAGGAGTTGAACTCGGCGAGCAGGAAGAAGAGGAGCAGCAGCACGCCCAGGGGCATGGCGCCCAGGATCGCGGCGTTGGCGGCGCCCGATTCCTCGAGCTCGCCGCCGAGCTCGAGGTGCACCCCGGGCGGCAGCTCGAGGGCGTCGAGGCGCGGCCCCAGCTCTTGAAACACCTCGGCCGTGGTCGAACCCTCGGCGAGCTGGGCCAGCACCTTGACGTGACGGCTGCGGTTGTAGTGGTAGATCGCCGCCGGACGCCACTCGACGCCCAGGCGGGCGACCTGCGCCAGGGGCACCGGCTTGCCGCCGGGCGTCGCGACGTCGACGGTCGCCAGGTCGGCGGCCGGGAATTGCTCGCCGGCCGAGGAGCGCACCAGGATCGGGACCGGATCGTCGCCGACCCGGTACTGACCGATCTCCTGGCCCAGGGTGCGGCCGCGCAGCACCGCCGCGACGTCGGCGCGCGTCAGGCCGTGACGGCCGGCGGCCGCGTCGTCGATCTCGAACACCACCGTCGGCACCCCGAGCCCGAGGTCGTGGCGCACGTCGCGGGTGCCGGGAATGGCGCGCATCTCGCCGAGCAGGGTGTCGGCCACCTGCTCGAGGTCCTCGAAGGTCGAGCCCATCACCCGGACTACGATCGGCGCCTGGACCGGCGGCCCCTGTTCCAGGCGCTGGGCCACCACCTCGACCTCCGGCAGCTCGCGGCGGGCGTAGTCCCGGACCCAGACGATCATCTCCTGGACCGCCTGCAGGCTCTCGGTCTCGACCACCAGCTGGGCGCGGTGGGGGCTGTTCGGCCGGCTCAGCAGGTTGTAGTAGAACTTGGGCGCCGCGCGGCCTACGAAGGCTGCCACCGAGCCCACTTGTCGGTGCGAAGCCAGCGCCGCTTCGAGGCGCTGGGTGACGGCGTCGGTCCGTTCCAGGTGGGTGCCCTCGGGCATCTCGAGGTCAACCACCAGCAGACTGCTGTCGGCGGCGGGAAAGAAGTGCTGGTCGAGCCAGCCGGCGGCGCCGAGGGTCAGCAGCAGGAGCACCGCGGCCCCGGCCAGCACCCATACGGGTCGGCGCACCGACACCGTCGACACGCGCTGCGCCAGCCGCGCGATGCGGTCCCGGCGCGATCCGTCCGACCCTTGCTGGGACTTCCGACGACGCAGGAAGAATTCCGCCAGCACCGGGGTGACCAGCACCGCGAAGAGGTAGCTGACGGTGAGGGTGAGCATGATCACCACCGGGATCGCGCGGGTGAAGTCGGCGGTGCCGCCCTTGGCCATCAGCATCGGCACGAAAGCCGCCAGGGTAGTGCCGGTGGCGGTGCCCAGGGGCAGAGACAGCTCGCGCACCGAGGCCACCGCCGCCTGTCGGATCTCGAGCCCGCGGTCGAGCCGCCACTGGATGTTCTCCGACACCACGATGGCGTTGTCGACCAGCATCCCCAGGGCGATGACCAGTGCGGCGATCGAGATCTGGTGCAGGATGCCTCCGGCGGTGGCGAAGATCGCGACCGAACAGAAAGTGACCAGCGGCACCACCAGCGCGACCAGAACTCCCAGGCGCGGTCCCATGGCCAGGAACAGCACGCCGGCGACGATCAGAATGCCCAGTTGAAGCGAGCCGGTGAGCTGGTCCAGACGCTGCTCGACCTGATCGGGTTGGAAAAAGACCTCTTCGATCTGCAGCGGCTCGAAACGAGCCCGAATCTCTTCGACCCGTTGCCGGACCTGGCGGCCGAAGTCGATGCGGTCCAATCGATCTCTGGGAATCACCCCCAGGCCGACCGCTGGCTCGCCCCGGAAGCGCATCCGTTCGATCGCGGGCTCGGTGGGTCCGTGGCGCACTTTGGCCAGCTGGCCGAGGGGAATCGAAGATCCGGACGGTAGCAGCACCTGGGTGGAGCGAATCTCGTCGAGAGATTCAAATTCGGTGTGAGGGCGCAGATTTGCCGTCTTGGTGCCCAGATGGATCACGCCGCCGGGCTGAATCGAGCTGCGCTGACTGAGCGTCATACCCAGGGCTCGGGGGTCGATACCCAGACGGCGGGCGACAGCGTCGTCATACTCGACCGTGATCTGTTCCCCGGGGTCTGCCACCAGCTTGACCTGTTTGACCGGGTCGAGCGCCAGCAACTCGCGCTTGATGTCTTCTGCCGCGTCGGCCAAGACCAAAGGGTCGGCCGATCCGGTAATCGCCAGGACGACCGCTTCTTGCGATACCAGGTCGTCGTCGAGGGCCGGTTCGCCGACGCCGGCAGGGAATTCGACTCGTGCCAGAGTCAGGGCATCCTCCACCTCGTCCCAGGCGGAGTCGGTATCGTAGATGTAGTCCTGGAGCTCGACCCTCACGATAGCGACGCCGGCGCGAGCGGTGGAGTCGACGTTGTCGACCTCTTCGACTTCCGCCAGGCGTTCTTCGAGCGGCTCGATCACCAGGCGCTCGACGGTCTCGGCGTCGGCCCCTGGAAAGGCAGTGATGATCAGCCCGTTGCGGCGCGGGAACTTTGGATCTTCCTCACGCGGCATGGTCAACCACGACAGCAGGCCGGCGAGAGCCAGCAGCAGAGCCGAGGCGGTGACCAGCCGCCGGTTCCCCAGAATACTGCGCAGCAGATTCATCGCTCGACCTCTGCCGAGTCCACTTCTACCTTTTCACCGTCCAGCAGGCCGCGCTGGCCGCCAGTGACCACCAGATCTCCAGGCTCGAGGTCACCGCTGACGATCACGCGAACCGCGCCGCCGGCTCCATTCAACAAGGTGCCGACTTCGACCGGGACCTTGACGGCTCGTTGCCCGCCGCCGTCCTTCGAGACTCGAAAGACCGTCGGTTGCCGCCCGCCTGGATTGACCACCGCTTCGATCGGCAGCGCCAGGGCTTGATCGCTGGTCAGGCGCAGCACCAACTCGGCGGTGACTCCTGCGACCATGGTGTCGTTGTCGGCGGCAAAGGCGGCGACGATCGGAAACAAACGTCCTGGACCGTCGGCGGTGCGGCCCACGGATTTGACTTTACCGGCGATCCGCTCGTGGCCCAGGACCGGGAGCCGGAGGTCGACCTCGTCTCCGTTCTTGATGTGAGCAATCACCGATTCCGGGACTTCGACCTCCAGCTCGATCTCGCCGTCGCCCGAGAGGGTGATCACCGGCGTGCCGGCACGTGCATACTCACCGGGCTCGAAATGAACGTCGGTCACCGTACCGTCGAAGGGGGCCTCGAGGCTGGTCTCGTCGAGTCGTCGTTGTGCCTCTTTGAGACGTGCGCTAGCCGCTTCTTCGGCGGCCAGGAGCGCCGAGGCGGCGGCCGCGGTTTGCTCGAGCTCTTCCGAGGTGGCGGCCTTGGCTGCTGCCAGCTTTTCGGCGCGGGCATGATCGCGCTCGCTCTGGGCGCGGCGCGCTTGAAGCTCGGCAAGCGTCGCCCGGGCGGTCGCCAGGGCGTTCTTCAGCTCGCGGTCGGTGAGTTGGGCGAGCAACTGGCCGCGGCGGACTCGGTCACCGATCTCGACCGGCCGCGCGATCATGCGACCGCTGGTAGAAAAAGCCAACCGTGCTCGGCGGGCGGCGCGAGTGGTGCCGGAGAAACGCAGCTCACGGCTGTCCATAGTCGTTTCGACGGGGGCGACTCGGACGCGCTTCAAGCGCAAAGGTTCACGCTCGGATCCATCTCCTTGCGCGCGCTCGGCGTCAGCGGAGAGGTAAAAGGCGGTTCCCAGGGTCAAAGTTGCAAGCAACAGGCTCTTATGTCGCCTGATCATTTTGAATGTCTCCAGAAGCGTTGGGTCGTTATGAACTGGCTGACCGGTCAATAAGCAAATGTGTCTACGTTCTCGAGTTTGAGAGGTTTTAGCGATTCTTCGCCTCAGACGGCGAAGCGCGCATCAGCGGTTGAGGAGCCGAAGTCTCCGTTCTTGTTCTGAAATGAGCTTTCGGCTCCTCAAAGCGGTCAGATGCGTCGGATCAGGTTCGAGGGCGCAGGCCCTCGAGGAAGATCTTGACGATGTCGGCGAGGTAGGTCTCTTCGACCGCGTCGACATCGGCGTCCGGCCCCAACATCTGGCACAGCAGGGGTTTGGTCTGGAACCAGTGCAGGGACATGGCAAGAAAGGCCTTGATCATCGACAACGGCTCGACGTCCGACCGCAGCTCGCCTGCCTCCTGGGCCTCCCGGATGCGCTCGATACCGAGCTCGAACAGCTCCTCCTCTTGTTCCAGGCAGGGATCGTCGGTCTCGACGAAGCGCCAGGACATGAAGCGCACCGAGTGCGGGTCGCTCTGCAAGAAGCGAAAGTAGGTGACGAGGGATTCGCCCAGCAGCTCCGCGGTGCCGCGGGAGCTCGAGAGCATTTGCTTCTGCGCTTCGTAGTAGTTGTCGAAGTGGCGTCGCTTGACTTCGTCCCAGAGATCTTCCTTGGATCCAAAGTGGTGGTGGATCAAGCTTTTCGTCACCCCCGCGCGACGGGCGATTCGGCTGGTCGGTGTCTCGGCCAGGCCAGCTGTCAAGAAGAGCTCCTCGGCAGCTTCCAGGATCGCCGCACGGGTCGCTGCCGGGTCACGTCGGCGGCGGCCTCCAGATGTGGTCTTGGGTGTGGCGGTCAAGGGCGATGTCTCATCGAGGGGTGTCAGGCGGAGGACAGTCTTTCAATTGCCGGCTTTAACTGGCCGGCCGGTCAATAGTGTAGAGTCCGTCTCGAACTCGTGTCAAGTCGTCGCCACGGGCTTCGCTGTCGGAGGCGATAGCGACTTGCCAAAATCCTGCGTTCCCCATTGAAACACTTGCTAAACTCTCCCGGCTGTTGAAGGTTTGGCATCGTCGGGTTGCCAGCGCTTTTGAGAACACCAACATTTTCCCCAGGGACGAGTATTATTCCCTTCCGGGCAGAAGTTCCCCTGCCCTATTCGGGCTGACGTAGCGGCGACGGACGCGATGCCTCAGGCTTTGGATAAGCCCTTCGAGGGACGAGAGCAGGAGCTCGACGGCTTACTGGGGCGCTGGCAGGTGGCTCTGGAAGGCTCCGGGCAAGTCGTGACGGTCAAGGGTGCCGCCGGAGTCGGTAAATCTCGGTTGATCGAGGTTCTGGCTGAGCAAACCGCGGGCGAAGCGCGTGCGGTATTGATCTGCCGGTGCTCGAAATCGCGCCGATGGACCGCGTTTTCTCCTTTGGTCGATCTCCTGCGGCGGTTGGAAGGGGTCGATGCCCGGCGTGCCCTTGAGGACTCTAACGCCGAGCCAGCGGGTGAATCGGAGCCAGGAGAGCGGTTGCGGGGGACGTTGATCGCTCGCTTGAACGCGCTGCTGTCGCCTCCCAGGCGGCGTCAGGCTGCTGCCCTGAACCTCAACCCGGAAGGTCGGTCCAGGAAGACACTCGAGGAGCTCCTCGGGTTGTTCGTCGAAGGCGCCAAACGTATACCGATCCTGCTGGTGATCGAGGATCTCGACTGGGTCGATCCATCGACCCTGGCGCTGCTGGAACTGCTGGTTCAGCGCCGGTTGCACGTCAGGTGGATGTCCGTGCTGACCTTCACATCGGAATTCGAAGCTCCCTGGAGTCAACGTGGCCGCCTGACGCATATGGAGCTCCCTCGGCTCGGTCGCGAGATCGAGGAGGCCGTTCTAGACCGCTTGATCTCTGATCGGCTCGAACCGACCCTGCGCCAGGAGATCATCGCGCGTGCCGACGGCGTGCCGCTCTTTCTCGAGGAGCAAGCGCGGCTCGTTCGCGGGATGGAATCGGAGCCGACGATCGACGGTGATTCGGAACGACGGTCGGCGTTGCCGACGATCCTCAAGCATTGGCTATCAGCACGTCTCGAGCAACTCGGTGCGGCCCCTCGCGAGCTGGCGCAATTGGCGTCGGTTGTCGGCGAAGAGATGTCTCGGGAACAGCTGGCGGCGCTTTCTTCATTTGCCCCCGACGACCTCGAGACGGCTCTCGAGGCGTTGTTCGAGGCTGAGATCCTGGTAGCCCCGGGAGATGCTGCCGAGATCGCCTTCAGCCACACCTTGATTCACGAAGCGATCCATGGGGCCATGGTCGAGAGCGCGCGCCGACCCGCGCATCGCAAGATGGCGGAGATCCTGGGAGATGCCGCGGATGAGAATCCCCTGGGCCGTTCCAGCGCGTTGATCAGGGCGGAGAGCGAGCTAATCGCGCAACACTACGACGCGGCCGGTATGCCGATGGAAGCGGCGTCGAGCTGGCGTCAAGCGGCGGAGGAGGCTGTGCGCTCATCCGCCAATCTCGAGGCGGCCGAGTGCGCCCATCGGGGTCTGAAAACCCTCGAATCGCTCGCTGACAGCGAAGAGCGGAGAGGGCTAGAGATCGAGTTGCAGATCGTTCTGGGCGCGGCACTTGGCACGGCTAAGGGGTTTGCGGCGGCCGATGCATTAGCCGCCTACGATCAGGCCCTGGAGCTGGTGTGGCAGGCCCCTGCAGCTCGTCATTTCTCGGCCTTGCAAGAGCTGACCAGTTACTACCTCGCGCGCGGACATGTGAGCACGGCTTTCGAGACCGCGGACAAAGCCTTGGGGACGCTGAGCGATTCCGACAGCGAGGCTCTGCCGGTGGCCCAGCGAACCCTCGGTTTCACCAAGCTGCTCAAAGGCGATTTCGCCGGTGCTGAGGCCGACCTGGAAAAGAGTCTGGCGCCCTACGCCGTCCACCGGTCCTTGCTGCAGGCGACGCCCCCGGCCCTCGGCGTTCCGATCGCTGAAACGCTCAGTCATCTGTCGCTGGTCGAGTGGTTTCTCGGCCGCCCGAGCCAGGCGCTGAAGCATTCCACGGACTCGCTGACCCTGGCGCGGCGATACAATGATCCCTACTCTCGGGTGTTCACTGTCTTTCGAGCCAGCTACCTGCATGTCTTCAGGCGCGAGCCGGTCGCCACCCGTGAGTTGGCTCACGAGCTGGTCGGGCTCGCCAACCGCCATGGCTTCCTCTTTTTCATCGCCGCCGGCATGTTCTTGGAAGGTCAGGCCCTGGCCGCCCAGGGACGCGCCGCCGAGGGCCTGCAGATGATGTCGGGTGGACTCGACGGCGTCTGGGCTTCAGGTATGGAGGTCAACCGGCCGCGAAACCTGGCATTACTCGCCGAGGCCTGCGGCAAGACCGAGCTGTTCGAGCAAGGTCTGTCGTTGATTCGGGAAGGCATCGCCGCGGTCGAGATCACCGGCGAAGCCCACTACGAAGCCGAGCTCTTCCGCATCCAGGGCGAGTTGCTCAGGCATTCCGGAGGGCCTGAGGAGGAAATCGAAGAAAGCTTCCTCGCCGCCCTCGGTCTCTCTCGGCGCCAGGGCAACGTCGCCCTCGAGTTGCGGGCGGCGATCAGCCTCAGCCATCTACGCCGGTCCCAGGACAAGGTACGCCAGGCGCGGGAGCTGCTGGCCGAGGTCTACGGCAAGTTCGACGAAGGTTTCGATACCGCGGACCTCAAAGAAGCCAAGGAACTGCTCGACGAGCTGTCCTGAACCGACGCCCCGTTCGGAACGCCCAAGGCAGAGGAGGAACGCCATGGCCAAGACACCACCGCCACCCCGGGGCCCCCAGCTCGATCTCGCCGGCGACCTGGCCGTCGCCTTCGTCAACACCGCGGCGGCTCGGGACAATAATCGCCAGCAGGGAGTGAGTAGCTACGCCGAGCTGCTCACCTGGGCCCAACAGGCCAGCCTGTTGCAGGCCCACGACGCCAAGCGCTTCGTCCGTTTGGCGGGCGACGATCCGGCGGCAGCGGGGGCGGTCTGGGAGCGAGTCGAGGCGGAGCGTCGTGCCCTCGCCCGGCTGTTCGGCGCCGTGCAAATGCGCAAAGACATGCCGGCGAAAGATCTGGAAGTCTTCAACCGGGCATTGGCCCGGGCCTTGCCGGCGACGCGCGTGGTGCCCGCCGAGCAGGGTCTGGCCTGGGGCTGGGCCGGCGACTCCGACGCCCTCGACCGCATGCTCTGGCCGGTGCTTTTCGCCGCCGCCGAGCTGTTGATCTCCACCGAAGGCCGGCCCCAGGTGCGGCAGTGCGCCTTCAAGGGATGCCTGCTGTTTTTCGTCGACCGCAGCCCGTCGCGCCAGCGCCGTTGGTGCGAGATGAAGACCTGCGGCAATCGCGCCAAGTCGCTGCGCCACTACTATCGTCGCGGTCGGGCGGCGCGCGACAAGTCGATGCGAAACATCGGGTTGTGGACCCGCAAGAAGCCGAGGAAGGACCGGGCCAAGGGCGGAACCTCCTGACCGCCGCGGTCGCCGAGCCGGTCAAGCACGCTCAGGTGCTTCCGAACGGCTGGGTCGATCGACGTGTCAAGAGACGTCATCGAACCGGATCGAGGGTCAAGCCGCTGAGTCACCCGTGTTTCTTACCCAATGAGAGCGTCAAACAGGTCAAGCGCAAAAATGCGCTCAACCGGATTGGGCGCCATGGAGGTCAAGCGCAAAAATGCGCTCAACCGGGTTGGGCGCCATGGAGGTCAAGCGCGGAAATGCGCTCAACCGGATTGAGCGCCAAAGAAGTCAAGCGCAAAAATGCGCTCAACCGTTTTGGACGCTACACAGGTCAAGCGAAAAAATCGCTCAACCGGCTTGGGTATCCTGGTGGTCAAGCACAAAAATGCGCTTGACCACATCGGGCGGGCAGCCAGTTAGGCGAAAAACTCACTGGATCGCTGGAACGGTCATAGAGGTTAAGCGAAAGAGTCGCTCAACCGGCTTGGTGGTAATTGTGGTTGGGCGGGGAGCCCCTCAACCCTTTCTTCACCAGAAGCCGAGCTACTTCCCCAACTTCTGGCGTAGGCGGCGCAACTCGTCCTCCGCGCCATCGAGTTGCTCAAGGCGAACGAAATACTGCTCGGCCTTGTCGGAGCGACCCTGGATGGTGCGAATCTCGGCCATTTGGGATAGCGCTACAGGTTCGTATTCATCGAGCATCAGAGCCTCGTTGAAAAACTGCATCGCCAGGTCGAACTTACCCATCTGGCGGTGGACGAAACCGAGCTTGGCGCAGACTGTGGCAGAGGAGGGGTCGTCCGAGTGCAGGGTCTGCAGGACCTCGGCCGCATCCGAGTAGCGCCCGGCGAGACCCAGGGCGACGGCCGAGCGGAAGCGGTACCAGCGGTTCTCGGGCCAGTGTTCTGTGAGCCAGGTGTAGCCTAGGGCAGCTTCCTCGTAGTGCTTGAGTCGAACGTCGAGCTCGCTACGACCCTCGATGGCCTCCCGAAGTGCGGCGGGTTCGGCGTTGTTCGCCTCTAGCCAGTGGATGGTGCGCTGGTAGACGAGGTGCGCCACGTCTTGTCGGTCCACGGCCTTGGCAGCTACAGCGTAGATGAGCAACAGGTTGGGTGCTGTAGACATGCGCTCGAGCGCCGACTCGAGCTTCTCCAGCGCCTGGTCGGCGCGGCCCTGGGCGATGAGCTCGCGAGCGTGACGTTCCAGATCCTCGGCGAGCGAGTAGATGGGCTCGTGTGGGCGGATCGGAGCGGTGATGGTTTGGTCGGGCTCCTGCAGCCTGGCTTGGAGGTCTTCGACTGCCGCCAGCAGCTCGGCGCCCGCCCGATACCGGTCGTCGGGATGTTTTTTCAAGCAGCGCATGACCAGGGCGTCGAGCGGTTCGGGGATAGAGGGGTTGAGCTCGATCGGGCGGGGGTAGGGGGTCAGGTTCATCACCTCGGCCAAGGTGCGCCGCGGGAATCGCCCGGTGAGGAAGCGGTAGGCGATGACGCCGACAGCATAGATGTCGCTGGCGACGTAGCGCCGCCCCTGGCCGCCGGCCTCCATTCTGAGGGTCTCAGGCGCCAGGTACGGAAGGGCGCCGGTGCCGTCGGTGGCGACGAAGCGGTCCTCGATCGGGCGGGTCTGGCCGAAATCGAGGAGGCGGGCGCCGCTGCCCGGCTCGAGGAGCACATTGTCGAGCTTGAGGTCGCCGTGGGCGATCGGCGGGTCGTGAGCATGGAGGTAGGCCAAACCGTCGGCGATATCGCGCAGCCAGGCGAGACTGTTCTCCAGGGTGACAGGCTGCGGCTGGTCTTCGGTGCCGAGACGCTCGAGGAGGGTGGGTCCCTCGACGTACTCCATCCACATGACCACGAGACCGTCGATGCGTCTGGCTGCAAAGACCTCTACCAGACGTTCGTGTTTGAAGCGCTTCGCCGTTTTGGCCTCTCCCAGGAGAACCTGGGTCGCGCGGTGCTGCTGCCTCTGTAAGTAGATCTTGACCGCAACTTGCCGCGGCAGGCGCGGGTTCTCGAGGTTGTCGGCGAGCCAGACGTCGCCGTAGCTACCGCGGCCGAGCAGTCGCACGAGTCGGAAACGACCGCCGAGCACCACACCGTTGGCGAGGTCGGCGACTTTCATGTGACCTGGTGGGCCGCGGTGGTCACAGCCGTCCAGGCCCCCACTCGTCGAGGATGCGGGGCGACTCGCCGCCGTGCTTGAGCGCCTTGTAGCCGACCTTGACCAGCAGCGGCGCCGGGATCGAGCGCCCGGAGACCAGGGCCTCGCCGGTGGACAGGGCGGGTAGCTCGTCGACATCGGCCTGGGAGAGCTGCTCGGTGGACTTGAGGATGAAGCGCTGGTCGTCGGGGTTCTTGATCCGCATCGTGATCAGGGTGTTGCACTGACTGGTGACGTCGGGGTCGAGCTTCGACGGGCGCTGGGAGATGATGGCGAAGCCGACGCCGAATTTGCGGCCCTCGCCGGCGATCCTCTTGATGACGTTGCGGGACAGAGACGGTCCTTTGGCGGGGGCGAAGCTGTGGCCCTCTTCGTAGACTAGGAAGCAGGGCCGGGTCGGGTCGGTCTTGCTGGCCGCGGCGTCCAGGATCTCCTGGGAGAGCAAGGCGACGATGACTTGCCGGGCGTCGTCGGAGAGGCCCTGGAGATCGACGATCACCAGCCGGCCAACGCCTCGGCCGCGGCGGCCGATCAGCTCTTTGACGTCGGTCACCGATTTGCTGTGCGCGTCGTAGAAGGCCTTGGCCTCTTGCAGCAACTGGCGCAGGCGGATGCCGGCGATGGCACCACTACGGGCGCCCAGGGCTTTCTTCTCTTCGTCGCTGAGGTTCAAGTCAGGGTCGTCGCGGACGTCTTCGAGGCGCCGTGACAGGAGCTCGATGAGCAGCTGGACGTCGCGGGGTTGGCTCGGCTGTTCGCGCTTCCACTTGCGGATCGCAGCGTCGAGCACGCGCATCTGGGGCTCGGTGAGCCCGGGCAGGATGCCGCCGATGGATTCGAGGTCGAAGTTGTCGAACTGCAGGGCGAGGCGGTGGTTGGTGCTGGCGTACTTGAGGTCGAAGTCCTCATCCTGCGGCGTGTAGACGTGAATGCCGCCGCCGAGAGTCGCCAGGTGTTCGAGTCGTTCGATGATCTTGGGCAGGGCCTCCCGGTCCCGCGGGTCCGCGACCTCGGCGATGCCCGGGTTGGTGCGCAGCTTGCCGCCCGCGACCGCCCGACCGTATTCGCCGTGGGGGTCGAAGACGACCACCGTGCCGTTCATCTGGGCCACCAGGCGCTCGATGATCCGGCCGACCGTGTAGGACTTCCCCGAGCCGGTCATGGCCAGGACCGCGAGGTGCTCGGTGGCGAGGGTGTTGACGTCGAGGAAGATGGGCACGGCCTGGGAGCCGGACTCGTAGCCGACGAGATTGCCGACGTGGATCGAGGTGGCCTCGCTGAACTGGTAGAAGTCGCGCAGGAAGGCGTAGTCGACGCCATAGACTTTGGCGCCGGGGTCGAGAGGCCGGCGCGGCAGGCGGATCTCCTGAGTGACCGGATCCTTGAAGCCGATCAGCTCGACGGTGGCGTAGAGCGTCTCGCCGCTGGCCAGCGAGCCGGGCAGTACATTGACCTCGGCGACTCCTTCGCCGAGTGCGTCGGAGTAGAGGATGTTGCTGCGGGAGATGGCGACGATGCGCCCCAGGCAGTCGGTCGAGGCCTCGTCCTGGCGCTCGGTGTGCGGCACGCGCACGAACTCGCCGCGGCGGGCGGAGAAGGAGCCTCGCAGGGCGACTCGCAGCTTGGTCGGGTTGCCGGTATTGCCGATGAGCTTGCCGAGATGGTCGGTGTCGGTGGGCATCGTCAGGGACCTTCCTGTTCTTTTGGGCTCGGATTCTCGGCGAGCCACTGCTCGATGGACTTGCCTTCGGCGAGGAGGGCGGGTTCGTCGAGGGTGCCGTTGATCAGAGACTCGGCATCGTTTTTGGCACCGTCGACCAGTTTTTTCGATTCATCTAGGGCGTCGTTGAAAACGATCACAAGCGCCTCGATCTTGGCTTGGCTTGCCTCGCTGGCCGAAGGAACGAGGATGGATAACACGCTTGGATAGTCGAGAGCGTCGCGAGTCCCGCCAATTGCTCGGCGATTTACCTGAGCTTTACCCCAGGGCGAATTCAGGAATGCCGCAACGAAAAAGGGATTCCATTGGTCATTCAGATGGAACCTCACACAATGCTGATTCATGTTTAGCGGCAGGTGGTGCTCTCGAACCACACACGCGGTTCCTGGGTATCCGGTAATAGTCAGAACGACATCGTGCAAGTGCCCACGTGAACGGCGAAGCGTCTCGTCCGTCCTACGATCGATGAAGACCACGTCGTCGACTTCCAGCCGATTCGGTTGTAGGTCTTGAACGCGCAGGAATCTCACACCGTGCTGTTGGTATGTTGCCCCCCTGGGCGTGGCTCCTCCAGAAATGTCGGATTCGTTCAAGAGCATCTGCCGAAGCGGGCCTCCCTCCATCGCTAGCAGTTCACGCTCGACACCTAGAGCGTATGGGTGATACTCACCTGGGTTGAGGCGGTACGATGAGACTGTGCTTGCCCAGAAGGCGCGAACAGGAACCTGACTGGCGTCCGGATTGCCAAACAAGTGCGCAATAGCCTGTTCGACTTGAGAATGAGCTTGAGTCGCTAACTCCCGCAGCCGCTCCGCCTTGCGGACCTTGTTGCCGATGGCTCGCTGGATGCCGGGTTCGGGGACGAGAACTGCGAATTGAGCTACTTCGGGAGTGATAATGGTGCCCTGCACAGCACCTGCCTGGCGATGCATTGTCTGGATGCGTCCAGCTTGGGAACACAGCCATGCCGTTAGGTATGCGCCGTCTACGTTGCTCTTGGGCACGATGCGGAAGACGTGCCGACTCGCCACAGCCGGCAGGAAGCGCCTGGTCACGTAGGCGCAATTACCGAGTGTGCCGTCTTTAGTGAACACGAGATCGCCGACCTGCAGCTGGTGGCGGTTGAGCTGGGTATAGCTGGAGGAACTGATGAGCTTCCATTCCGTTCCTGTGAGAAGCATGTCGCCGACGTTCTGCGCCTCAACTACTCGCACTCCCGTAGCGTCGTCAACCCAATCCATGTGCTTTGACGACTCATATCCGGTGACGTGGGCTAGATGTTCCACCAGGAGTCCCAACGGTCTCCGAGGCACGTCTGCAACGTCGAGGCGATTGAGAAGCCGGAGATGATCCGGTGAGTAGAAGCGAGCATCGAGTCTGGCTGAGTCCAGGCGGTCGGGACTCGTCCAGCTAGCGAAAGCGCCGTCAGACAACATTCACTCCTCCTCCCACCCGGCCAGCCATGCTTGGTCCACCTGTTCCTCGCGCATCGCCCGCAGCGTCTCGGCCTTATAGAACTCCAGCACGCCGCGCCCTTTCTCTGTGCGCTTGACGATCTCGACGCCGGACTGGGCGTACCACAGAGGTAGGGGTACGGCGTGGCGGGCGTCGAAGTAGGTGAGCGCCAATAGATCGCCGGCCAGCGCATCGAGCGCGTCGGCGCTGCCACGGTCGACCCAGGCCGCGGCCGAGCCCAGGGTCTCGACGTATAGCGGCTGGCCGCGTAGCCCGGTCAGGTAGTGGAAGCCGAGACGGCCGCGATCGACGATGGCGCGCGGGAAGGCGGCCTTGTCGAGCCGGTCCCGGTCCTGCTCGAACGCCGCGGTGCGATGCTCGGGCGCCAGAATGCCACGCAGCACGCGGTCGATGCCCACTGACAGCACGTCTACCCACTTGCCACGGATCAGCTCCTCGACCTCAGGGTCGATCGGGTCCGGGGAAACCTCGGTGCCCCGTTGTTCCACCAACCTGAGCAGGCTGCCGAAACGACCGCGGTGGAGGCTCACCACCTTCGGGCCGCTCGGGTCGATGGGATAGCAACGCTCGACCCAGCGGTCCCAGAAGCCGTCGAGGCGCTCCTTGAGCGCTCCTATCTCACGCTTGAGCTCGGCGTTGATCTCCGAGTCGTCGAGCACCTGGGCGTAGACCGCCTTGCCCATGACCAGCGGCACGTCGAGAATGACCAGCTCGGGCAGGGTATCGGCGCTGAACAGCTCCTCCAGCAGGTCGTAGACCAGGCTGTAGCACTTCCATTTCAGGCGCCGGTCGGACTCGAGCAGGTTCATATCGCCGACGTCCATGCGACTGAGCTGGCGACTGTGAGAGATGTCGCCACCGGCGGCGGTGAGCTCGTGGCCGAGAGCCGCGGCGCCGTAGAGCAAGCCACCGAAGGCGCCGATTCTGCGGTGGGCCACGGCCACCCCCACCGCTCGACGCTGCCGCTCCCGGTCGACGGCCAGGCGCCGCACCAGGCCGCCGGCCTTGAGCTGCGGCGCGATACGGTCGATGGCCCGGAGCTGCCGCGCCAGCTTGCCGACGGTGCCGGGCAGACCGAGCTGGAGCTGGGCCGTCATCTCCTGGGCCAGCGGGCTGTGTTCGCTCATGAAGCCTCCTGTCGACGGTGGACGAGGGCGCGCAGATGGGCGCCCCAGCCGGCGACCCGCAGCGCCTGTTCGATCTCGCCGGGCACCGCGGGCGGCAGCGCGGCGACCAGCAGCTCGAGCCGGTCCTCGGGCAGCGCGGCGCCGATCGCCGCCAGCGCGGTGCCGTCCACGGGCGCGTCCGGCGCCGCCAGCGCCGCCAGCAAGACCAGGGCGCCGTCGGCACCGTGGCGGTCGAGGTAGTCGGTCGCGGTCGCAGCGGCGTCCGGCGAGGCAGCGTCACCGTCTCCGGTCGCGCGCCGGGGCGCCTGACGCTCCATCTCATCCAACAGGCAATGAAACAATGCTCGCTGCGCCGCAGGCTCGGCACCGAGCGCCGGCCCCACCACGGTTGCCGTGCAGAGCACGATCCACCCGGCCTGGGTATGAGGCCGGAAAGCCAACACGGAGGTGCCCGCGATGCTGCGCGCCCAGTGCCCCTCGGCGAGCGCGGTGTCGAGCACGGTCATACCCGGGACGTCGTACCTCCGTCCATCCTTCCAGGTGATCGCGCTCGTTTCGGCAGGCCTGACCTGTACGGCGGCGGGGGCACCGAGCACGGGCCCGAGGTCCGCGGGCTCGAACCGGGCCACGAGCAGGCTCGAGGCACCGGTCTCGGCCCGTCGCCTCAGCAAGTCGGAGGCTGCCGGCTCACGGGAAGCCCAGAACCCGCAGGCGACGAGCGGCTCCGGCGCGGTCACCGCGTCAGCGGCGTCGAGCCAACCGACGGAAGGCGCGGTATCCTCGAGCTGACGCAGATCTCGCCACGACCTCTGGTCGGCGAGCGCGATGCAGTCACGGGTCATGACACCAGCTCCAGCCGAAGGAGGCCCTTGCGCATCAGGACCTGAACGTGCCGTTCGTTCTCGGGAACGTTCCAGTCGATGGGGCGTTGGTCCAGGTCCATCGTGCAGAAGCCGACGAAGACGTCGAAGGTCGTCTCCGTCTCGCCCTCGAAGAACGCCTCGCCCTCCGTGGTGATGTCGCCGACCACCGCCTCGAAAGCTTCGACCGTCGCCCCCCATGTCGCCGCCGGCTGGTCCGGCCAGTTGGGCACGGGCTGGCCCTGGACGTGGCGGATCCGGTAAAGCGCGTTGAGCCGTGCCCGGTATCCGTCCTGGTAGCGGGCCACCAGCGACGGCAGGAGACTCTGCCGAGCAGAGTCGATGGCTTCCCGCGCCTGGCGCGGCTTGTCGGCCTCGCCGTCGAGATCCTCCACCAGCTTGGGCAAGAGGGTCGTGACCTTGTGACGGGCAAACTCCCGATCGTCGGTTTTCTGCCGAATGTCGCCAAGAAAGAACACTTCCTGCAAAGCGCCGACATTGTTCTGCAGCCCTGCCAGCCCTATCCCGCCGACGATGTCCTTGGGAGCGTCGGCCAGGAACGCGCTCAGCTCGTCGAGGCGCAGGCGCGCGTCCTCGACCTCCTTACGCAACGCGAGAAAGCGGTCGAGGGCGGTCTTGAAAGTGTCCACCAGCTTGCCGCCGTCGAATAGCTCGGCGCGAAGGTTGTCCAGCCGGTCGAGCACCTCGACGTATTGACCACTCACCAGCTTGTAGCCGATCGTGCTGACGCCCAGGGTCGTGCCGAGCGCGGCCACGGTCTTGTTCGGGTGGTCGGCGTCGAAGTCCAGTTCCTGCTCGTACATGTCGAGCGGCAGGGTGAGCGGTTGGGTCGGAAAGGCCTGGTGACCGGACTCCGGACCCTCTTCGATCTCGGGAACCCGGGCCTCGACATCGGCGCGGACATCGGCGATCTGGTGCAGAAGCCGCTTTCGGCCCTCGTCCAGCTGTTGGTAGAAGCCGCTGAGAATCTCGACCCGCCGCCACAGCGGAAAGCTCGGCGATCCCTGGTTGGCTTCGAAGTGCTGCAATGCGTCGACGTTGTAGCTGAAGGTCGCGAGATCGGCCGGATCGTAGACCCAGTGGATGTCCTCGCGAACGCCGCGCACCGTGTCGAGGGTGGCGCGAAGCTTCTGCTCGTAGAGCGGGATGTCGTCGCCGGTCTCGCGATTGAGCTCGTGCCACTCCCGGCGCAAGAAGCCTGGGTCCAGGGTGGCGAGCTTCCTTCGGGCATCCCTAAGCTTGTGGCTGGCGCTCTTGGCGTCGACTCCCGTGAGATGTTCGCCCGCGGCCCGGTAGATGCGGCCGATGCGGCCGGCCGCGCTGTTGAAAGCCGCGTCCAGCCAGGCGTCGGCGCCGGCGAGCCGACTCTCGAGCTCGTGACGGGAGACGCACTCGAGCTTGTTGCTCCGGTTTTGCAGCAGGCCGATGGCCTCCAGGAACTGAGCCCAGGTATGGAGCACCGCGCGCGGACGCTGAAGCTCCTCGCGTTTTTCATTTCTGACGTCGAAGAGAAACCAACGCTCCAAGTCGGTCTGAGTCTTGGGAACGTCACTACAGCGCTGCATGAAGGCGACAAAGGGTCGGGCCACTCGGGCGACGTAGTCGCCGTCGACCGTCTCGATCAGAGCCTCCAGCGGAGCCGAGAGTCCCTCACTCGTTCGAACGTACTTCGGTCCCGGGTCGACGTGCTTGGCGAGCACCTTCTTGAAGCGGTCCCGTTCGCCGTCGTTCTCGAACACGTCGGAGGTCGGTTGAGTGATGTCATGGAGGCTACGGCCGGCGTGCAGCGCGGCGTAACCACGGGCAAAGAGCCGGATGTCCGCGTCGGAGACTTTGGTCCCATAAAAGAGCGGCCGCAGGATCATGCCCTGATGCTCCAGGCTCTCGATGACCCACCGGTCCAAGGTGAGCTTGAAATGCTCTCGGGCGCGCCCCACGACCGCGTGAAAGTGACTGGTTCGGAGGTCCGTGGCTTCGAAGGCTTCGCCCAGGAGGCCGAGGCGGACGAGGTCGTCGCCGGCCCGTCGAACGAGGTTGTGGGCCACCACCAGCGGCGCCAGGCTGGGAATCAGGCGCGGCAGGCGGTCCCCCAGGGTGGCCGTCCGCTCGGGCTGCTCCTGGAACAGCACCACCACGGGCTCCGCTCCTTCGCGCCCGCGGCGACTGGCCAGGTGTCTCAGATCGGTCTCGAGCTCGGCGTCGGTCGCGCCGGTAGCGTAGAGGATCGTCGCCCGACCATGGGCCGCAAGATCGAGTGGCGCCGCGGAAGGCGACCAGCGTGCCGCCGGCAGTCGCATCTCAGGCTTCATCCACGTCATCTGTGCGGGGGCGGCGTCGGTCTCCCAGGCGTTGGCGAGCCCCTGCAGCAGACGGCGCGCGCGCTCCTCGGGCTGCTTCTCCACTTCGTTCAGGGCCTCTTCGAGCCGGCTGTTCTTGTTGCCGTCCCGCAGATAGCCCTGATCGTCGATGCGGGTCTTGTTGAGGCGATTGAAATCGCGCAGGAAGGAGAACGCCGGTGCCACAAAGGCCCGGTCGACGCCCGCGGCGTTCTTGGCGCGGTAGGCGGGGTCCAGGAGCAAGCCGTGCAGGTAGGGCGCGAACTGCTGGGCCTGCTCGGGATACGGCGAGAGCCCGGCGAGCTGGTGAGTGAATTCGGTCTCGTCGGCGCAGATCAGCCAGTGATCGCGCCGGTCCTCAGGCAGGCCGATGGAGTAGGCGGCGAGCCCGGAGAGGACGAGCTCCAAGTCGAAGCGGACCTCGCCCATGAGCACCAGCTCGGCGCCATGAGTGTTGCGAAAACCGGAAGCCACCATGTGAGCCATGATGCGATGTTTCGCCGGCGGCTCGATCTCCAGCACGCTGGTGAATAGCGGCCGACCGTGGCCGTGGTCCTGCTTGGCCAGGAAACGATCGGCGGTGGCCGGCTCGATGCCATCCTCCGCGCCGATCTCGCGCGGCAGGAGCGAATAGATCGCGTGCTCGACAGCGTCGTCCTCGTCAGGCTCGACTCGGGTCGGGCCGAGCGCCGCGGTGTCGAACACCGAGTCTCGACCGCCCTTGGTGGCGCTCTCAGCGAACTTCTTGAGCAGATCAGGGGTCGAGACCACGCCTCCTCGATGGTTCTCATGCGCGTGGTGCATCACCACGTTGAACCAGCCGAAGTTGCGATTCGCCGCGAAGAATGCGGCTTCCTTAAGGCCTGAGGGATAGTTCTCGATGGCGGTGGCCACGCGCGGGCGATGGTTCTTCAGGTAGTTGAAGAAGGCGTTGACGTCGTTGAAGGTATTGGTGGTCAGCTCGTGCCAACCGGTGCGGCGCTCGATCGCGCGGATCTGGCGCAGCAGATCGCCCACCGCCAGCGAGCAGAGGAGCAGAAAATTGACCTCGGGGTATTCCTGGCGCGCTTCCTCCGCCTTGATCACCCGCGGAATGACGGTCAAGAGGCTCTGGTCGATACCCTGGCGGTCGCGCGACGGGAGTCCGTCGCGTTGCACGTCGGTGATGTCCTCGATCTCGTCCATGACCAGCCACAAGCGCTCGATGCCGACCCGTCGTAGGACGGCCAGCGCTCCCTTGGCCGCCGCGTGTGGGTCGGGGGTTTCCAGCGCTGACCTAAGGGCGGGCAGGATCCGGTCCCAACCCTCCGCTTTGGGTTTGAGCGCGGTTCGAACGCGATCGAGGATGCGGTCCTGGTTGCGCGCCAGCTTGTTCTCAGGCTGGTGGGCGCGCATTTCCGCGAGCTGTGCCAGGGCCTCGACCGTGACGCTCGGGATCCAGTTGTCAGCCTCCAGCCGGGCGCCGAGCGGGCCGGCGGTGACTTGGATGTAGCGGACGAAGAGCGGCAGCGTGCCCCCAGCCAGGCCGGCCTCGAAGATCCGCCGCGGCTCGCCGTCGATAATCCAATCCACGTCGTCCGATACCGCCTCGAGGCAGATCTCGTGACCGACGCGGCTTTTGCCGACGCCCCAACCTCCGATGATCATGAAGAAGTTGCTGAGATCTTGTTCGGTTTGACTTTCGATCTCGGACTTGCAGGTCGAGAGTTTGTCGAAGAGGCGTTTCTGCCCGACGATCGGCGACATCTCACTCAGGCGGTCGGGAAGGATCGAGACCCCCTCGCGCTGCCATGGATTCTGGTCGGTGCCGGTCATGGCCGTGCTCCTTTGACGATGCGCAGCTTGACGAGCTGCTTTCGCGGGTCCCCGAACAATCCCGAGCCGTGGCGGGATTGGCCGTAGTCTTCGGCGTCGATGTGGATGCGCCCTTCGTGCTCCGCGGCGGCGATCGCACGGTCTGGATCGGCCACCCCTCGTTCACGGAGCGCCGCCCTCAACTCTGACGCTACGACGTGTCCAGTCGGGGAGCGAAGAGCCGGCAGGAGCTCCGCGAGCACTGACAGCAAGTCGCCGGACTCGCGGGCGTCGGCAGGCCAGCCGAAGTCCGCCGCGCGTTCGGGCAGGAGGTGGGCGGCAGCAGGGAGGTCGAGATGCACGCTTCCGCCGTCGGTGTGCAACAGTCCGGCGACCAGGAGCACCTCGCAGGCCGCGCGCAGCGCCAGACCGATGTCGTGGAGTGAGAAGGCGCCGCCACGGGCGGCACGGAACCGGCAGTCCGAGGCACCTTCGAGCAGAGCATCCCGCCGCCAGTCGCCGAGGCACCACCAGGCGTCTTCATCCAGGGGCTCGCGAAGCGTCGGGCGGTCCTCGGGGGCATCGAGGGGGTAGCTGTCGGGCTGCCCGGCGCTCTCGATGCGCGCCAGACGATATTTTCCGGCGAACCAGCCGTCTCGGTCGAACACGAGCCTCGCGTCCGGCCGGGAGAGCAGCCTGACGAAGGCTCGCGTCCGCGGCTCGCGGCCGAGCAGCACATCGGCGAGCAGCCTGGGCCACGTCGAGCCGTCCGGGGCGGTGCGGTAGGCGTCGGCAAGCTCCTTTCCGAGGTGGCTGACCCGGTAGCCGCGATGCGTTCGTTCTAAGAGACCCACTCCGCGGAGCTGGAGCTGCTGGCCGCGAGCTTCCAGGCCCGGGAGATTGCGAACCAGGTTGAACGCTGAAGCGTGGCGCGCGGACGTCATGCGGGCCGTCGCGTATTCGCGCCCGAGATCGGTTGGCGTGCGGGCGACAGCGTCCTCAGCGAGTGAGGCCAGAAAATGGGGCCAGGTTTGAATTCTTGTCGGATCGTACCAGAGGGCGAGCTGGGTCAGGGTGATGGCCGCAGGTTCAGGCAATGCTCACCTCCTGGGCCGATTCGTCGCCCCGGAGGGGCGCCTGCGAGTCACAGTGCTGAAGCCAGAGGCCTTCGAGCACGTCGTGAAGACGCTCGCGGAACTCTTTGCCGCGGCGAATGACCCCGGTCATCAGGCCGCCCCCGTGGAGTCGGTCGAGAGCATGGGCCGAAAGAGTCCAGCGATCGTGTCGAGTCTGAGCCAGCCCGACAGTTGCCAGGAGCGCCAACCCCATCGACCAGGGCCCGAAAGCCTTGCCGAGCACACCGACGGTGCGCACGCCGAGGGCGGCGGCGACCTGGGTCATGACCTCGTCGAGCGGCCCGAGCTCGAGCGCCGGCCAACCGTCGTTTTCGGCGCCGGGTCGTGGTCGATAGTAGACGCGTGTCGTGCCCGCGACGTCGTCGACCAGTGCGTGGGTCGGCGGGGCGAGCAGCACCGTCTCATCGCCCAGCTCGCGGTCAAGGGCTTCGAGCAGCAGCACCTGTAGCCAGAAACCGAAGAGTGGATGCTCGGCGAGACGCCGGATCGCGTCGGCGGGCAGGTCCGGCTCCCCGCGCTGAGACGGTCGGGCGCCGCCGACGGCGAGGAGTTGCCGGCGCCGCGGCAGCCCTCGGCGCGTGGCGATGTCGTCGCCTGGCCACACATTGCCGCTTTCGGCGCCGGCGAAGGCCAGTCCGACATGCGATTCCTCGACGATCTCCCAGAAAGCCGCTCGCCGTCCCGGAGACTCCGAGGGTACGACAGCGGATCTCGAACGCGCCAGCTCGGGTACGCCGCGCGAGAACGGTTGAGACACGGCGTCCCCAGGCTGGCTTCGGGCTCGGCATGGACTGCTCAGGGTGATCTCCAGGCTGCCGTCGGCGAGAGGTCGCCACCAGAGCGGGACCCCACGATACAGCCACTCGACGAGCTCGGTTCTGCGCGCACGGGGCAATCTGACGGCCTCTCCGCTGGCGGCGGCGACAATGGTTGCCCCGATGATGGCGTCGTCGGTATCGATGAACACGGGCACGGAGGCGAGCCGGGGGTAGCGTGTGCGCAGGATCGGAAACATCGCCGCCGCGCTGCCGCTGACGCCCCAGCAGCGTTCGTCGAGGCGGCCCGACACCTCTCGAGGCAGAGGATCGAGTGCGCGCCAGGCAATCTCGCTCCAGGGGCGGGCTGGCTGGTCGGGAGGCTGGGCGCTGTCGAGCAGGGCCGAGACCCGCGGGGCGAGGCTTGCCAAGTCGCCGAAAAGCAGGTCCTCGAGACGTTGCCAGCGACCGGACGAGCCCACCGCAGCGACGACTTCGGTCACGAGGACGTCGACGTGTAAGCGATAGAGCGGATCGCGCAGGAGGGTCCGCGTCAGCAGGTCGGCCGGCGACGATGCTGGAAGCGAGCATGACAGCCAATCTTCGGTCGGTGTGAGGTGCTCATCATCAGTTGCTTGGGCGATGCCTGCACCCTCCAGCCAGCGGTGACATTTAGGCGCTTTCTCGAGCATGCCGCCCAGGGCAAGCTCCACCAGGAGATCTTGGAGGGCATCCAGGTCCTTCGGGGGCAGGGGGCTTGGAGCGGCGTCGGTCATAGGGCGGCGTCGCCGGAGGCTGGTCCGGCTTTGTAGGCTTCCACGACGCGAACCAGATCATTCTTGCCGGTGAGAATCTCCTTGTTCTGCTTGATGTCGAAACCGACGCTGTCGGCGACGGCCATGAACACCGGCCCCTGCTCGTCACCCAGGCGCTTCTTCTGCAGGTAGAGGAAACTGGTCT
>JAAUXY010048670.1_pt1 | contig 22887 bp, 23 predicted proteins | sample 7278121 | NCBI WGS metagenome assembly JAAUXY01 (sample SAMN14350117, study PRJNA611818) | marine sediment metagenome | isolation source: surface marine sediment (1.8m) | place: French Polynesia: Moorea | collected 2018-08 | reverse complement strand
GTATTATCGAAAACTTATTTGGCGGCTATGTATCGATCGAATTTAAATCGGCGGTGGCTTTTGCCATTATCGTGCTGGTGTTGTGCATTAAACCGAGCGGGCTTTTCGCCAGACATTACATCAAAAAAGTATAGGAAAAGCTTATGAAAAAGGCCCTCCATTGCCCAATTTCTGCGTTATACGCAAATTTCAATCCGCGAAATACTAAATGTATGCCTGTGGTTGAAATTTGCGTACGCCTTGAAATTGAACAAAATTGAACATTTTTCATAAGCTTTACAATTTTTAATTTTCAGTTTGTAGTTTTGAGACGCGACTTACTACAACTTAACAAAAAACATAGATTATAATTCAAAATGGCCTTTGAACAATGTCATTTGTACATTATCTACTTTCAGCTAACAATAAACCAAAAAGGAGTGAAGGTATGAGAAAGACAGGCTTTTGGGTTTTAGCGGCAATGGTGGCCATGGTATTTGGACTTACATTCAACGCCATGGCAGAAGAGGGCCTCACCGATACCGAAATCCATCTCGGCCAGTGGGGACCGCAAACCGGACCGGCGGCACCCTGGGGTTCGGTGGCGAGAGCGACGGGTGATTATTTTAAAATGATCAACGCCGAAGGCGGTATCAATGGCCGTAAGATCGTCTATCACATGTTTGACGATGCCTACAATCCGGCCAAAACCAAAGCGGGTGTCAAAGAATTGCAGGAAGGCACCGGCATATTTGCCTGGGCCTGCGGCGTGGGTACAACACCCGGACTGGCGGTGCGTGATTATATATTGGAACGCAAAATTCCCTGGGTAGGCCCGGCCACAGGCTCTTCACATTGGATTACCCCGCCGAATAGATACCTGTTTGCGGTTTATCCCTTATACTATATCGAAGCCAAGGCGTTGGTGCGTTATGGGGTCGAAGAAATGGGCTTTAAGCGTGTGGCCATCGCTTACCTGAACGATGACTACGGCAAAAACGGACTGGAGGCTGCCCGCAAAGAGCTGATTGCCCATGGTATGAAACTGGTGGCCGAGGTTCCGGTGGAACTCAAGGACCAGGATATGAAACCGCATGTCATGAAGCTGCGCCAGTCCAAGGCCGATATGGTCTTACTTTGGGTCACACCGGTCCATGCAGTGAGACTTATCGGCACCGGCAAGGCCATGAAGTTCGTTCCGCAATTTATGACCGTAAGTACCTGCTCGGACTTTCCGCTGATGATGGCACTCAGCAAAGGCCTGTTCAAGGGGGTCATTGCGACAACCTTTGGTGAACTGCCGGATTCCTCTTCGCCGCTGATGCAGAAGTATAAAAAAGATGCCTATGGTCAATTTGCTGCCAAGGGCGAGCGCTGGGGGCTGTTTTATTATGCCGGTATACTTTTTGTAGAGCCGCTTGTGGAGGGTCTCAAAAGAGCCGGGCGTGACCTGACACGCGAAAAATTGGTCTATGAACTGGAAAACCTGAAAGGATTTAGAGGCATCGGCGGTGAAATCAGCTATGATATTTTTAATCCTAAAAATGGCTATAAATCCCGGGGGGGCATGAAAGATGTGTTTATGATTCAATGCCTGGAAGGGGGCAAGGCCAAAAAATTAAGCGACTGGACCGTAATACAATATCCGTAATATTAAACCGTTAAGAAAGCGATCGTGGAGATTGGAGGCTTTAAGCCCTCCAATCTCCCGCTAATTTGTGCCTTTCATATTTAATTCGATCGATCCAATATGGCTTTTTTTCAAGTTCAAAATCTGGCGATCTCCTTTGGGGGTCTTGCAGCTCTGCAGAATATTTCCTTTGAGGTCAATCGTGGTGAAATTTATGCCATCATCGGTCCTAACGGAGCTGGTAAGACCACCCTGTTTAATTGCGTAAACGGCATCTATAAGCCGGAAGAAGGAGCGATTCGGTTCAAGGATCAGCCTATCAATGGGCTAAAGCCCGATCACGTCGCCAGACTCGGGATTGCCCGTACGTTTCAGAATATCGAGCTTTTCAGCCACATGAACACCATGGAAAACATTATGCTTGGCCGCCATCTGCATATGCGAACCGGACTTTTTAAGGGCATCGCCATGTGGGGCAAGCGCTCTTTTGCGGGCAGGGAAGAGATCACACACCGGCGTAAGGTTGAGGAAATCATCGATTTTTTAGATTTGCAGGCGGCCCGCAACCAGCTGGTGGGCGGGTTGCCGTACGGCGTTCAGAAGCAAATCGAGCTGGCCAGGGCCCTGGCGCTGGAGCCGGAGCTGTTATTGCTGGATGAGCCCTGCGCCGGCATGAACGCCGAAGAAAAACAGGATATGATTTTCTGGGTCAAAGATATCCAGGATGAGCTGGGAGTAACGATTTTGCTGATCGAACATGACATGAATATGGTCATGGATATCTCCGACCGCATTCTGGTCATTAATTTTGGTCTAATGATTACCGAGGGAACACCCGAGGAGGTGCAAAAGCATCCGGAGGTGCTTAAGGCCTACTTGGGAGAGGATTAGAAATGGTTTCAAACAGGAGACATTGACAATTAGAGCGACTCCATGACTGCCCTGCTCGAAATAAAAAATATCGAAACCTATTATGATTTGATCTATGCCATCCGCGGGACGTCGCTGACGGTTGAGGAAGGCACGATTACGGCCATTCTGGGCACCAACGGAGCCGGCAAATCCACCATCCTCAAAACGGTGATGGGACTGATCGAAGATCAACCGGACAAAGGTACGATTGAATTCAAAGGCAAGCGCATCGACGGCAAAGATACCGAAGAAATTGTGCGTCTGGGAATTTCTTATGTGCCCGAAGGGCGCGAAGTTTTTGAGGAGTTGAGCGTCAAAGAAAATTTGCTGATGGGCGCCTATACCCGTAAAGACCGCCACAACATCGCTAACGACTTTGATCTCGTATACAGCTACTTTCCGGTTCTCAAAGAGCGGCATCACCAGTGGGCGGGTACGCTGTCCGGCGGGGAACAGCAGATGCTGGCCATCGGAAGGGCACTCATGAGCAAACCGCAACTACTTTTTTTAGATGAACCTTCCCTAGGGCTATCTCCCATTCTGGTGAAAGAGATTTTTGAAATTATCAAAACGATTCATGCGGAAGGGGTAACCATTTTGCTGGTCGAGCAAAATGCCCGCATGGCGCTTTCCATTGCCGATATCGGGCTCATTATTGAAAACGGCCGCTTTGTGATGAAAGGCAAAGCCAGTGAATTGCTGGAAGATAAAGATGTCAAAGAGTTTTATATGGGGGTGCGTTCGGAGGCGTCGGTGAAGGGTTATCAGAGGTGGAAGAGGAAAAAGGCCTGGCGATAAAAATTGGTTTTAATAATCCATATTTTGCTCGAGAGCTGTGTTGCGATTCGTTTCGAAATGTTCACGTACTATCGTGTACGCTCCGCTTTCAAAACGAATCGCGCCTTGCTCTCAAACAAAATCTAAATTTCTAAAACCAATTTTACATATTATTTTTCAAAGCTAAAAGATATGCTTTCGGTTTGTATACAATATCCGTCGTGAAAGTTGAATGAATGACAGACAATATGAACGAAACAGTGCCGGGTCGGTTTTTGAAAGCGGTGGAGCAGTGGGGCAGCCGCGTGGCCATGCGCAAAAAGGAATACGGCCTCTGGCACGACATATCCTGGAACGAATATTATGATCAGGTCAGATCCGTTGCCTGCGCTCTGATGTCAATGGGCCTTGAAAGAGGCGATACCGCTGCAATTATCGGTGATAACTGCCCCGAATGGGTATTTGCCGATCTGGGCATTCAATGTTGCGGGGCGGCCACCACCGGAATATATGCGACCAACGCCTGGCAACAGGTGGAATACGTCGTAGAAAATTCGGAGGCCAGGTTCTTTTTTGTTGAAAATGAGGAGCAGCTGGATAAATGGCTGCGATTTAAGGACAATGTGCCGAATTTAAAAAAGGTGATTGTATGGGATACTGAAGGGCTGCGACGATTTAAAGACCCGATGGTCATGACCTTTGATGAGCTGGTCGAAAGCGGCCGCAAGGTGGCAGACGCAAATTTAGAAATGTTCACGCAACGCATTGCCGAAGTCGAACCACATGACGTTTCCGTTCTGATTTACACTTCGGGGACTACCGGCCCACCCAAAGGTGCCATGCTGACGCATCGCAACTGTATCTGGATGGGGGGTGCTATTACCACCGACAATCCCATGACCGACAAAGACGAGGTCATGTCGTTTTTGCCCCTCTGCCACATTTTTGAGCAACTGTTTACCGTGCTGGGTCACATTACCTGCGGGTATATCGTTAATTTTGTCGAAAGTATGGATACGGTGGCTGAAAACATGATGGAAATATCCCCCACACTGGGGTACGCTGTTCCGCGAATATGGGAAAAATATTTTTCTGCCATCCAGATCCGCATGTCCGATGCCACCTGGTTTAAACGGCTGATCTTCTATCTGGCGCTCAAAATCGGAAAGAAACGCGCCGGCCTGAAGATGAATTTTAAAACGGTGCCGGGTTATTTGGAGGTTGTCTATCAGCTGGCTTATTGGGCTGTTTTTCGGAAGTTGCGGGAGCGGATGGGATTTGACAGAATACGCATAGCGATTTCCGGTGCGGCCCCCATTGCTCCGGAAATCCTTCATTTTTATCAATCCATCGGCGTAAATCTGGTTGAGGCCTACGGTCAGACCGAAGGTACCGGCGCGACCACAGTTTCCAGAGTTGATCGCGTTAAATTTGGCGCCGTCGGTCAGCCCCTCACCGGCATCGAATTAAAAATTGCGGAAGACGGCGAGATTCTGGTGAAATCTCCGGGGGTGTTCAAGGGCTATTTCAAGAATCCGGAGGCGACCGCCGAAACGATCGTCGATGGCTGGATGCATTCCGGTGATGTGGGGGAACTCGATGAAGACGGCTTTTTGAAAATTACCGATCGTAAGAAAGATATCATCGTTACCGCCGGAGGCAAAAATATTACACCCCAGTATATTGAAAATAAGCTCAAGGCCAGCGTCTATATCAATGATGCGGTCGTCATCGGTGATCGGCGTAAATATTTAACCTGTTTGATTATGATTGATGAAGACAATGTCGTTAAATATGCCCAGGATCACAAGATTCAGTTTTCAACATACAAGGATCTGACGCTGCATGAGGATATTCGCAAGCTGATTGAGGATGAAGTTCGAGCGGTGAACGAAACGCTGGCAAGAGTTGAAACGATTAAAAAGTTTTGCATCCTGCCAAAAAAACTCTACGAGGAAGACGGAGAAGTCACCCCCACCATGAAGGTCAAGCGCAAGTTTGTCAATGAGGCTTTTTGCGAGCTTATCGAAAGCATGTATTAGAACTCAGCCGATTTTCATGAACCGGTGCCTGCCTTTTTGAGCATGGCGATCGGTTTGGCCATATCCTGAATATGATTGTGAATCATCTCTAACTGATTGCCGGGGGCACCCAGCATTAGATCGCAGGGGCCAACGGATGATTTCATTCTACAGCCCAGTCCCAAAAAAGTAATGTTGGATATCCCTTCCAGCAGGGGCAAAGCGGTGATATCCGCGCAGCCGCCCAGGGCACCTCCGGATTGCGGAAGTTCCATGCGGCCGCCTTTTTCATAATTTAACGCATACAGCAGCCACATGACCTGTTCACTGTTGGCGGTAAAAACCACCACCTGAGGCGTATTTTCAAAGTATGACAGCGGTGCAATCAAGGCCGCCCGGGTTTTGCCTTTTTCCAAAAACGATGATTTGAGAATCGTTTCCGCCGATGCGTCTTCGGTTTCGAAGAGGCCCACACCATATTTTTCTAACACCCCATCATCGAGGTAGGCCTCCATATCCTTTTCAAATCCCAAGACCGAGGTCCCGAGCTTACAGCCCATTTTTTCCTTTTCCATCAGCAGGACCTCACCCTCGCCGGCGGCCACCAGGGCATGGCAGTAGCTTTTATACTCGTTTTGCGTAAATGTTAACTCTGCAGGCAGCGGATCGTCTTCTTTAAAAATGGTTACACCGACAGGCTCATAATGCAGCGATAGGCTTTTGACCAGATTTTCTGAAATGCGTTCAAATTCATTCATACCGTGTTCCTCGAGAAAAAGATAAAATTAACATTTTGATGGCGAATTGGCCTCCTGACATCCTGCGAACGACGGATTATTCAGCTTCAGCCACACGTTCGACCGTTTTTAAATGCGTTTCTAAAAATGCCAGTGAAAGTTTAAGGTCTTCCAATGCGAAGACTTCGATTGAAACGATTCCGGTAAATCGTTTTAATATCGACATCAGCGGTTGTATAAATTGATCCGCCAATTTATTCAATGCCAAATGATCATGTCCGCTTTGCACACCGTGAAGGTGAATGATTGCCGTTCTATCGACGTAATGATTGAATATCGTGTTGAAATCATATTCGTTCGCAATCAGGTGCCCGATGTCCAGGCATACGCTCAGGTTAAGCTCGTCAAGGACATCATTTAATAGATCAAACCGATAATCCAGGTTTTCGATGGCGATTGATTCCGCGGCGATTCCGGCCGCAAGTATTTTTTCGAGATTTTTTATCACAGGGCCCTGCCAGCGTTTTATTGCATCGCGCTCGTATGGCTGCCGGCTAAAGGGGATATGCAAGGTATACACCGTTGGGGCCAGGGGGGAGGTCAACTCGATTACACTCAAAAGGGTATCCACCGCCTGTTGCTGATTTTTGGGCTTTTCGTCACTGATGGAGATATCGGTGGGCAGATGGATATTATAGCTCAGATCATATGCTGCGGCCAGCCGGGATAGTTCCGTGATGGTCGCTTTTGACGGCAGGGCCTCTGGCGGCAGGCTTTCAAATAGAAGCAATTCGATTTCATCCAGGTAAGGTCCCAGCATTTTAACATTGGGGATATAGTCGTCCGGATAGATAAAAGAAGTGGTTCCGAGTTTAAACGGGTATTTCCGCTTATAAGATTTAGATAATGCGGGGTATGCGTTGGGTTGGCTTTGCATTTGATATAATTGATCTATAAGATGTGTACCATGACAGTCAATCCGCATAAAAAAATAAGCCACATGCCGGATGCAAGCATCATGATATCACAGGCTTTTTTAATATGGGCGGTTTCGGTTTTCCCGAAGCGGACACCGATATAGGGTTTATCAACGAGCTGTCCGCCATAAAAATTCGGACCGTTTAGCCGAACCCCCAGGGCGCCGGCAAAGGCTGCTTCCGGCAAACCGGCGTTGGGGCTGGAATGATTGGAACCTTCTGTGACGGCCGTTTTAAAAGCCCGGACGCCATTGCCTGCCAGAAGCTCGGAGGCCAGGGCAATGATCGGAATCGAAATGCGAGCCGGGATATAATTGAGGATATCGTCCATCCGGGCGGATGCTTTCCCGAAAAACAGGTAGGTTGCATTCTTATACCCCACCATGGAATCCAATGTGTTGGCCATTTTATAGGCCATTGCCAGAGGCGCCCCGCCCAATGCTGCAAACAACAATGGCGAGATGACACCATCGACCAAATTTTCGGCCACTGTTTCAACCGCTGCGCGTGCGATTCCGTCTTTCCCGTAATTCGCCACATCTCGGCCAACGATCAACCCCACTTTTTTGCGGGCGGTTTCAATATTTTTTTGTTGTAGGCAGCGGCCGACGGCCATTGCCGCATCTTTTAAAGACCGGGCTGAGATACAATAATAGACCAGCGCAATCTCGAGCCCGGTTTTCAACATGGGATGCAGCCCATGGGCGATCGTCAGCGCCAGGGTTGTCAACGTCCAGGTTCCCATCACCAGGCCGATTGCAAACAGGCCCCCGCTAAAAGTCAGCTTCACCGGTATTTTCCGAAAATAGGGTTCGAGCGTATCAATGGCCTTTCCCATCCAGCGGATGGGGTGGGGCAGAAATTGTGGGTCACCGATCAGCAGATCCAAAAAAAAAGCCATCGGAAGAACATATAAAACAGGATGCAAATCCATTTTTAGCGGGCACTGATTTTCATTTTGGTTTGCCGTAATCGGCCGCCGATGTTGTGAGCTATCTTTGCAAGCTTGGCCGCCAGCATGTCATTGGTCCCCGCTGATTTCAGCGAAATCCGGATGAACTGGTTGGAAAGACCGTTAAAATTACGGCAATTTCTGATTAAAATTTTATCCCGGGATAGCTGGTGAATAACATTTTCCGCCTGAAGATTATCGGGCAGTTGCGCTATTAAAAAATTGGTTGTGCTTGGAAACAGATTGATATTCGAAATTCGCTTGGCGCTGGCTAAGAACCGGCGCCGTTCAGCCCGAATATAGCGCTGTGTCTTTTCAATAAATGCATCGGTTTCATTCTTATTCGCCATCAGATGACGGACAGCCAGTTGCGCCAGGCTGTTGACACTCCACGGCTGAAGGAATCTCTGGAATCTTTTTATTATGTGAGCAGCTGAAATCATAAACCCGATTCGTAACCCGGGGATGGCAAATATCTTTGAAATCGACGATAAGACGATCAGGTTTCCTGAATCCGATTTGCACAGGCTGAGGGCATCGCCGTCTCCAACAAACGGCAGGTAGGATTCGTCGATGATAAAAACCGTTTCAGGATATGACCGGCACAATGATTGAAGGACATCCGGCGGTATCAGGGATCCGGTCGGATTATTGGGGTTGCAGATGAAAGCCGCGTCCACATTTTCAAGATGCTTCTTCATTTGGTTGAGGTCGATTTGGAAATGGTTGAACGCTTTAGTCAGGACGAATGTGGTCTTTACATTCTGTAGACGGCAGGCATCCTCATAATCTGAATAGGTGGGGCCGACGATGAGAGCACTGTTGATCGCAAGCACCTGGGGGATTGCATATATAATCTGAGTGGTCCCATTGGCCGCCAGCACCCGCCTTGAATCGATGCCGTAAAACTCGGCAAATCGCTCTGTAATCCCGCGACTGTCAACTTCCGGAAAGGAACTGACCGCATCAATTTGATTCTTTAAATATTGGATCAATCCCGGGGGCGGTCCCAGCGGGTTAATATTGCTGCTCATGTCAGTGATATCTTGTGGAGAACAACCCATCTTTCGGGCCAGTTCAATGCGGTTGCCGCCGTGTCCGTGTAACATCAATATCCTCCCATCGAAGCGGTTAAAAACAATCCCGCTTCGGTTAATTCGGTCATGGCGCCCAGCATATCGCCGGTGATGCATTCCATGCGTCTTTTATAGAAGAATAGGATTGAACCGATGATGAATGCAAAAGCCAGGTTGAGCCATACGGCTTTCAAGCCCAGCGCTAAAGAAAGGCCAACCGGCAGGATCAGGCCCCAGAACTGCTTTAACGATAAATTTTCACTAAAAAACGGTTTGCCGGTGCCATCCGGCCGACCATATGGTAAAAAGCGCATACCAAACAGGATGCCGGCCCGGGCATAGGCCGGAACGACAACCAATATCAAACTGCGATGGGCATCCAGACCCGCTATGCCGCCCCATTTCAGGGCCAGGCCAAATAAAATGGCCACGAGACCCATGACGCCGATACGGCTATCTTTCATGATCTCAAGCGCTTTATCCCGGGTGCGCGGCCCCAGAAGACCGTCGGCGGTATCTCCCAACCCGTCGATATGAAACGCACCGGTTAGCACGGCCAGAAAAATGATATCCAGCAGCGCCACTACCGGCGAGGTCCAGAATCTTGCGACAACCGCATCAAACGCAGCCACCAGCAGTCCCAGCAGGATACCCACCAGCGGGAAATAGGGAACCATCTTCGGGGGATCAAACGTCCTGGCTTTTCCCAATGGCAGTATGGTGATGAATTGTATTGCTGAAATCAAGTTTCGCATAAGCTATATTTATTAGGTTTCAGGTGTCAGTGTTCAGGTGTCAGCAAACAATGAATCACAGAAGAGTCGACACCTGACACCTGAACACTGACACCTGATCCCCCCAATGTTACTCTTTAATGTTGACCGGAATCCCCGCGACCATCCATATGACTCTTCCAGCAGCTTTGCCAACGGCCTGGTTTGCGTGCCCTGTGAAATCTCTGTACTGCCGTGCAAGTTTGTTTTCCGGAACGATGCCGGTCCCAACTTCGTTAGAGACCAAAATAAGGGGGCACGTCGCTTTCTTAAGCGCTTTGGTTAACTGAGATATTTTGTCTTCTAATTTTTCTTCATCACTGGTTTCCATCAACAGATTGCTCAGCCAGAGGGTCAGACAGTCGACCAGAACAACATCTGCTTCCGAGCTGTGTTCTAAAATAGCTTCCGGTAGCAGCAACGGCTCCTCGACCGTTTTCCAGTTTTGGCTGCGCTCCCTTTGATGTTTGGCAACCCGTTGCCTCATTTCATCATCCTGCGGAACACAGGTCGCAATATAGATTTTACGGCCACCCGGCATATCTTCGGCGATTTGCAGGGCATGCTTGCTTTTGCCGCTGCGGCAACCGCCGATAACAAAAGTCAACTCGTTCACGTTATTATTCCTTATTTAATTTTCCAGACAATCTATCCATATCTTTATCCTACAAGATAATGGAGTATTGGAGTGTTGGAGTGATGCAGCTTTCAATTAGAGAGGAATTTCATATTATCAACCATTACTCCAGTACTCCAGCACTCCATTGCTCCAATATTTCTGTAGCTATTTTTACAAGCGCAAAAAGAATTACTTTTATTCTCGATTTGTAAACAACTTGATGATGCTTTCCACATCGATATGTTTTTCAAAATGTTCGGCCAGCAGATCATACTCCCGGTTGCGGGCTTCGATGCCGCCGACATCAGGCACATCGATATCGCGCAAACCGATATGGTTTAACCAGCGTTTTAAAATTTGCGGATTATCAAACAGGCCATGGATATAGGTGCCCATGGTCTTCGAATCACCGGAAACGCAGCCGTCTTCATCCTGGCAGGCAGTCTGGTTGCGCCTGCTGATTTCATACAGCGGACTCCCGCCCGACCTGATGGTTTGTCCCATGTGTATCTCATATCCTGCACCCGCCTGGCCATCCCAGGAAAATTGCGTCAGGGTGGTGGTCTTGGGTGCTTTCAGAGTGGTTTCAACTGGCAGCAGGCCCAGCCCTTTGCTGGAGCCGGGTCGGCCCTCCAGGCCCGTGGGATCATGCACGGCGTTTCCCAGCATCTGATACCCGCCACATATTCCCAGTACATGCCCGCCGGATTCCAGATAGGCGGACAATACCCGCTCCCAGCCCGAAGATTTAATCCAGTCCAGGTCAAAACGGGTGTTTTTGGAGCCGGGCAGGATAACCGCTTTAAATGCAGCCAGGGGCTGGACTTTTTCGAGAAAATGAACTGCCAGGCCATCCATTGCCAGCAGCGGATCAAAATCGGTAAAATTTGAAATGTGCGGCAGCCGGATGACCGCAATTGCCGGGTTTTGACTGTTTTGGACATTGACTTTCTGTGGGCTTTCGATGACCACTGAGTCCTCGGGTTCAATCTGAATATGGGTATACCAGGGCAACACACCGAATACCGGCTTTTGCGTTTTTGATTCGATCCAGCGGACCCCGTCTTTAAATAGATGAATATCCCCTCGAAAGCGATTGATGATAAAACCCTCTATCTGGGCGCGTTGATTTTGTTCGAGGCATTCAAGGGTGCCGATGATCTGGGCAAAGACCCCGCCGCGATGGATGTCGGCCACCAGAACGATCGGTGCCTGGGCATAGTCGGCCATGCGGATGTTGACAATGTCATGGGGCATGAGGTTGACCTCGGCACAGGAACCGGCGCCTTCCAGAATAACCAGTTCATATTCCTGGCGCAGCCGATCCAGTGCCCGGCATGCTTCATTAAACAATTGATCTTTTTTGTTATGATAGTCTTTTGCTGTGCTGGTTTCGATTGCGACGCCGGATAAAACAATCTGAGAACCGATTTCGCTGGTGGGTTTGAGCAGGACCGGGTTCATGTCCACCTGCGGAGGGGCTTTGGCGGCTTCGGCCTGCACGATTTGCGCGCGTCCCATTTCCAGGCCTTCGGGCGTGACGCCCGAATTGTTGGACATATTCTGCGCTTTAAACGGCGCCACGCGCACGCCCCGGTTGGCAAACATCCGGCAGAGGGCCGTGGCGATAACGCTTTTGCCGACATCCGACCCGGTGCCCAGAACCGCGATACAGGGCGCCGCGGTTTTATCTTTACTTTTCGATGCCAATGCGTGCCTCAACTCCATTTTTAAAATAGTGTTTGATTTCTTGCATCTCGGTTACCAGATCTGCTGCTTCAATCATCTTCTGTGTGGCCCCCCGACCGGTGATGATGATTTCAATGTCATCCGGCTTGGTGGTGATAATTTCAAGAAGGATTTCTTCTGAAAAAAGGTTCAAAGAAACGGCCACATTGGCTTCATCGAGGATGACGACTTGATGTTTGCCGGCTGCCAGTATCGCTTTTACTTTTTCAATCCCCTGGGCGGCGATTTCAATATCTTTGGCGGTTGGCCGGCCTTTGATGAATCGCCCACAGCCGAATTGCGCGACCGTAATTTTATCGGAAAACCGATTCAGCCCTTTGATTTCGCTGTACTCTCCGTGTTTAATGAACTGGGCCAGATAAACGTTTAAGCCGGCACCGGCCGCCCGTATGGCCAGACCCAGGGCGGCGGTGGTTTTGCCCTTCCCCTCACCGGTATAAATCTGAATATATCCTTTTGGTTTCATCGTGTCGCCAATTATCGGTTTGCGTTAATTTTATATTTTTTTGAATATCCCCTCGGGGTGATCATAAAATCCAAATAACGACTGGACGTGCTGTTGCCGACAAATACGGTGGTCTGCATATTGACGTCTGCTTCGTGAAGCTTTTCAAGGGCGACGATTTGCACATCCTGGTTTTGTCGCATGGCGCTGGTTACAATGCCGGTGGGTGTATTTCGGTCGCGATATTTCAACAGAATTTGCTGGGCTTTTTCCAATTGCCAGGTTCTTTTTTTGCTTTTAGGGTTATAAATTACAACGACAAAGTCCGCTCTGGCGGCAGCTTCGATGCGCTTTTCAATAAGCTCCCAGGGGGTTAGCAGGTCGCTCAAGCTGATCGTAGCAAAATCATGCGTCAACGGTGCCCCCAGTAAAGACGCACCGGCGCAAACAGCCGGAACCCCGGGGATGACTTCAATCTGAAGCGCATCTTTATCTGAACGCGATCCTGACGGTACGATCTCAATTTCTTTTGTCTGGCAGATTTCAAAAACCAGACCCGCCATGGCATAGATTCCCGGATCACCGCTGGAAATCAGCGCACATGAGCTGCCGCTGCAGGCAGCTTCAATCGCCGATTCCACCCGCTGCACTTCCTGGGTCATGCCGCTGCGGATGATCTTTTTACCTTCAATCAAGGGATAAATCAGATCGATATAGGTCTTGTAGCCGGCCACCGTGTCCACTGACTTGAGCACATCATCGGCCCGCCGGGTTAAATGGCTCAGGCTGCCGGGTCCGATCCCGACGATATATAAGTTTTTCTGGCGATAGCCACGGTCACGTTGGGGCTTATCTGTTTGGGAACGATCAGGGTGCCCATCTGTGATGCCAGAATGGCTGCTGCTTCGCATACGCTTTTTACTCCTACATGTTTTTCCACCATGGCAGAAGGGGTCTGAATATCTTCTACCCGGTTGAGTTCGTTACGACTGAAATAATCAATCGATACGCCCAGGGTGGTGGCCAAATCGATCAGCCCGGACTCATCGGCTTTTAATTCAATGGTGGCGATGCGTTTTAGACTTGTTTCGGCCAGATGATATTTTTTGAAGGTCTGATTTAACAGCGCTTTAATTTCTTCCATGGGCGTATTGCGATTACATCCAATACCCGCCACCAGGGTCGCCGGGCGTAAAACCAGGACGCTTGCCGGAAGATCAATTTGCTTGTCGTCCACATATATCGCCGCGGCCGTGTCTTTTTTTAATCGATCATCCGGGGTCAACGAAACTGAATTTGGAATGCCATCTTGCAGGACGGCAAAGGGATCATGGACCCCAATCTGCTGGTCGGTCAGCAAGGCCATATTTACGGCTTTAATCGCTTGCGGATTTTCGATGTACAGCTTTTTTTCTTTGGCAAGCACATCGATGGCGAGCTTATCGTTCACATCTGTAGCGGTTGTGATCACCGGATCGACTTGAAGGATCTTGGCGATCTTGCGGGTTAAATCATTGGCGCCGCCGATATGGCCGGCCAGCAGGCTGATCACATGTTGACCTTGATCATCGATAACCACCACCGCAGGGTCATCCATTTTGCTTTGAATAAACGGCGCAATCATTCGGACGACAATCCCGGTGGCCATAATAAAGATATGGGCCTCGTATTGCTCAAATTTATGTTTGATGACCTCGGATAATTTGTCAAACATTAGGCCGTCATTTGCCTCCGGTTTTATCTTGGCAGAAATATGAACGTCCGTTCCCGTCAGGTGATTTTGTATTTGTTGTGCGATGCCAACACCGTTGGGCGTGATCACCCAGATAGCGGTTTTATTTTTTTGTGGGTCGGGCATTTATTTTCGATGTCCGTGTTTAAAGTTTTTGTCGTATAATTTGGATTTATGCGCCAAACTGCTGCGGTCGACATCTAAAACTTTGCCGACGATAATGAGCGCGTTGCGGGTAATTTTTTCATCCTGCACCGTCTTGGCGAGGTTTTTTAGCCGGGTTATTATAATGCGCTCATCGGGTTGGCTGACGCAGTGTACCACCGCACATCCGGCCTGGGAACCATACGCTTCTGCTAAAATGGCGGCGACCTCGTCAATTAAATTGATGCTCAAATAAATGGCCATTGAAGATTGGTGCCGGGCCAGAGATGCCAGATTCTCGGATTGCGGTACCGGTGTTCTGCCGGCCATGCGCGTTAGAATCAGGGTCTGGGAAATTTCCGGCAGGGTGAATTCAATTCCCATAGCGGCCGCGGCCGCAAACGCAGCCGTCACACCGGGGATCACCTTGTAATCAATGTCTCGTTTCTGCAGCTCAGCCATCTGCTCCAGTATGGCGCCATAAAGACTGGGATCGCCGGTGTGCAGGCGCACCACCCGTTTACCGGCTTTGCAGGCCGCTTCAATTTCGGTGATAATCTCGTCCAGGTGCATGGCGGCGCTGTTGATCCTTTCGGTTTCAGGCCGGGCCCACTTGAGGAGGGCCTCAGGTACCAGGGAGCCGGCATAAATGACCATATCCGCTTCTTCCAGGGCGCTTTTGCCCTTGACGGTTATTAATTCCGGGTCTCCCGGACCGGCACCGACAAAGAGCACGGGGTGCTTTATTTTAGATTTTGGATTTTGGGTTTTTGATTTAACCATAATTTATTTTTGCCGAACCCCAGTGATGATCCAGACCGGATTCTGGGCCTCAAACCGTTCCGCCCACGGCATTTGCCGACCCTGATTGATTTGAACCTGAATAACCTCGGTTTCAAATTTAAGCCGACGTAACGTCGCCAACGCAACCTCAAGATTTGGAATCAGTACCGTGTTGATGACCATGTGTCCTGCGGGTTTGAGATATTTCGCCCCGGCGGTGATGATGGCTTTTAAATCGGCACCGCCGCCGCCAATAAAAATGCGATCTGGTCGCGGCAGTCGTGACAGCCCTCTCGGTAACCTCGCCTGGACGACTTTGAGATTGTGTACCTTGAAATGCTTTTTGTTATTTTGAATATGCTCGATTCGAGCGGGGTTTTGCTCCACGGCAACAATTTTCCCCTTTTTGATAAACAGGCCCGCCTCGATGGATAGGGAACCACTGCCGGCCCCCAGATCCCATAAGGTATGCTGCGTTTCGAGTCTTAATTTTGAAAGCGTTATGGCTCTGATTTCCGATTTTGTAATCAAGCCGCCCCGGTGATCATACCAGCTCTCCGGTGCGCCCAGGTGAAGCGGATGGCCCGGTTTGGATTTTAGAGAGGCGCGTTTCAGAACCACCATGTTGGGCGCGGCAAATTTCATTTTGGCGGCCCGTTCCAATGTGTACCAGTCAAACTTTTCGGAATCACTGCCCAGGGATTCCAGCACGCACATCCTAAAATTGATAAACTCCTTGGTGATTAAGCGTGCTGCCAGCCAGGACGGATTCTTTTTCGGATCTGTAAATGCCGCTATTTTGTTTGCTTTCTCCAAGGCCTTGAAGAGCTGATTTTCATTTTTACGGCCATGCAGACTGATAATGCGGGTGTCGTGCCAGGGCTCTTTGATACGGGCAAATGCAGCTGCGACCGAATTGATATTGGGGTAGATTCGAACATGATTTACGCCCAGCACCTGTGCCATCCTGGCGCCGATACCGAAAAACAGGGGATCACCGGATGCCAGCACAACAACATTCTGGTTTTTGCTTTTATCTTTGACAAAGGCAATGATGCTATCGATATTTTTGCCGATCGATTTTTTTTGGGCCCGCAGGTCTTTAAAATTTTCCAACAGCCGCCGGCCGCCGACCAGTACATCGGCCTGACCAATGAGTTTCAGGTGATGGGCTGTTAAATCATGCAGACCCATTCCCATCCCGATGATGTGAACCGGTTTCATACACACGTCCTTTTGGTAATCGGTAATCTAATTATTGGCCGAATCAAACGCCACCTCTCCGCTGTAATCAAAAATGATGCACTCGATTTGGACTGATTTGCCCGCAAACATTTTAGCCGACCGTATGATCCGTTTGCCAACCTGTGCCATCACCTGCGGATGATGCGGCCAAATCATATCAAAGGCATGCCGGGCGGTGTTGGCCGCTAATATCTGCTTGCGCAATTTTGAATTTCGCGTTATCTGTTCGGACCACTCCGAGAGTTTGTTGAGTGTCAGGCGCGATTTTGCGGCGTGGGTATGCGGAACGCCCTGGGCCATTTTCAGGGCTTTGCCAAAAAAGACCGCCAGGGTGATCTGTGCAAAACCATGCGCTGCCGCTATTTCCAAAGAACGTTTGAAAAAATCTCCAATTTGAATAAAGGCTTCCTCCGCCAGGCGCGGCCATCGTTGCTGGGCATAGCGTTCACTGCGTCTTCCGGTCGTCAAAATGACCCCGGTATTTCCCGAAGCCCGCGCCACCGAAAGCCCGGATTTGATGGTGGCAATAAAGGCATCATGTGACATCGGACGCACCAGTCCGGTAGTTCCTAAAATTGAAATGCCGCCCAGAATGCCCAGCCGGGCATTTAAGGTCTTTTTGGCAATTTCCTGTCCTTTCGGGACAAAAACCTCCACCCGCACCGCCCGTTGAAGATCATATTCTGCCAGGGTTTCGGTTATGGCCTGGCGAATCATTTTGCGCGGGCCGGAATTGATGGCCGGCTCACCGGGCGGCATTTCAAGCCCCGGTTTCGTTATTTTGCCGACACCGGTACCCCCGGTGATAGAGATGCCGTTGCGGTTTTTGCGCGGCAAACGAGAGAGTTTAACGGTCGCTCCAATCTCCGCTTTATGGGTTACATCCGGATCGTCACCGGCATCTTTGATAACCGTACAGCGGGCTTCATCTTCCGCCATGCGTTCACCGCGGTGTATCGGAATCGTCAGTTTGTCTCCGGTCAGCAGTTCAATCCTGACACGGGCGGGTAATTTCCCTTCCAGCAGGTAACGCAGCGCTCCCTTGGCGGCCGCCGCTGCAGCCGTTCCGGTGGTAAAGCCGGTTTTCAACTTGCGTTTCATATAACATCCATAAAATGGACAGCGCCCCGCTATATTTCTATTTAAAACAAATAATAATAAAGTGCTCCGATAATGATAATGCTAAAAACTCGCAGCCCCTGTCCCATGGCCAGCAGCTGGACGCCCATTTTGGGTGAATAAATTCCGATATAATGCGGCAGTTGATGCCGCAGGGCCCGAATGGGAAAGGCGATAATGTTTCCAATCAGAAGGGCGACGGCTGTCTGTTTAACGGTCAGAATTCCGGCATCCAGCAGGGCGCCGGCCGCCGCAAATCCGGATGTAAACTCCGCCGTAAAACTCAATATCACCACCGACAGGGCTTCCATCGGGACAAATGTGGTCACCACATATCCCGAGAGCCACTGGCGTGCCATTTTAAAAAGTCCCATATCGTTGAGCATGAATATCAGAATGTAGATCGGCACCACGTAAACGATGATTCTTTTGATGCGGCGCGGAAATTTCTTTTTAAGCCCCTGCCAGATGTTTTCAGTTTTATCCGCCTTGTCGGTGCAGTGGTTTACGGTCTGTTTGTCATCACTGACGTCATCTTGCGAAAGCCCAAAGTGGCCATAAAGCGCCAGGCAAATTGTTCGCAGCATAACGGCAACAAAGGTTAACAAAAAATAAAGAGCGCCTGCCCACCCGGTGAGTGGAATGACAATAAAAAACGTTGTCGGAAGATGCAGAAAAAACGCCGGCAGCTGGTTCATAAAATTGGACACAAACAGCTGGCGGCGGCTGATGGCACCTTCTTTGTAAAAATCCAACAGCATGGCATTGGCAGCCACGCCTGAAAAAAAGGCAGTTGTAAATGCCGCGCTGCAATGATTTCCCAGATTGCTGAATCGAAAAAGCGGTCGGGCCAGAACCGCCAGGGTTTTTGTCCAACCGGTGGCTTCAATGATTTGCCCGGCGATCAACCCAATGCTGATAAAGAGCATCAGTCGGGTTAAAGGCCATAAAAGTCGCGTCACAACCCGGTCGGCATTCAGATCCTTAATGAGAAAAAATCCGAGCAAAATAACACCGACTGAAAAAATAAACGAAACCAGAAGCGGCGTGTAACCGGATTTAGCTTTTTGATGGGCCGTCATTTTTTTTCTTTTTGGCAATGATTAAGGTCCAGTAATTGGGTTCCTGTTTACTCAGTTGCTCGACATTCGGAATGATTTCCTCATTTTCATGTCCGCAATTTTTAATCCCGACACATTCCTGATAACATCCGTTTTCCGCCAGGGCTTCGGTGATGTCCTTCACATTTCGATAGGCTTTTAAAAAAACCACATTTTCCGGTTTGGCGGATAGCTGTCTCAAGCGATTGCCGCCTTTGGCGCCGGAAACAACCATCAACGATTCTTCTCCTTCCACCAGCGGCGTATTCAACCGCGCCGCGGCGGCCTGATACGAGGATATTCCCGGAATGGTTTCGATCTTCAGGTGCGGAGCAGCAGCGCTGATATGCCTGACGATATATCCGAATGTCGAATAGGTCATGGCATCACCCAATGTGAGAAACGCAACATCCTGACCGCTTTCCAGTGCACTGATGATGGTGGCGGCATGCATGGCCCATGCACTGCGGGTTTCGGTTTTATCGCGGGTCATGGGAAATTTCAGCATTTTAATGGGCGTTGTTTCCGGTACATGCGGTCTGGCAATATCTTTGGCCAGGCTGTGGTGGTTGCGTGTAGATGCAGCCGCATAAACGATATCCACCCGACCCAGTATTTTAGCCGCTTTGATTGTGACGAGATCCGGGTCCCCCGGCCCCACACCGATTCCGTATAGCGTGCCTGTTTTGGTGTTCATAATTTTCCTCTTTATGATTATTCCTGGTTTTTGGTGTTCGGTATTATCCATCCTGTGTTGCCAGTATGACCAGCGCGTTGACGACGGCGGCGGCCACATTCGATCCGCCCTTGCGACCCACATTGGTGATATAGGGTGGTTGGCTCAATTTGATCAGTTCGGCTTTGGACTCAGCCGCATTGACAAATCCGACCGGCAGGCCGATAATCAGGGCCGGCTGCGCGTTTTCTTCTTTGACGCGTTCAATCAGATGCAGCAATGCGGTGGGGGCATTGCCGATGACATAAATACCCGCGGTCATATCTTCAATCGCGGCATCCACTGCTGCATGTGCTCTGGTGGTTCCGTCGGATGAAGCCTTTTCATGAACCGCGCTGTCATTCATGTAGCACTTCACCTCTACTCCGAATGGTTTCAGATCCTTTTGACGGATTCCGACGCGGGCCATATTGGTGTCGGTAATAATCGATTTCCCATTGCGAATGGCAGCGACGCCGGCGGCTACCGCATCTGGATGGAAGCGGATGCTGTCTTTGTATTCAAAATCTGCGCTGGTATGAATCATGCGTCGCACCACCGGCCACTGTTCACCTGAAAATCCATGAGGCCCGACTTCTTGATCGATTATTTGAAAGCTTAATTTTTCGATTTCACCCGGTTTCATTACCAATTCGTTCCTTTCCATAATCGGCGCATGTGGATACAAAATGCTGCGCCACCTGTGGCTGACTGCCGAAATGCAGATGGGTATAACTGCCAAGGGTGCGGTTCGTATAATATCCCTGCGGTGCTTGATCAACGCCGATTCGATCCGTCAGGCGATATACGGTATCCGTTTCAGAATCCGACTTTCCTAATTTCGAGTAATGAAATTCATGGCCGCGGACCGTTTGGCCGGCCGGCCCGAGGATGGTATCCTGTGTCAGGGTAATTTCGCGATACCCCAGGGCTGTTAAACGCGAGTTCATCTGAGCTGTGAACGGAAAGCATCCCACCATGGTATGGCGGGTTGCGCTTTGATCCAGCAGTTCATCACACAGGTACATGAACCCGCCGCATTCGGCATAAATCGGCATGTCGCTTTGGCTTTTGGCGCGAATTTGATCACGCAATTCCATATTGGCTGATAGGCGATCCGCCGCCAGCTCAGGATATCCCCCTCCCAGATAGAGCCCGTTCAGCCCGGGCGGCAACCGCTTATCGCTGATGGGAGAGAAAAAAACGAGTTCGGCCCCGGCGGCTTCCATCAGTTCGAGATTATCCGGGTAGTAAAAGCAAAATGCATTGTCTCGAGCCACTCCAATACGTGCAGGCGCTTTTGCTTGATGAATCCGGCTGGCTTCTTTTTCATCGGCAATGCTGATTTCCGGAAGTCTTTCCAGCAGGCGATCGATATTAATGCTTTCTTCGATAAGGGTCGCCAGTTTTTTGATCAGTGTGGCGGATAAGGGATGATCCTCGCTGGTGACCAGACCCAGGTGCCTTTCCGGTATGCTAAATTCCTGATCCCTGAGAACGCCCCCCAGACATGGCGTGTCAACTTTATCTTCCAGCGCTTCGGTGAGGTATGCCAAATGACGTTTGCTGCCGACCTGATTGAATAACACACCGGCATAGGTCAGATCTTGATCAAATTTTTCAAATCCCATAACAACCGCCGCCGCGCTGCGCGCCATACTCCTGGCATCGACAATTAAAATTATCGGCAGCCCCAGCCATTTGGCCATCTGTGCCGTGGAGCCGGATTCGGTTTTACCATCATACCCGTCAAAAAGCCCCATCACCCCCTCCACAACCGCTACATCTGCTTTGAAGACGGCATTCTGGAAGCAGGCTAAATTATAGGTCTGTGATAGCATCCAGCCGTCCAGATTGCGGCTCACCCCGCCGGTGATACGCCCATGGTGGCCGGGATCAATAAAATCCGGTCCCACCTTAAACGCTGCGACTTTTAAACCGCGCTGGACCAGCGCCGCCATCAATCCCAGGGTGATGGTGGTTTTACCGCAGCCACTGTGGGTACCGGCGATGATGAGACCTTTTTGTGCCATGTTTAAAACTGTTGTGCTTTCTTGATAACTTGCTCCGCATTTTTATGAAATACATCCGGGTACAGGATGGTGCCAATTTTTGCGATTCCAGCGAGCAGTCGGTATGTCGGCCGAGAGACAATGTGTTCATCCACAATGTAGATTTCGTTTTGATGCACGGCCTTAATGACCTGGTAGCCGGGCTCATCTTTAATCAGCGCCACGGTCGGTCGATTCATCTTGCCGGATTGGGCCAGGTAAACATCAATTTGCGGTCCGCGCGCTATAATACGCTCTTTTCCGTAATAGGCGATATTTGTCTTTCTGACCGGCATCGCATCCGTAGCCACATTGATGCCGCCGGCAGTTTCCAGGGCAAATACGGCCATGGAATCCGGTGAAAACGTCTTCATCTTGTTGTGAATGGCTTCAAAATACACTTTCTTTCTAACGGGGATCGAAGCAGTGAGGGCATTAAATTCTAAAATCGCTGCTTTAAAATTTGCCGTCATTTTCAGGGCACGATCCTGCCGACCAGTCAGAGCACCGAGAATTTGCCAGTAGGTATATATCTCCTCAACTGTGCCCGGCTGCAGGGAGGCAACTGTAATGCCGCTTTTTTCGAGCCGCGTCATCAGCTGAGGGTAACCCCGATCGATCATCGGTCGCACCAAAACCAGGTCCGGGCGGGCAGCCAAAAACTTTTCAGGGTCATCATGATATGAAAACACCGGTTTTTTGAGTGCCTGGGGTGGGTAATCTTCATGACGCGAAACACCGATGATTTCTTGGTCCAGACCCAGCCGGAAAAGATTTTCGGTATGGGCGCCGTACAGGGAGATAATCCGATGATACGGCTCATGAATGACAATTTTTCTGCCGGCCTGATCGATGATCATATCGGGGGCCGCAATTTGAAATTTATCTGCAAATAACGCGGGGATATTGAGGCCGAGGATCAATCCCATCGTCAGGAGCCCGTAAATGAGTTTGTTGATTGGTTTCATCGTTTATTTCTTAAAAATCACCTGTAAAGCATCGCAATAGGTTTCGGCGTATACCTTGGACTCGACATTAAAAACGGCCTCAATGTTTTCGGGATTCAACACGTCTGGGGTCAAACCACGAGCAGCGATCTGTCCGCTTTTTATGAAAATCAAATAATCACAGTAAACTGCGGCGAGGTTGATGTCCTGCATAACGGCAATGACCGTTTGGCCTTGCTTTTTCACCCGTTGTTCGGCGATATTCAGCAGACTGAGTGAATATTTAATGTCCAGATTGGAGGTGGCTTCATCCAGAATTAATACCGGGGTATCCTGGGCCAACGCCCGGGCAAATACCACCCGTTGTCGTTCACCACCGCTGAGCTCTGTTATAAAGCGGTTTG
>JAAUXY010054303.1_pt1 | contig 22889 bp, 20 predicted proteins | sample 7278121 | NCBI WGS metagenome assembly JAAUXY01 (sample SAMN14350117, study PRJNA611818) | marine sediment metagenome | isolation source: surface marine sediment (1.8m) | place: French Polynesia: Moorea | collected 2018-08 | reverse complement strand
TCGCGTGACTATTGAATCCATTTTGACCGAGAATGGCATATTCCCATCGATTGTCGAGGCCCAATCCGCATGAAAACCACTGCAGCCGCGCTGGTCCGCCACGCGCTCGAGCAAGTTGGCGTCCGTTACACCTTCGGGATCCCGGGCGTGCACAACATCGAACTCTACGATGAGCTGCTCGGGTCGGACCAGATTCAGCCGGTCCTCGTCACACACGAAGGCGCCGGGGCATTCATGGCCGACGCAATCAGTCGTGCTACCGACAGCATTGGCACGCTCGTCATCGTGCCGGCGGCCGGCATCACGCACGCGCTGTCGGGCGTCGGCGAAGCGTTTCTCGATGGCGTACCGATGCTGATTGTCTCCGGCGGTATCCGCACCGACCTCGACCATAAGTTCCAGCTGCACGACGTCGACCAGCAGGCGATCATGCGGCCGCTGACCAAAGCGCAGTACAAAATCGAGCGCTATGAAGATGCCATCCCGACGATCTACGAAGCCTACAAAACGGCAGTTTCTGGCGAGCCCGGCCCCGTATTCGTCGAGATACCCGCAAACCTTCAGCTGCTGACCGGTGAGGTCGACGGCATGCCGGCTTTCGGCTCGGACCTCACACAGCCTGAGGCCGATCCACAGCAAATCAGTGACGCCGCGGCAATGCTCGCGGAGGCGGAGAAGCCCGGCATTTTTGTCGGCTGGGGCGCGAAAGACGTGACGGCGGATGTCGTTCGCATTGCCGAGCACCTCGGCGCACCGGTCGCAACAACGCTGCAAGGCCTTGGCGTGTTCCCCGGGGACCATCCGCTGCATGCCGGATTCAGCTTTGGGCCGTCCGCCGTGCCCGCATCGCAGAACGCGTTCAAGAATTGTGATGTCATGCTCGCGATTGGCACGCGCTTCGCCGAGATCTGCACGGGTAGTTACGGTGCCGTACCGCCTGAGAAGTTGATTCATATCGACATCAACCCGGACGCGATCGGAGCAAACCACAAGACACCGATTGGCATATGCGCCGATGCCCGCAATGCGGTACCCGCGCTGGCCGACGCCGTCGTCGCATCGGGTGAGGCACGGGACAATACGCAGGTTGCGGCTGCCATCTCGCGCGACAAAGCAACCTACCGTGAGTCCTGGCACAAGCACGATCCCAAAGGCCGCGTAAACCCGGCACGCTTTTTCGAGGAGCTACGCGTTCAGCTGCATGACGACGCGATCGTCATTGCCGACGATGGCAACCACACGTTTCTGACGGCCGAACTCATGTCGATCAACAAGGGCGGCGCGTATCTCTCGCCAACCGATTTCAATTGCATGGGCTACTGCGTCCCCGCAACCATCGCCGTGAAAATGGCCATGCCCGAGCGCGAGGTCGTCGGTATTGTCGGCGACGGTGCGTTCCTGATGACCGGACTCGAGTCGGTAACGGCGGCCGGCAACGGGATCGGTGCTGTCTGGTTTGTGTTCAACGATGGCGAGCTTGCGCAAATTGCGCAGGCCCAGGAGATCCCCTACCAGCGCACCGCCTGCACGGACGTGGGCAACCTGAACTACGAGGCCTTCGCAGCGGCCACCGGCGCGGCATACGTCAACATCGCGAACGACTCGGAGCTACACGACGGCATTGAGCGAGCGCTGTCGACAGCGGCCGAGAACAAGCCTGTGCTCGTCAATGTTCACATCGACTACAGCAAGAAGACGCAATTCACGGTCGGCACCGTGCAGACGAACCTGAAGCGTTTCGACACGAGAAACAAATTGCGCATCGTAGGGCGCGCGCTCAAAAGGAAGATCTTCGGGAGTTAGCGGAGCTGGGCGAATCTAACGCGCGGCAAGTAGCAGCGCCACGGCCTGGTTGACGACGATTACGATGACCGTGTAGCCGATCGATCGACCGAGTGGAAGGTCGAGGTTCTTGTAGAGCAAGAAAAAAGTCAGGCCAACCAGAACCAATGCTGGCACAAGAATCAACGCTAACCGCTCGGGGTAGACGATCGCGAGGGCGAATTGAATCAGCATCGCTGAAACCACCGGAATAATCGCGACTACGCCTGCCTGAAATCCATCCAGGTCCTCCCGCTTGCGTTCAAACACCTTGAGCAAGCCGAACAGGACTATGAAAGTTAAGAGGATAGTGATCATTCGGTCGCTCCTTCGCCCCGGACTCCAAAGAGTAACAGCCCTCCGGTGATCAGCGCCGTTGCAATGACTGAGCTCCACCCGACAACCTGTATCGGCGTGCCCCACGTCGTCCAGGTCCCGGCGACACCGTAGTACAGAAGATAGAGACACGCCCCGCCGTTGCTGACGACTCCGACCCAGATCGGGCCCATCGCCCGCCGTCCCTGCAGGGCTGCCTGCAGTCCGAACCAGTAGCCCACGCATAGTGCAAGGTAGGCCCAACCGAGCATGCGCACGAACATGTAGGACTCCTGCGGCGGGAATCCCAGCGCCTCGAGCCAGGACGCCGGTATCAGGATGAGCGGAATACACCAGACCAGGATCGTTGCAACGATCTTGAAGATGAACACCCGGGAAAGCATGTTCATCTATGTGCTGGCTATGTCTTCCGACATCAAAGGAACCGGCGAAGCAGTGCGAACTTCTTGTCCGTGTACGGCGCGTAGCGAAGGTCCGGGTCCGGCCACCAGCCACGCTTCAGCACGGGCTTCATGTGGCTGAACGTCCTGAAACCGTACTCGCCCGAGTAATTCCCCATACCGCTGCCGCCGACGCCACCAAACGGCAGTTCGTGCACGGCCATAAACATCATTGTGTCGTTGACACAGGTATTGCCCGCCGAGATCTTGGCGAGGAACCGTCGTTCGGCTTCGGCGTCGTTCGTGAAGATATAGGCGGCCAGCGGCTTGTCGCCAGTGCGGATAAACTGGATCGCATCTTCGAGGTTATCGGCGCGAACAATTGGCAGCACCGGACCAAATATCTCTTCCTGCATCACGTCGCAGTCGGGCGTAACCCCGGTCAACACCGTCGGCGCGATAAACCGCGTTGCGGCATCGGACTGACCGCCGATAGCGATGTCACCCGAATTCATGAGTCCAGTGATTCGTTCGAAATGGCGATCGCTTACGATGCGGCCATACGAGTCGGACTGCTGCGGGTCGTCGCCGAACATCTCGGTTACAGCTTGCTGCAATAGCGGCACAAGCTTCTTCTCGGTCTCGGCGTCGACGAGGATGTAATCCGGCGCGATGCAGGTTTGTCCGGCGTTCGTGAACTTACCCCACGCGATACGTCGCGCAGTGGTTTCAAGATTAGCATCGGGCATTACCACACACGGGCTCTTGCCGCCGAGTTCGAGCGTTACGGGCGTCAGGTGTTTAGCCGCAGCAGCCATGACGATGCGGCCAACATTGCCACCGCCCGTATACAGAATATGATCCCAGGACAGGTCGAGTAGCGCGGTCGTCTCGGGTACGCCACCTTCGATAACCTTGAAGCAGTCATTGTCGAGGTACTCCTCGATGAGCTTCACCGTGAGCGCCGACGTCTTTGGCGCAAGCTCCGACGGTTTAATCACGGCACAGTTGCCCGCCGCAATCGCGGCGACGAGACCGGCCAACGTCAGCTGCAGCGGGTAATTCCATGCGCCGATAATCAACACAACGCCGAGCGGTTCGGGTTGCAGCCAGCTCTTGCCGGGTTTGCCTACCATTGGCGTCGACACTTTGCGGCGCCTGGTCCATTTCTTCAGGTGCTTGCGGCTGTAGGCCGCATCGCTGGCAACGTAAGAGACCTCGGTCGACCAGGCTTCCAGCGCGTGTTTGCCAAGATCGGCCTTGAGTGCGTCCAGGATATCCTGCTCGCGCTCGGCCATCATGCGTTCCACCGCCTCGAGCTGCTGAGCGCGCCACTCCAGGCTCAGTGTGCGCTCGGACTCGAACACGGCTTCGAGGTCGGCGAGCAAATTTGAATAGTCGGGCTTTGCGTTAATTGAGGTGGCTGCTTCGGTCATGGTGAGAGCCTCAGTTTGAATTCACGATCCAGCCGACGATGCGGCGAATCTCATTGCGTATAGATTTGTAGTCTACGTTATCCGGCGAGGACGGTAGTGCCTCGTACTCGAGTCGCGTGATCGTGCCGAGCAACAAGCGGGCGTCGGTCTCCGGGTCAATTGCATTGAAGTACTCGCAGAATCGGACCATTGGCTGCAACAGGCGATTGCGGTGCAGTTCGGACAGCTCCTGCAACGCCGAGTCGTTCAGAGCCTCGTAGAAAAAGTGATGCTCAACGGCAAGCCCTTCGGGGTGATCCGTCAACCCGTGCCTCAGGTGATCAACGAGCCGCTTGGTGCAGTAGTCGATAATGCGCCGTCGCGTTTCCTCGTCCGCGAAATCCGATGGTGAAAACTGGTCGAGGTACCTGAACGCCTTCTCCCACTGTTCGCTCATCGCGCCGTAATCGCGATCCATGAAGGCACGGAATGCCAGGCACAGGAGTTCGTTCAGGTCTCGGAAATAGTACGTCGTCAGCGACAACTGCACGCCGGCCTCCCGAGCGATCGCGCGATGCGTCGTGCCGCTCACGCCCGCTCTCGCGATAACGCTCAGGGTCGCATCCAGAATTCTACGACGCGTCTGTTCGCCGCGTGGGCGCGTGCCACGTTTCTTTATTTCCACTACGCCGGATCTGGCCATGCAGACATTCTCGCAGATTGCGCATCAACTCGCGTATTGATCCCACACCCGATTCCGAGACGCGCTACCGGATTCTCTGGCAGAAATGTGCCAAGCTGTTGATTGGACTATGAGAATTCCTTGGGAGAGACCGATGCGACAGCTGCTAATCCTTGCCAGCCTGCTCTTCATTTCGACCGCGGTGGCGGACGACAAACTGGATACGAAGGAGCTCGACAAGTCGTCGACGAATATGAGCACGACGACGACCGCAACTGACTACAACTCGAGCCGATCGAACAACATCAACGCCGCCGTTCCGGCCGATGGCACCGATGGCGACAAGAACGAGAATGACGAACAGTCCGCAACCCGCGCACAGGATTACAACTCCAGCCGCTCAAACACGACGTCAGCCATTGAGGTCGACAAAGGCGAGGATGCCTGCGACGAAGACGAGAAAGACTGTCCCGCCGACGACAAAGCCGTCGAGTATCAGGACGGCGACGACTATACGTTGCGCAAACGACCGGGACGTTAGTCCGTCAATTCAGATACATCCAGCAGGTACTGCTGTCGACTACCCTCGTGAACCGAGTCGATCGTTACAAATCGATTGTCCGGGCTGAAGCGCGGGTGTAACGCACAGCGATTGAGCTCACCGACGTCGGGGTCTGCGAAAAACTCCCCGATCATGTAGCACGTGTCTGTTGCAACTTCGTAGAGCAGCACCCGTTGCAGGTTTGACTCTGGATTCGGGTACGTATCTGTCAGAACGAAGCGCCCGTCCGTCGAAAAGGTCATATGCCCGTTCTCGGTGAGCGTCCCGGCGCCGATGACCACAGCGGATCCTTCACTATCGTCGTAGAGATGATAGTGCGCCGAACCATCGTGCACGCTCCAGGCGACAATGGAACGATCGTCTTTCCACATCGGGTGCGAAATCGATAGAGACTCGTCAACGCTTTCAATCAGCCTCAGGTCTGTTCCGTCGACATTGCAGACGAACAACCGATGGGAAAAGCAGGCTTCGTCATCCACGCGCTCGGTCCAGCGGTGCAAAAACAGGAAGCGCTGACCATCGGGCGCAATCTCGATGTGAGTTACCCAGTGGATTGCGTTGTCCATCGACGCTATGTGCTCGAACTCGGACAGCTGTCGTAGCGACAAAACCAGGGAAAACTCGCCGGTCTCGGTGTCCATGCGCCAGATACCGTCGTCATCCGGCGCAGGTTCGGGCTGCGTCGACGCGTGTGCGGCGCGAAAGCCGGTCAGCCTGTGTGTCGGCCGATAACCGAGCTTGCGGTGCGCCACCTCGAGACGGGCATAGTCGAGGCACAACGCATAAGCGCCAGAAGGTGCAACGGCATAAACCGGTAGCGGCAACTCGCGAACCTCCTCACTGGCACAGTCATAGACGTTGGCGCGGAAATCAGCATAGGGAAACTCGGTAATCTCAGGCCCCATCGCACGCGTGTTGTAAATGATCTGCTGGTCGCCCGGCGTTTGCAGCCATTGCAGCTGGCAACCCATTTGCCAGTTCCAGGCTGTCGTCGAGCCGATGATCTTGAAACTATCTTTTTCCTCGAGGTCAAAATAGCCAACCTCGGCGACTTCACTACCGTCGAGGTCCTGCGTCATGACCGGCACCTGGTTTGACAACAGGTAGCGACCGAGATCGTCCCAAGGGGTCTTGTTGTGGTAGCCGAAAAAGTGATTGCGCTGGCCATCGCCGATGCGGCGAATCGGGCACGGCCGATCGATGAATCTGCTCATGACGGGTATTATGCGCCTCTTTATGCCGCATGGCGCGCATGCACACAGGCCGGAATTGGAGACCTGATGAAGAACAAGATCACGCTGCTGCTTGCCCTGATCCTCGCAGCACCTCTCGCACATGCTGGCAACCTGACCCTCGAGCAGATCATGGCCGACGCCGATTGGCTCGGGAACAAACCGCAGAATGCGTACTGGGGCCCTGACAGCCGCACCGTCTACTTCGAACAGAAACGCGACGGCTCCAAGCTCCGCGACCTGTACTCGATCGATTCGACGGACGGCGCGATTGCCCAGGTCGCGGAGTCGTCGTGGTCGCAGACCTTCCGCAAGTCGACCGTCTACAGCAAAGCCGGTGACCTGCACGCATGGACCTATGCCGGCGACGTCTTCATGAGTGACGGAGACACCTCCTGGCAGGTAACACGCACAGCCACTGCCGAATCGTCGCCGATGTTCATGGCCGACGGTCGGCGAATCGCGTTCCAGCGTGACGGCCAGATGTTCGTTTTCGATCCCGCTACCCGGCTCGCCGAGCAGGTCACCAACGTCCGCTTCGAAAAAGATCCGGCTGCAGACGACGACTTCGACGTGATGAGAGCCCATCAGGAGCGCTTGTATCGCAAGCTGCGTGAGGCTGAGCAGGACAAGGAAGAAGCGCGCGAGCGCGCGGACTCACTGTATGAAATCGACGAAGCGCTCAGCGCGGCACCGATATACATGGGTGACAAGCTCGAGTCGCAGGGACAGGCGCTGTCGCCCAATGGACGCTGGCTACTTGTGGTCACCGAGGCTAAGAGTTTCGACGGTGGCAAGGATGGCAGCATGCCCGAGTACGTCACGATGAGCGGATACGTCGAGACGCGCACCGTACGAACACGCGTCGGTCGCAAGGGCCGTGCACCACAGTCCGTATGGCTTGTCGACCTCGAGAGCGGTGACAAGCACGAGATCGACCTGAGCACCCTGCCGGGCATCAGCGATGACCCGCTCGCCAAGCTGCGCGCCGGCGCGATCGAGCACTTCGTCGAGCTCGGCGAAGAACGCGACAAGGCAGAAGCCCGGCTCAAGGCCCCCGACACTCGAGGCGTAGAGTTCTACCAGCTGCAGTGGTCGAACGACGGCACGCAGGCTTTGTTCTACGTACACGCCAATGACAACAAGGACCGCTGGATCGCAACGCTGGACTTTGATGACAAGGCGCTCATCAACCAGCATCGCCTCAGCGATGAGGCTTGGGTCAACAACTATCACATCGAGCACGGCTGGCTCGACGACAACGAAACGATCTGGTTCCTGTCCGAGGACCACGGCTATCTCGGCCTGTACACCAAGAACATCGACGCCCGCCGCAGCAAACCGCTCGTCACGGGCGATCACGTGATCTTCGACCCGGTATTGGGTCCGTCAGGCAAGTACCTCTATTACGAGGCCAATGTCGAACATCCGGGTCTTTACGAAGGTTGGCGCGTCGACGTGGCGTCCGGAAAGGCGGAGCAGCTGACCGATCTCGACGGCAAGAGCTCCATAGCCGTATCACCTGACGAATCGAAGCTGTTGATCACGCATTCAGAGCACGGCCGTCACGACGAGCTGTTTGTGCAGGAGAACCGGCCAGGCGCCGAGGCGCGACAGCTTACCGACACGATGAGCGATCTGTACAAGTCCATCGACTGGCAGCAGCCCACCTTCGTCGAAGTACCGTCGTCGCATGTCGACGAGCCCATCTATTCAAAGCTCTACCTTCCGGAAAACCACGACCCGTCGAAGAGCTACCCGCTCGTCATGTTCGTGCACGGAGCCGGCTACCTGCAGAACTCGGATTTTGGCTGGCCCGACTATTACCGCGAGCACATGTTCCACAACCTGCTCGCTCAGCATGGCTATGTCGTCATCGACATGGACTTCCGAGCTTCGCAGGGCTATGGGCGTGACTGGCGTACTGCCATTTACCGCCGGATGGGCGTCCCCGAACTTGAGGACTACATCGATGGCATCGACTACCTGGTCGAGAACTACGGTGTCGACCGCGAGCGGGTTGGTATCTACGGCGGGTCGTACGGCGGCTTCATGGCGTTTGTCGGGCTCTTCAAAGCCCCCGGGGTCTTCAAGGCCGGCGCCGCGCTGCGCCCCGTCACCGACTGGTCGCATTACAACCACGGCTATACCTCGAACATACTGAACACACCGGACATCGATCCCGAGGCGTTCTATATCAGTTCGCCGATCAACTACGCCGAGGGGCTGGAAGATGCCCTGTTGATCCAGGCAGGCATGCTGGATGACAACGTGTTCTTCCAGGATGCAGTCCTGCTCGTGCAGCGCCTGATCGAGCTCGGCAAGGAAGACTGGGAGATGGCAATATACCCGCAGGATCCGCACGGCTATGTGCACCCGGAGAGCTGGCTCGACGGCTACCGGCGTATCTTCAAACTGTTCGAGGCGAAGCTGAAGTAAGCCGCATGATCGACAAATCGCTAATCGGCACGGAGATGCCGAGCCACTCGACCACGGTCGAGGAGAATCGACTCCGGTTTTTTGCGAAGGCTACCGGTCAAACCGACCCGATCTACACCGATGAATCGGCCGCCCAGGCGGCGGGCTACCGCGGATTGCCAATGCCGCCGACAATGGCCTTCTGTTTCGATATGGACGTGCCGAACCCGTTCGCGATTCTCGATGTGCTCGATGTGGAACTTGGCCGTCTGCTGCATGGCGAGCAGCACTTCGAGTACCTCGGCGACGTGTGCGCCGGCGATACGCTGACGTATCGCACGACAATTTCCGATATCTACGACAAGAAAGACGGCGCCCTGGAGTTCATCGTCACTGACACCGACGTGGACAACCAGGATGGCGACTGCGTCGTGAAGATGCATCGCGTCTACGTCATTCGAAACTAGGGCGTTGAGCATGTCTGAAATCTCTTTTGCTTCCCTTAGCGTCGGCGACAAGGTGCCAGCGTTGACCGTGAAACCGATCTCGAGGACAACACTGGCTCTCTACGCTGGTGCGTCCGGCGACCATAATCCGATTCATATCGACATCGATTTCGCCAGGCAGCACGGACTCGATGACGTCATCGCGCACGGCATGCTGATCATGGCCTACGCCGGCCGCATGCTTACGGACTGGATACCGCAGACAGCGCTGCAGCGCTTTGGCGTTCGATTCAGCGCAATCACCGCGGTGCGTGACGCCATTACGTGCACGGGCACGATTTCCGCGAAGAACGATGACGGCACCTTGCTTGTCGACCTGCAGGCGGCAGACGAGCACGGTGATATCAAACTCGCAGGCGAGGCAGTGCTACGCCTCGCCATCTGACAGACACACCGAGAGGAACAGAAATGGGCAAGCTCACAGGGAAAGTCGCATACGTGACAGGATCGGGCCGCGGCATCGGTCGCGCGGTTGCGCTCAAACTCGCTTCGGAGGGGGCCAGCGTCATCGTCAATGACCTCGATGAAGGGCCCGCCAATGAAGTCGTTGACGAGATTACGGCTGCCGGCGGCAATGCACTGGCCGTCGTCGGCAGTGTGACCGAGGATGGCTTTGCCGAACGCTTCGTTAATGCTGGCATCGACAGCTACGGTGGCGTCGACATTATCGTGAACAACGCCGGCTACACGTGGGATTCCATGATCCACAAAATGAGCGACGAGCAGTTTGACGCGATGCTTGATGTACACCTCAAGGCGCCGTTTCAAATTCTGCGCGCTGCCTCGGGCTTTATTCGCAACGCTGCGGCCGAGGAAGCCGCCGAGGAACGTGAAGTCGTGCGCAAAGTCGTGAACATCTCGTCAGTTGCCGGCACCGGCGGCAATATTGGCCAGGCTAACTATTCGTCGGCGAAGTCGGGCGTGATCGGTTTGACGAAATCGTTAGCCAAGGAATGGGGACGACTCAAAGTCAACGTCAACTGCGTCGCGTTCGGGTTCATCGCAACGCGCCTGACAGAGGCAACCGATGAGAAGAAATCGGTCACGGTGGACGGCAACGAGGTCGCTCTCGGCATCCCGAACAAAGTACACCAGGGCTTCACGCGCATGATCCCGATGGGTCGCCAGGGTACGGCTGAGGAGGCCGCCGGGGGCGTCTACCTCCTCTGCATACCCGAGTCCGACTATGTCTCTGGGCAGACTTTGATCGTCGGTGGCGGAATCACGCTGTAGCGAAACCTAGCGCAGACGTTGGCCGTCAGCGTCCCAGACCTCCAGCTCGCCAATTTCGAGAGCCTTGACCGACTCTTCGATCTTCTCGAGGTCGCCGGTAATAAACCATGTGAGGTCGTCGGGATCGACGCGATCTGTGAGCGATGCGGCAAGACCGTCGAGCTGCACTGCCTCGTATTCGGCCTTGCGCCGCTCGACGTAGTCGTCCGGGTGACCATACAGGCCGTTGTTCGCCAGGTACTGCAATGTGCCGTTTGCCGTAGCCGTTACAGCCGGCAGCTTGCGAATGCGCTCATTGCGCACCTTCTCAAGCTCGTCGGCCGTGAACGGGCGGGCGTCGGAGACTGCTTCGAACTCCGCGATGAGCTCGCGAATACTGTCGGCTGTCTTGTCGGTCTGCACCTGCGCAACGATCCACCACTTGCGCGGGCCGACTGACTGCGTCGCACCGGAACGGACACCGTAGCTCCAGCCTTTCTCTTCACGCAGGTTTGTATTGATGCGTGACATGAAATTGCCGCCATAGATCATGTCGGCAAGCGTGAAGTCCGTGTGACCATCCTGGAACGGCGGGTCAATTACGCGGGCGGCGACAATATTGGATTGTGGCGCCCCCGGCATATCGAAGACGATCACGCGAGGCTGCGGGTCCGGCTGTGGCGCCGCGAGTACGTCAACGCCTAGCGACTCACCCTTGACCGGCTTCCAGTTGCCAAAGTGCTTATCCAGCGTGCTACGAAGCTTGTCCGAATCTATGCCGCCGACGACATAGAGCGTCAGGTCCTGCGGCCTGATGCGGCGGTCATACGCGGCGCGGATATCGGCATCGGTCAGTGCGGCGACATCCTCAGTCGTAGACGGCAGACCGCCATAGGGATGCTCACCGTAAATCACGGCATCGGCGAACTTGCGCGCCAGGCCGGCAGGATTGGTTTTGCCCTGCTCGATCGACGCGATAGCCTGCTCCTTGAGCAACGCGAGTTCCTTTGCTTCAAATGTCGGGTTGCGAACGATGTCCGCGGCCAGCTCCATCGCGTCGTCGATCTTCGAGGTCAGCGTCGAGACCGTCATGCGGCTGGAGTCGTTACCCAGTGACATACTGAATGAGCTGCCCGTGCGCTTGAGGTCATCCTGGATCTCGTCGGACGATCGTTTCTTGGTGCCGCGGTTCATCGCGGAGAACGCGATGCCACCCGCTGCCGGGTTTTCATCGGCTGACACCACCGAACCAACACGGAACTGTCCAATGATGCTGACGGCAGGGACGCCGGCGCGCTTCACGAAGCGGACCGGAATGCCGTTCTTGAGCTCGAAGTCCTCAACCTCGGGACCCTTGGCGGGCGGGTAGCTGTCGACAGACGGCAGAACGCTTCGGTCTACGCCTTCTGCGGCAGCCGTGTAATTCGGGAACATCGTGACGTAGACCTCATGGAAGCCGTCGGCGAGCCACTCGGCGGCCGCTTCACGCACGCTGTCGGTCGTTGCGTTGTCGATCCAGCCGAAGCCGATCTTGTAGGCATCGGGCGATCCACCGTAGTACTCGCTCTCGGCCAGCAGGTTGGCTTTGCCGGCAAGTGAGTCGAGGCCCTTGATAACGGACGCCGCGTACTGCGTCTTGATGAGCTCAAGTTCTTTCGCCGTTGGGCCATCCTTGAAGAACCGGTTCAGCTCTTCCTCGACGATCGCGCGAACGCGATCGGGATCGGCGCCGGGAATCAGCACAACCTGCACGTTGACCATCGATGCGAGATCAAACGGCTGCGTGCTCATCGATGCGCCGACCGCCAGCTTTTCCTCCTTGACGAGGCGGCGATAGAGACGCGACGACGAATCGCCACCGAGAATTCGGGTAGCCAGCGACACCAGCGTCGAGGCCTCATGGTCCATACCCGGCACGGACCAGCCACGCAAAATGAGTGGATTGGCGACCCGGTCCTGGTAGGTCTCGAACGTGTTGATCGTGCGCTCGGGTACCCAATCGTCGCGATGCGAGACAGGCGGCCCGGCCGCAATGTCACCGAAGTGCGCTTCGACAGATGCAAGCGCAGCGGCAGGATCGATATCGCCGGCTACGGTCACGATTGCGTTTGCTGCGCCGTACCACTCCTTGAACCACTCGTGTACGTCCTCAAGCGATGCCGCGTCGAGATCCTCCATCGAGCCGATGGTCGACCAGCTATAGGGGTGTCCCTTCGGATAGACACCGGCGAGCATCTTTTTGTAGACCTGCGAGTATGGGCGGTTGTCGCCGCGACGCTTTTCGTTCTGCACGACGCCGCGCTGCTGGTCGAGTTTCTCCTGGGTTACGGCACCGAGCAGGTGGCCCATGCGATCCGACTCGAGCCACAGGATGCGATCGAGCGCCGTGTTTGGCACCGTCTGGTAGTAACGTGTGCGATCGAACCATGTGTCGCCGTTGAGCGATCCGCCGACGTCCTGAACCGGCTCGAAATACTCGCGATCGTAATTCTCGGAGCCATTGAACATCAGGTGCTCAAACAGATGTGCGAAGCCGGTCTTGCCAGGCTTCTCATCGCGCGACCCTACTTTGTAGTAGACGTTGACGAAGGCTTGCGGCGCGGCGCGATCGACGTGCAGCAATACGGTCAGGCCATTGTCGAGAACGTGACGTTCGTAGGGAATATCGACGCCTGCGAGGTCCTGTGCCGCTGCGGGCAGAACCAACAGGGCGGCAAGCAGCGTTGACGCTGCGAGTCGTTTGATCATTTGTAACTCCGAAGCTTGGTTACAGGCTGGTATAGAGAACCCAGAGGATCGCGAGTGGTACGACGATCCGGATCATCCACAGCCAGGCCTTGGCCATTAACGCACTGCCGAAGTCCAGGTCTTCGGCAAGCACCGAGGGTTTGACCAGCCAGCCGACAAACAGTGCCATCAAAATACCGCCGAGCGGCATCATCACGTTCGCCGTGAAGTAGTCAATCAGTGCAAATGGCGTCATGCCCTCGAATGCCGCAATACCGCCCAGCGGGTAGGTCTCGGACCAGATGTTGAACGAGAACACGGTCAACAGACCGATGGCCCACGCCAGCACACCGAATACGAGCACGCCGTTGCGTCGCTTCATGTTCCACTTGCCCTCGGCGAAGCGCACAATCGGTTCGATAATCGCAATCAGCGACGTCACCGCGGCAAACGCGAGCAGGATGAAGAAAACGACGCCAAAGATGCGACCACCGGGCATTTCGGCGAACGCGGTCGGCAGCGTCTGGAAGATCAGCCCCGGTCCCGAACCCGGATCGAGGTTGTTGCCGAAGACGAGCGGGAAGATCATCAGGCCTGCGAGCAGCGCGACAAGCGTGTCAGCACCGGCGATCACCAGGGCGGACTTCGTCAGCGATACCCCCTTGGGCACGTAGGAGCCATAGGTCATCAGAAGACCCATCGCCACACTGATAGAGAAGAACGCCTGGCCAATCGCAACGAGCACGGTAGCGCCGTCAATCTTGCTGAAATCGGCGCTGAACAGGAATTCGAGAGCCTGACCGAAATCACCTTCGACCGCCGCGTACCCGATCATAAGAATCAGCATGGCGAAGAGCGACGGCATCAATACCGTGACGGCCTTTTCGATACCCTTCTTGAGCCCGCGACCAACGATAAACAGGGCAATTGCCATGAAAACGGTGTGCCAGATAATGAGCTGCTGGGGGTCGGCGAGAAGATCGTCGAACTGCGCCGCAACGGCGGCCGGGGCCGCGTCGCCGAAGCCACTGCCTGCCTTGAAGATATAGGACAGTGTCCAGCCGGCAATCACGCAGTAGTAGGTTGCGATCAGGTAGCCAACGAGCATCGCCATGTAACCGACGAGCGACCAGGCCCGCGGCTGGCCCGCGTCGCGCGCGACATTAGCCATGGCAATGGGCGGACTGTGTCCGCCTGCGCGGCCGATCCACAGTTCGGCAATGAGAATCGGGATGGCGATAAAGACCACGCATCCCAGGTAAACGAGCACGAATGCCCCGCCGCCGCTGACGCCGACGACGAAGGGAAACTTCCAGATGTTTCCAAGTCCGACCGCGGCGCCGACCGCGGCCAGCACGAAAGTGAATCCCGATGACCAGGATTTTGCTGAAGCTGCTGCCATTCTTGTTATTCCTCTTGTCCGCCATCCCCCCGGACAGCGGGACATAGCTTACAACACTGCTCGGGCGGACGCCGGACTACCACAGTTGCCGTATCCCGCGTTACGGGGATTCTCACTAAGATATTCGGCCAGCCGTGCAAACCACGCAGTGACAGGACAACGACGTGACGACTTACAACCCACCGCTCGACGATATCAACTTCTGCATCCGCCACCTCGCCGGCATCGACAACATTCTCAAGCTCGAGCCCTACGAAGGCATCGAGACCGCAGACCTGGAACAGGTCCTGGATGAATCCGCAAAGTTCGCGCGCGACGTCATTGCCCCGACGAATGTCCCGGGCGACCAGCAGGGATGCGCTGTCGAGGGCAACACGGTGCGCGTGCCGGCTGAGTTTGCTGACGTGCACAGCCAGTTTGTTGAAAATGGCTGGCAGGCGGTCGGTGGCAGCGCCGAGTACGACGGGATGGGGCTGCCGGCGATTACCGCTTTCGCCACCAACGAAATGGTGCAAACCGCCAATATCTCCTACTCGCTCCTGCCGATGCTGACATCGGATGCCGCCGAGGCGATGGCGGCGCACGCGGACGACGACCTCAAGGCGACCTACCTACCCAAGATCACGACGGGCCAGTGGGCAGCCACGATGAACCTGACCGAACCGCAGGCGGGCTCTGATCTTGCAGCGATCACGACCCGCGCTGTGCGCGACGGCGACCAGTTCCGCATTTTCGGCACGAAGATCTACATCACGTGGGGCGACCACGAGCTTGCCGAAAACATCATCCATCTCGTCCTCGCACGCATCGAGGGTGCACCGGAAGGCGTTCGCGGAATTTCGATGTTCCTGGTACCGAAGTTCGTCCTGAACGCTGACGGCGAGCCAGGCGAGCGCAATGACCTGCGCGCCTCGTCTGTCGAGCACAAACTGGGCATCCACGGCAGTCCGACGTGCGTGATGCAATTCGGTGACAACGACGGTGCCATTGGTTACCTCGTCGGCGAAGAAAACCGTGGACTGCAAGCAATGTTCACAATGATGAACCACGCACGCATGGGCGTCGGCCTGCAGGGACTCGCAGTCAGCGAGCGCGCTTTTCAGCACGCCAGTGCCTATGCGCTCGATCGTGTGCAGGGTCGCGTGCCTGGGATTGAAGGCAAGGCACCCATCATCCATCACGCCGATGTCCGCCGGATGCTCATGCTGATGCGTTCACAGGTCGAAGCGATGCGCGCGCTGTCGTACACGGCTGCAGCGCAAACCGACATCAGTCATCACGGCGCTGACGATGAAACACGTGCCGCAGCCGATCGACGACTTTCGTTGCTGACGCCAATCGTCAAAGGCTGGTGCACGGAGACATCCGAGCAAGTCACTTCGCTCGGCATCCAGATTCATGGCGGCATGGGGTTTGTTGAGGAGACCGGCGCCGCCCAACACTACCGCGACGCCCGCATCCTGACGATCTACGAGGGCACGAGCGGCATCCAGGCCGGTGACTTCACGGGCCGCAAAGTAATGGGTGACGAAGGTCGCGAACTGCGAGCGCTGCTCGAAGAATTGCGCAAGGACCTCTCGGACCTCAACGATGATTCACTGCAGGGGATAGTCGCTGCCGTAATGGCCGGTATCGACCAGCTCGAGCAGGGCCTCGAATGGTTGCTCGGCAACGCGCTTTCTAGCCCGACTACGCCTGGCACAGCGAGCTTCAACTTCATGATGCTTGCGGGCACCGTGCTCGCCGGCGCGTATATCTCGAAAGCGGCAACGATCGCGACGTCCGACGAGAGCAGCCAGGACGAGGCGTTCGGACAGGAGAAAGTCGCTATCGCGGCGTTCTACTGTGCACACGTATTGCCGCGCGCGCATGGTTTCCTGACTGCAATGACCGCTGATCCAGCGATCACGATGGCGATTCCGGCGAAGTCGTTCCAGGCCTGACACCTGCCAGGCAATTGCGCTTAGTCGCTCTGGCCGATATCACCGAAGCAGATGAACTTCGTTTCGACGTATTCGTCGATGCCATAGCGTGAGCCTTCGCGGCCCTGGCCGGATTCCTTCATGCCGCCGAACGGAATGAACTGCGACGTGAACAACGCCTCATTGACGCCGACCATGCCGTACTCAATGCCTTCGGCGACGCGCCACGAACGATTCTGATCGCCGGTGTAGATGTACGACGCCAGCCCAAACTCGGTGTCGTTGGCCATGTCGATCGCTTCTTTCTCGGTGCTGAACTTAAAGATCGGTGCGATCGGGCCAAAAATCTCTTCACTGAAGATGCGCATGTCCGGCGTGACGTTGCACAGGATCGTCGGCTCAATGAACTGCGAGTCGTCCTCGCCGAATTCGCCACCTGCCGCAACGGTCGCACCCTGCTCGACAGCGTCATCCACGAGATCCTTGATGTCTTCGAGTGCCTTGCGCGTGATCATCGGACCATGCGTTACCGACTCGTCGAGGCCGTTGCCGATCTTGTAGGTACCAACGACCTTTTTCAGTTCTTCGATAAAGTCGTCATACACCGTGTCCTGGACAAGGATTCGGTTCGCGCAGATGCAGGTCTGGCCAGAGTTGCGGTACTTGGACGCAGCCGCACCCTGCGCGGCGAGCTCGAGGTCCGCATCGTCGAAAACGATAACCGGCGCATTGCCTCCAAGCTCCATCGACAGGCGTTTGAGCGTATCCGCGCACTGCTTGGTCAGCAGCTTGCCGACGGCCGTCGAACCCGTGAACGTAAGTTTGCGAACGATCGGGTTACGACACAGCTCGTCACCGACCGGCTTGGAATGCTCAGCCGGCAAAACGTTCAGGAGACCGGCCGGCAGACCGGCACGGTCAGCAAGTTCCGCCTGCGCCAGCATCGACAGCGGCGTTTCGTGCGGCGGCTTCGCAACCATGGCACAGCCCACGGCCAGCGCCGGGGCAACCTTGCGAGTCAACATGGCCGCTGGGAAATTCCATGGCGTAATCGCTGCACAGACGCCAACCGGTTGCTTGATGACAATACCCCGTCGGCCGGGCTGCGGCAGCGGCAGCACATCGCCATAAACCCGCTTTCCTTCTTCGGCAAACCACTCGACAAAAGAGGCTGCATAAGCCACTTCACCTCGTGACTCGGCCAGGATCTTGCCTTGCTCGACCGTCATGATGATGGCGAGATCTTCGAGATTCTCGAGCAGGAGGTCGTTCCATTTCTTGAGGATTGCCGAGCGCTCCATTGCGGTCTTCGCCGCCCATTCCTTTTGCGCAATCTCCGCGGCCTCGATGGCCCTACGCGTCTCGCCGGCGCCAACGCTGGCGACCTCGGCGATCAGCTCGTGTGTTGCCGGGTTCAGCACCGGGAACGTTGCACCATCGTCGGCATCAACCCATTCACCGTTGATGTAGGCCTGTGTCCTGATCAGGCTCGGATCGCTCAGCGACCATTCCGCGCCGGCCGCTTTCAGTGCTTCTGACATGGCATTCACCCTGCTTTGATGTCGTTATCGGGTTGGCTGACCATTATCTCACGGGAGCAATGGCCGTTTCTTGGGCTAATTTCGGGTCCGGGAGTTGAATTCCTGCCTATCCCGGCGGGAGGTCGCGCTGTCCGGAGCAGATAGCGGCCGTTGCCCTCGCGAGCTCATCGTTGGAGGACACGAGCGGCACGCTCAGCATGTTGTCATGCAGGACCAGCGTAATTTCAGTGCACCCCCCGACGACGACGGTCGCACCGCGTGCTACCAGTGCTTCGGCGAGCCGCTGCATACGTGCACCAATGGCGGATGAGCGATCGCCGCCCTTGATCGCGAAGATCAGCTCCATGAGCTCGATCATCTCCTCGTCGTCAGGTACGACCAGCTCCGTGCCGGACGCCGCGAAAGCCTGCTGGTACACCTGCGCCTCAAGACACCCCCTCGTCGCCAGCATGCCCACGGCCGCATGACCATGGCAGGCCGCGACGGTGACATCGACGATCGACAACAGCGGGATCGATACAGCATTCCTGACCGCATCGGCGAATGCATGCGCCGTGTTGCAGGGCATGACAAGAAAATCGGCGCCCGCCACGTCGAGGCCACGCGCCATCTCGGCCATGACGGGTCCCGGGTCATCGCCGTCGCCGAGTAACGCCTCCTGGCGACACGGAACTTTGGGATTGTTGTCCACGAGCATGCGCACATGATCCTGGTCACGCGCTGCTTCCGTGAAACCGATTACGCTGGACATGAAGTCCACGGTTGCGTCGGGGCCCATCCCGCCGATTACGCCAACAGTCTTTTGCATACGGTGTTGTAGCCTCTTCGCGCGTTGCGCGTCAACGCGTGGCACACTCCGTATCTGCAGATCTCACTCCGCTGGATGGGGAAGGACTCTGATGGGCAACGAGCAACTGGTGGAACGCCGCCGCCGTGTGATGGGACCGGCCTACAGCCACTTCTACCGCGAGCCGCTCTATATCGTGCGGGGCGAAGGCGTCTGGCTGTATGACCACGATGGGCGCCGTTACCTCGACTGCTACAACAACGTGCCATCGGTCGGACACTGTCGTCCCGAAATCGTCGACGCGTTGTCGCGGCAGGCAGCGACGTTGAATACGCATACCCGGTACCTGCACCACGCCATTGTCGAGTATGCGGAGATGCTGGCCGATACCCTGCCCGGCGACCTGTCGGTCTGCACACTCGTGTGCACCGGCACCGAGGCAAACGACCTTGCCTATCGTATCGCCCGTGCCGTCACCGGCAACGAGGGCGCCATCTGTACGCACGGTGCCTACCACGGCAACTCGACACTCGTCTCCGAGCTGTCACCGGGCTTTACTCGCAAGCGGCCGAAACCGGATTTCGTGGCGGACGTAATGCCGCCCGACGTTTACCGCGGCCCATACGGCAGCGACGACCCCCACCACATCGACAAATACGTGCAGCTCGTCGACGACGCCGTCGACGAACTTGCCGACAACGGCCACGAGCCGGCGATGATGATCATCGACTCGATATATGACGCGGCCGGCATCCACACGCCCCCGCCCGAGTACCAGCAGCGCGTGCACAAGAAAGTACGCTCGGCGGGAGGACTAATCGTCTGCGATGAAGTGCAATCCGGGCTGACCCGCCTCGGTGACAACTGGTGGGGCTTCATGGACTCTGCGGTCGTGCCCGATATCGTGACGATGGGTAAGCCCATGGGTGCAGGTCATCCACTGGCCGTCGTCGTAACCACACCCGAGATTGCGGCCGACTTTGCTCGCGAGTCGTCTTACTTCAACACGTTCGGCGGCAACCCTGTATCGGCGACGGTGGGCAAGGCAGTGCTCGACATCGTGCAGCGCGATGGCCTGCTCGACAATGTCCGCAGCAGTGGCACTTACTTGCTCGACGGTTTGCGCCGCCTTGCTGAAAAGCACGCGCTCATTGGCGACGTTCGCGGTAAAGGACTGTTTCTGGCGGTTGATCTCGTGCGCGATCGCAACACGCGAGAACCGGCGGCCGAAGAGGCCCGGGCGATCATCGAACGCATGCGCGAAGCCGGGGTGTTGGTCGCGCTTATTGGAGAGAAGCGCAATGCGATCAAGTTTCGCCCACCGCTCATCTTCACCACGGAGCACGCGGACATCGCGCTGAATGCGCTGGACCAGGCGCTGGAGGAGCAGCAGTGATTGACCTCGACCGATTCGAAGCGGATTGCCAGCGAGACATTCCGTTACTGACAGCGATGCAGTTGCGGTTTGTCGGCTACGACGAACTGACACTGACGATGGAAGCGCCGCTGGCGCCCAATATCAATAACAAGGGCACGGCGTTCGGCGGCAGCATCGCCAGCATTTGCCTCTTCGGCGGCTGGGCCGTCTCTACTCTCGGCTTCATGGACAACGGCATCGACAACACCGAGATCGTTGTATTTCAGAATGACATGACCTTCGAGCGTCCCGCGCGCGGCCTGCTGAGCGTACGGGCACGCATTGAGCCAGCTGAGTTCGAGACCGTACTCGCACGACTCAAGAAGGGCGACCCAGGACGCATTCGATTCGACGTCCACGTGGACACCTTCCACGATGATGAGCGCTGCGCGACCTTGCGCGGCGTCTACGTTGTCTGGCTGAAGTAGATCAGCTCCGCGAGTACGTGCCCATCAGCCGGTTCATACCGATGATGGTGGGCTCCAGTTTATCGAGCAGCTCCCACAACGTCAGACCGGGCGGCAATTCCGGCTCACTGCCGAGTGCCAGAAGCCAGAAGAAGTAGTGATGTGTGCCGTGGCCCGGCGGCGGCGCCGGCCCACCGTAACCCGGGTTACCGAAATCGTTGACGCCCTGGACGTAGTCGGCCACGCCCTCGGCGAGTTCCGCGGCGTTTCCAGGAATGCCGTACAGCACCCAGTGCACGAACCCGTACGAGCCGGGTTTGACGAGCGGTGCGTCCGGGTCGTGACAGATCAGCGCGAACGACCTGGTGCCCTCTGGCACATCGGTCCAGGACAGTGCCGGCGAGACATCCTCTGCGTCGCCCGTGTACTTCGCCGGGATAGCTCCACCCGGCTCGAACGCTGAACTCGTCAGACGCATTTCCGAAAGTGCGAATCCCATGTGTCCTCCGTTTTCAGATGGCCGAGACGCCACCATCAACAGCGATCGCCTGGCCGGTCATGTACGTGTTATCCGGATCGACAATGTGCAACATGGCATTCACCATCTCCTCGGGCGTGCCAAGTCGCTTCATCGGCGCGCCCGCAGCCACCATGGCCTGCACATCGCGATCAATACCTTTTGCCACGAGCGGCGTCGGACTGAAATACGGACAAACCGCGTTTACGCGGACATTGTTGCGCGCGTACTCGAGCGCCGCTGTTTTCGTGATGCCAACTACCGCGTGCTTGGCAGCGACGTACGGCGTCATCTTGTGGGCACCTGCGATACCTGCCATGGAGGCGACATTGAGGATAGAACCGCCGCCCTGCTCTGCCATGACCGGTATCTGGTACTTCATGCCAAAGAACACGCCCTTCGTGTTTACGGCAAAGTTGAAATCCATATCTTCCTCGGTCGTATCCACGAGGCTCTTCATCGGCGTTCCGATGCCGGCGTTGTTGATTGCGATGTCGATACGACCGAACTCGGCAACCGTCTTGGCGACGAATTCGGCGACCTGCTGTTCGACACGAACATCACAGGCGCAGGCGATACCGGGCCCGTCCAGGGCTGCTGCAACCGCCTTGACACCGTCATGGTTGAGATCACCGAGCGCCAGCTTTGCACCTTGCGCCGCGAGCTTCTCCGCGAGCAGACGACCAAAACCGCTGGCAGCGCCAGTGATCAGCACGACCTTGTCTTTGAAGTTGGACATTCCGGCTATGACTTAAGATGCGCCGCAGCGGCAGCCGCCAGGTTGCGACCCAGCTGCATCATGTGCACCTGGTCCGGACCATCGGCAAGTCGAATCGTCCGGGCAGCCGCGTATGCATGTGCCAGGAAGAAGTCCTGGCAGACGCCTGCGCCACCGTGGATCTGTATGGCGCGATCGATGACCGTACAGGCCATCGCCGGCGCGACGATCTTGATCATCGCGATCAGGTCCTTGGCGGCCTTGTTGCCACCCTTGTCCATACGCTCGGCGGCTTTCAACGTTAGCAATCTCGCTTGCTCGATTTCGCAGGCCGAGCGTGCAATGTCCTCGCGCACCGATTGTTGCTTCGACAATGGCCGACCAAACGCAATGCGCGATTCGGCACGTACACACATCGCCTCGAGCGCGCGCTGCGCGAGGCCAATCAGCCGCATGCAGTGGTGAATGCGGCCCGGGCCAAGCCGGCCTTGTGCAATTTCGAAGCCGCGCCCTTCGCCGAGCAGCAGATTGCTGGCCGGCACACGCACGTTGTCGAAATCGACTTCGGCATGACCTTCGGGTGCGTCCTCAAAGCCGAACACCTTGAGTGGGCGAACGATCTTGATGCCGTCGGTTGCAACCGGCACGAGAATCATGGACTGCTGCTGATAGCGGTTCTGGTTGTCGGGATCCGTCTTGCCCATGACGATGAAGATCCTGCAGGCCGTGTTGCAGGCACCGCTCGACCACCACTTGCGGCCGTTGATCACGTAATCATCGCCGTCACGAACGATCGAGGTCTCGATATTCGTGGCGTCGGACGATGCAACGTCCGGCTCGGTCATACAGAAGGCCGAGCGTATCTCGCCCCGCATCAACGGCGTCAG
>JAAUXY010107148.1_pt1 | contig 22907 bp, 26 predicted proteins | sample 7278121 | NCBI WGS metagenome assembly JAAUXY01 (sample SAMN14350117, study PRJNA611818) | marine sediment metagenome | isolation source: surface marine sediment (1.8m) | place: French Polynesia: Moorea | collected 2018-08 | reverse complement strand
GTACTTTCCCGACGACATGGCGCCGGTTACGTATTATCATCCCGTCCCGCGCGGCCTCGAGTTGAAGATCCGGGAAAAGCTCGCGGACATCGAACGCCGCAATCGTGAGAAGACACCCGATGATTGACCCCAAGCACCTGCGGCATTCGGCGCACGACGTGGCCGCCAATCTCGCCCGGCGCGGCTTCGAGTTCGACGCCGACGCCTACCTCGCGCTCGAGGAGAGGCGCAAGACGCTGCAAGTCGAGACGGAGCAGCTGCGCGGCGAAAAAAACGCCAGCGCCAGGCGCATAGGCAAAGCCAAGGCACAGGGCGAGGACATAGAGCCGCTGCTTGCCGAGGTCAAGGAACTCGGCGACAGGCTGGACGCGAACGAGGCCGACCTGTCCCGTTTGCAGGTGGAGCTTCGCGATCTCGAGCTCGGCCTGCCGAACCTGATCGCGGACGACGTTCCCGAGGGGCACGACGAAGACGACAACCGCGAGGTACGCCGCTGGGGCGAGCCGAGAGATCCGGGCTTCGAACCCAGAGATCACGTCGAGCTCGGCGAGCAGCTCGGACAGCTCGATTTCGAAGCGGCGAGCCGGATTTCCGGTTCACGTTTCGCGGTGATGCAGGGCGGCCTCGCTCGCATGCAGCGTGCGCTGATCCAGATGATGCTGGACACGCACACGGCGGAGCACGGCTACACGGAGGCCTACGTTCCGTATCTCGTGCAGTCGCAGGCGCTCGTCGGCACAGGGCAGTTGCCGAAGTTTGAGGAAGACCTGTTCAAGACCGAAACCGAAACGCCGTTCTACCTGATCCCGACGGCCGAAGTGCCGGTCACGAACCTCGTACGCGAACGCATCGTCGACCCCGACACGCTGCCGACCCGAATCGTCGCGCACACGCCGTGCTTCCGCTCTGAGGCGGGCTCCTACGGGCAGGACACGCGGGGCATGATCCGGCAGCACCAGTTCGAGAAGGTGGAGCTGGTGCAGTTCGTCGCGCCCGGCGACTCGGATCGCGCGCTCGAGGAGCTGACGGGCCACGCCGAGGTGATCCTGCAGAGACTCGAGCTGCCGTACCGTACCGTCGTGCTTTGCTCGGGCGACATGGGATTCGGCTCGTACAAGACCTACGACATAGAGGTCTGGCTGCCGGGCCAGAAGAAGTATCGCGAGATCTCGTCTTGCAGTAACTACAACGACTACCAGGCGAGGCGCATGCAGGCACGACGCCGCAACCCCGACACGGGCAAACCGGAGTTGTTGCACACGCTCAACGGCTCGGGCGTTGCGGCAGGGCGCGCGCTGATTGCGGTCATGGAAAACTATCAGCAGGAAGACGGCAGCATTCGCGTGCCGGACGCGTTGCTTCCCTACATGGGCGGCGTTGAGGTCATTGCCTGACGCCGCAACCACCTCAGGCGCAATCGCGGTCTTGCGACGGCTCCTACAGGCTGCTGTTACGGCGCTGAGCCAATCACCAGGGCAGCTCGTAGCCCTCGGCGTGCCAGAAACTGCCGCTCTTCTCGAGCGTCAGCTCGTCGAGTCGCTCGATCAGGCCGCGCGCTGAATCCGAGGGCTCTATGCCGGTGCCCCCGGTCATCCCCGTAGCGACCAGGCCCGGGTGCAACAAGACGACGGCAATGCCGCGGGGCAGGAATTCGTGCTTGAGATTCATGCCAATCTGGTTGGCCGCGGCTTTCGATGCGCGATAGCCCCAGCTGCCGCCTGACGCATTGTCACCGATAGAACCGACCCGGCTGGTTACGATGCCGACCTTGGAACCTTCAGCGAGATTGTCGCGCAGCGATTCGGTGACCCGCAGCGGTCCAAGCGTATTGACGCGGTATTGTTCGAGCATGGCGTCGTAGTCGAATTCGCCGAAGCGGTCGCCACGCAGGATGCCGGCATTGTTGACGAGCACGTCGATTCGGGTATCGCCGAGTTCAGATTTCAGCATCGCGACAGATGCGGCGTCGCTGACGTCGATTTCGTCGATGACCCTGACATCGAGTGCGTCGAGCTCGCTGCTCGAGCGTCGACAGACGGCGATCACGTCGTCGCCGCGCGCATGCAGCTGTTCGCAGAGATGCAGGCCAATACCGCGATTGGCTCCGGTTACCAGTACTGTCGTCATTGGGGTACTCGTCGCGGGTTCCTAGTGGATGGTCGCATAGGATACGGCATCCCCGGGAATTTTCAGTATCGCCTCTACGGAGTCCGCGAGTCTGAGCTCGAGATCCGTTGGATGGATGCCGATTCTCAGGATGTCGGCGCGCTGCGCACGGGAGAGGTTGTAGCGATTCCACAAGCGACAGGCGATTTCACGCAGCCAGGTGTCTGCTTCGAATCCCACCATCGGGATCGGCCTGAACCCGGAACCCGCCACGTACACTCCGCGGAAAGTCTCGAAACGCCGAAACGGCAGCTGCTCGAGGTCGTCGAACGTCGGACGACCCATGGCCCAGGCCGGCGGCACGTAAAGATCCGGCGAGGGCAGGTCGTGTTCGCCGAACCACGCGTGGCAGTCGCGCATGAGCTGCATGCAGGCATCGCGGTCCAGGGCCAGGTGCTCGGCGACGTTGCGCGAGATCAGCGCGCTGTGCAGGCGGTGTTTGACGCCGCGTATTCGCGGCACGTCGTGACGCCAGCCGTGGCCGGCGAGTTCGGCGCCAGCGTGCACCAGCCCGCGCAGTTGGTCGATCTGCGGCGCGGACCACCCCGTGTCGGGGACGACGAGCAGCGTAACCGGCGGCATCGATTCGTCGCTCACTTGCTCGAAAAGGCGGCACACGTTGTCGAGCGTGTGCGGCATGACGTCATGGATGGAAATCAGTTGATGCATGATGCCGTGCCGCTATCGATCAGCTCGCACCAGTGCAAGAGGCTCTTGTTGTTGAGATCGTTGGCTGCCCGGCGCGCTTGCGATGCCGTTCGCTGGCGGCTCTCCGGGCTCAGCGACCGGATGCGGCTGAGGGCATCGGTCACGGATTCGTCGTCGGCGATGCGGTAGAGGTTTTCGTGCAGACCCGACCAGTCGAGAATACCGCAGTTTGTGGAGACCAGGGCCAGTCGTCGTCGTGCCATGGCTTCGAGAGCCACGGTACCGAACGACTCCACGTAAGACGGCAAAACGAGCACGTCGGCCAGGTCGATCTGCTGGATCAACTCGTCGCGCGTCACCCATCCGAGGTAGGCGAGATTCGGCAGTTGCCGCGCTTTCTCCATGACCTCGCTCTTTTGCGGACCGTCGCCGGCAATCGAAAACTGCATGTCTGGTAGTCGCTCCGCCGCCTGCAGGACCGTGTCGATGCGCTTTTCGGGCGCCAGCCGTCCTGCGAACAGGATACGCTGTACGTCCTCGCGCGGTGCAGCCACGGGGTTCTTGCGACACGGCGTCGGCAGCAGTGTACCCATGAGCCCGGTCTGCCTGGCGCCGAGCTTCTTCGCCAGTTCGACCATTGCGCCCGAGTTGGCGAGCACGAGGTCGCCGTGACGGAACAGGTAGCGGTCGGCGAAGCGAAAATAGAAGCGACTCAGCGGGCGCAACAGGCGGCTGCCGTAGAGGTCGGTAACGCTCGAGAAATGGGTGTGAAAGCCGACGATCAGGCGGGCGCCGAGCCGCTTTGCCCACCAGGCGCCGAGCAAACCGAACGGACCGGGTGTGCCGACGATGATCGTCTCTGGCATCAGTGCCCGAAGAATGCGGCGAAAGCGGGGTAGTGACGGTAGCCAGACGCGTTGTGTTGCGTCGCCCGGCAGTGGGAAGCTGAACATGTTGCTTTTGCCGCTCGGGCAGATGAACTCTGTTTCGTAGCCCTGCTCGTCGAGCTGGTCAATGAGGTCGCGGTAATAGGCACCGACGCCGTTCCGCTCGGGTACTGCATCGGAGATGATTGCTACGCGACGCATGAACGATCAGCCGGGCATCACACCGGCAAAACGATCGCGCAGTTCGGCCTCGTCGAGGCCGTACTCGTCGAGTGAGTAGCGATGGCCCGAGCGGAATTTGCTGGATTCCGTGGCCGCGTGCTCGAGCTTTTCGTCGAATGCCGGGTTCACCTCCATGCCGACTTTGTCGAACGCTGTTTGTATTGCGTTCCGCAGGTCGTCTCTCAGCTCGTCGTTGCGAATGAACGTCAGACGGGACGGTTGTTCTATCGCAACGTCGCGCAAGTGTCCGTAGTAAAAGTACAGCGTCGCGATGAGGCGGTCACGCAATTCCGTCGGAAACTCCCTGAATCCACACGCGGACAGTCCCGGGCGCAATGAGCTCAGCTGCGACGGTATCGTGGCGACGGGATCCCGCGTGCAGGCGATGATGCGTGCGTCCGGAAACGTCTCCAGCAGGGATTCGGCCATCCCGGAGAACGACGGATTCTTTGCCAGGTATCGCTTGTCGTCACCGAACACGTACAGGTGCTTCTGAATGCAGCGCCGGTAATAGCGCATCAGCGCGTGCCTGTCCCGCTCATCGATCGCGACGTCGAACTGCGCCACGCGCCACAGGTGTTCGGCATACGGAAACGGCACGATCAGGATGAAGCACGCGGCTACCGGCATCAGGCAAAGAAAGTCCTCCTCGGGCGCGTCCATGCGCAGCTCGTGAATGTCGTCCATCGACGACAGCGTTCTACGCCCCAGCCATCGAGTGAAACGCGTCACGGGTCGGCCGAGAAGCCGATCCAGTCTTGCACAGCCGAGCGCCAGTTTGCGACCGGTGACCGACAGGCCAAACAGGCACTCCCAGGTGCTGAACGTGGTTGTCGTGTCGTCGAGCGCGAGAACCCGGTGCAGATGCGTTGTGCCGCTGCGCGGGGGACCGAGAATGAACAACGGATCACGGATTTCGACGGTACGGTAGCCGCGAAAGAACACCTCGTCCAGGAGGAAGCCGAGCCAGTGCAGCAGCTGCCAGATAAAGAACAACGGCAGCACGAGCACCAGCCCGATCGCAGCGACGATGCGCCGCCCGTCGGTGAACGATCGGGTCAAAGCGTAGGTTAGCAACGCTGTATAGCCGCGCGCGACGAGGCGGATCATTGGTTTTGCGTATGTCGTGTTACGTGCTGCGAGAGCGCGAAGGTGCGTGCCCAATGTTACAGATCCGCGACCCGCTGTCACATCCGAGGCGACTGAGCAGTAAGTGGAAGAGCTCCATCTCGGCATCGAGTAGACGGCTCCTGACGGGTTCCTCTCCGGCGTCCGATAACGTATTGTCTGCGCTCGCGATCGTGCGGGAGAGGGACCATGGCCACTGATCCAGTGCAGAAAGTGACCGGCGAAAGGAACGTCTGGGTCCGCGGCGAGCCAGGCGATCTCGCGCCCGAGAACCGCGAGCTTCTCGAGCTGATCGAGGACCAGATTCGCGACGACGATCGCGAGTCCGCACTCGCGAGTGTCGCGGGATGGCACCCGACAGACCTCATGGAATTGCTGATCAACCTGCCGCTGAAGTTTGCGCGCAGGCTGTACGACTGGATGCCGTCGGAAGTTGCGACCGAGGTGCTCGTCGAGGTCAACGAGGACCTGCGGGCGGCACTCGTGCAGGACGCGGACATCGGCAGGATCACGGAGATCGCCGAGCGCCTCGACGACGATGACGCGGTGGAGCTGCTCGACGACCTGCCCGACGACATTTCCGAACCCGTTCTCGAGCGGCTGACGAGCGCCGACGAGATCCGGGAGCGCCTCGAGTACGAGGAGGATACGGCCGGCGAGGTCATGACCAACAAGTTCGTCGTCGTTCTCGACGACTGGAACGTTGGCATGGCCACGCGAGCGATTCGTCGCAAGGCCAGCGAGATCGAGAAATTCTACGAGGTCTACGTCGTCGATGAGGGGCGCCGGCTCGTGGGGCGGTTGCAGCTCCGGGATCTGTTGCTCAATAAGAAAAAGGTGCGGATTCGCGAGATCATGCGCGACGTTCCCGTGGTCGTGCAGCCGGACACCGACCAGGAAGACCTGCTCGATCTGGCGAGGATATACAAGGTCGGCACGATTCCGGTCGTCGATGAACACCGGCACGTCATTGGTCGCATCACGGTCGAGGAGCTGCAGGAGATCGAGCGCGACGAGGCCGAGGAGGACATCATGCTGATGAGCGGCCTGGCCCCGGATGCGCTGCCCGACGACACGGTGGGCCGTATCATCAGGGGACGGCTGCCCTGGCTCGCCGGAGGCCTCGCCGGCGCGGTGCTCGCCGGCGCAGTGGTCGGCTCGTTCGAGGAGCAACTGCGCCAGGCGGCGATACTGGCGAGCTTCATCCCGGTCGTCATGGCGATGGCCGGTAATGCCGGCATCCAGGCCTCTACGGTGACCGTTCAGGGCCTGGCGGCCGGCAATCTCTGGATCGGCGACCTCGGGCGCCGCGTCACGAAGGAGTTCATGGGGTCGCTGATCAACGGCGCGATCATCGCCGTAGCGCTCGGCGTGCTCGTACTCATGATCTCGAATCTGATCGAGATCCAGTCCCCGGCACGCCTGGCGCTCGCTGCAGGCATCAGCGTGCTGCTGGTAACCATGATTGCCGCGACGCTGGGTTCCACGATCCCCCTGGTGCTGAATCACTTCGATATCGATCCGGCTGTTGCGACCGGCGTCTTCATCACGACCGCGAACGACATTCTCGGTGTACTGGTCTATTTCACGGTTGCGTCGACGATCTACCTCAGCGGCGTGGTCTGATTCAGACCTTCCGCGAGACGAATCCGCCCACCGGGCTCGTGAGCCGCAGCGTCAGGAACGAGACGCTGGCGACGATGCGTCGGCGCCACCCGGACGGCTGCATAGCGGTGTGTGAGACGCGGGCGACCGCGTCCAACGAGTCGCCGCTGATCTTTATGATCTGGCCGGTCGCGATCTCGTGGCGCGTCGAAAATCGCAGGCCATTGAGAGAGATGTCCTCGGTGCGGCCGCGGTATCCTCGCGACTGGGGCCAGCGCGTGAAGAAGCGGATCGTTTGCCGCTTCCGAATTCGCTCGACGGCGCGCTGGCAGGCGTCCTCGAAACGCTGTTTCTCAGCGGCATAGAGCGGGCTGGCGCAAGAGCCACAGGTATCGTCCTCGGCGATCCGTAGCCCTAGCTCGTGAGGCGTCCGGCAAAACCAGCAGCCGAGCAGCGGATCGTCGCCGGGGTCCTGCGTCGTAGGGCCCGGCTGCGCCCTGTCCTTGCTGGAGAACTGGGCGTCGAGCTGCAGATCGTAGGCCTGGCGCCGGGCGGGATCGGTCAGTACGGCATACGCCTCGTTGATCATAGCCGCGAGACGCGGATCGCCACCGAGATCCGGATGGTGTTTGAGACGCTGCATCAGCGTTCGGTAGCTGGCGCGAATGACCTCGACAGGGGCGTGGCGACTGACGTGCAGCAGCTCGTAGAAGGTCTGGTTCTCGGGACGCGCAGCCATACCGGGTTATCGGCGGCAGCCCACCGGTTCTTTAGCCCGGAAAATTGGGACATTCGTAATTATGACGTAATTACGAATGTCCCAATTTTTGCCTGCGTCAGTCGAACAGGGTTCGAAAGCCCATACCCCCGTCAGCCAGAACCAAACAGGGCCCCGTTGGGGCCCCATTTGATTCTGGCGGAGAGGGTGGGATTCGAACCCACGAAAGGCTACTAACCTTTGCTGGTTTTCAAGACCAGTGCATTCAACCGCTCTGCCACCTCTCCGGTGTCGGGTCATGCGCCGGCGCATTGTGCTTGCGCGGGCGACAGGATTCAACAGAGCACGTATATTTGCCCAGAACGCGCGAACCGGAATCGGGTCGTAGTAACAGGGATCGCCGGATTTTTAGTCAAGTAAATTCTCGAAAAGATGCGTAAAATATTGACAATTATAATAATACTTCTAGCATTTTCGGCGTACGCGCAGGACGATGCGGATACGGCGCAGCCGCCTGCCGCGCCTGCGTTTCCTTGCGAAGACGATGCTCGATTCGCGGAATTCGACTTCTGGGTCGGCACGTGGGATGTGCACGTCGCGAACGGCAACCTGGCCGGGCAAAACCGGATCGAGAAGGCCCAGCGCGGTTGCCTGCTCATCGAGAACTGGACGAGCGCATCAGGCAACACGGGGATGAGCATCAACTACGTCGACAAGACCACGGGCGAGTGGGTGCAGATCTGGAATGACGCAGGCGGTAGCCAGATTCATATTCGGGGCGGATTGACCGACGAGGGTATGTTGCTCGAAGGTACAATTCACTATGTGGGCAACGGCACGACGGCGCCGTTTCGCGGGCTGTGGACGCCGATGCCCGATGGTCGTGTCCGTCAGTTTTTCGAACAGTCGAACGATGACGGGGCGACATGGGTCCCATGGTTCGAGGGTTTCTACAGCCGGGCAAGCTTGGATGAGGAATAGACAATGGTGAGGTATTCATCGCCGAACCGGGGTTTCCCGGCAGGCAATCCGCTCGCGAACGTGCTCGTCGTCATCGTCGGCGCGCTCGCCATTGCAGCCTCAATCGTCGTGGGGTTTGTCGCATTCGTCGTGCTCGCCAGCATCATTCTGATCATGGCAGCCATCATCGGCATACGAGTCTGGTGGCTCAATCGCAAACTCGCGAAGGGCGGCAAAGTGCCCGGCAGCGGGCCTCGACAGAAAGGTGGCGTTATCGAGGGCGAGTATCACGTGATCGTTGAGGAGCGAGACGAACACCGTTAAAGTCGCACCCCATGCGCGGCAACAACAACGACCAGGACAGGCGCCGGCGACGCAGGCGCCGCCGCATCCAGGTAGTCATCATTTACACGGCGATCGCCGTGGGACTCGCGTGGTTCTTCGAGTCGCAGGCGACGACCACGATCATATTCGTACGGCACGCCGAAAAGGCGATGGATCCGGGCGACGACCCCGGCCTGAGTGCCGCCGGTGAACGGCGAGCCGGCGAACTCGCACGCCAGCTGGTCGATGCCGACGTGGTCGCAGGCGTGGACGCGGTGTTTGCAACCCAGTACCGGCGTACGCAGGAGACGGCTGCAAAGGTAGCTGAAGCCCTCGACCTGCCCGTGAACACGTATGATGCCGCGGACACGGAGACGGTGCTCGAGGATATCCTCAAGGACTACAAGGGCAAGATCATCCTCGTCGTCGGCCACAGCAATACGCTGCCGCTGCTTATCGCCAATCTCGGCGCCAGCAAGAACGTGCCGCCCATCGCCGACGCCGAGTACGACAACATCTACATCATTTCCATCCCATGGTTCGGCAAGACGAAGACCATTCGTCTGCGTTTCGGCCAGGCCTATATTCCTGCTGCAAGTTGATCAACCAGCAGGAAATCCGGATCTCGACGCGTGGGCGCGGCACCTACGAGCTCAGCTCCGCAATCCAGGATGCCGTGCGCGAGTCAGGTGTTCGAACCGGTATCTGTCACGTGTTCATCCGGCACACGAGCGCTTCGCTGATGCTTTGTGAGAACGCCGACCCCGCCGTACTTCGCGACATGGAAACCTGGATGTCGCGAGCGGTGACGGACGGAGATCCCGAGTTCGAGCATTCGGCCGAGGGCCCCGACGACATGCCCGCGCACGTTCGCAGCGTGCTAACGCAGTCGGACCTCAACCTTCCTGTCAGCAACGGTCGCTGCGCGCTGGGGACCTGGCAGGGGGTGTTTCTATGGGAGCATCGCTATCGACCGCACGAGCGCAAGGTGCTGCTGACCATCCAGGGCGAATAGTCAGTCGCCCGCGTGCTTGCCCGCCGTCTCTCGAAGCGCAATTGCCTTCTCGATGAATTCCGTGTGACGGCCAATACGGATGTCGGCCATGACGGCATCGTGGACCGTTCGGTCCTGGTTGATCAGGAACGTCGCGCGCCGCACGCCGACGCCGAACGGCCCGTCAACGCCGTACATCCTGGCTGCTGTCTTGTCCGGATCGCATAGCAGGGTAAACGGCAGGTCGTGCTTGTCGCGGAACCTCGCGTGACTGTCCGCGTCCTGCGGGCTGACGCCGGCCACTCGCAGCCCGACGCCTGTTATCTTCTGGTGAATGTCGCGGATCGAGCACGCCTCCGTGGTGCAGCCCGGCGTGAAATCGGCAGGATAGAAGTACAGGATCAACGGTCCGCCGGCCAGCAAGTCCGTTAATGAGACGTCATCGCCGTTCTCATCCTGCAGTGCGAATTCGGGCGCTTTGGATCCGGTGCTCAACATGCGACTTCTCCGTGCTCAGTTGTCTTTCTCGAACATCACTTCCATGATGCGATACGATGTTTCGACCATGCCCAGTGCATTATAGGTCCGTTGTGCGTGGCGGTTGTCCCTGTCGACGTAAAGGCGCAAGCCACAGGCGTCAGGGTCGTCGAGTGCCAGCGCCTCGACGTAGCGGAAAAGCCGACTGAAGACGCCTCGCCGTCGATAGTCGCCGTGGACGTAGACACTCTGAACCCACCAGATCCGACCGTTCCGCCAATCGCTCCATTCATACGTCACCATGATCTGGCCAACCACACGGCCGTCGACTTCGGCGACCCAGTAACGGCCGTTCGCGTCGTCTTCGAGCAACCGTTTCACGCCGGGACCGATCAGGCCGGGATCGAGACGCTGGCCCTCGGTCTCTTCACACATGCGATTGTTGAAATCTGCGATCGTGGCGGCGTCCTCTGTCGTCGCATCGCGAATGGAAAGTGTCACTACGGCAACTCCGGAGGGCGAATGGCGTCCCCGAGAGGATTCGAACCTCTGACCCTCAGATTAGGAATCTGATGCTCTATCCGGCTGAGCTACGGGGACTAACCAGCGCGCAATTTTAGCAGATCGCGGGTTGATTGATATGCGTCCAGCGCGGCCCGTCGCGAGCTTGCGAGGTCGACGATAGGCTCCGGGTAATCGTCGGTGTCGAGTTCCGGGATCCAGCGACGCACGTAGGCGTCGTGGGGATCGAACTTCTTGCGCTGGGTCTCCGGGTTGAAGATCCGGAAATACGGTGCCGCATCCGTCCCGCAGCCGGCCACCCATTGCCAACTGGCAGAGTTGTTCGCCAGGTCTGCATCGACCAGCGTGTCGAGGAACCAGGCGGCGCCGTGTTGCCAGGGAACCAGCAGGTTTTTGACCAGGAACGAAGCAGCGACCATGCGCACCCGGTTGTGCATCCAGCCGGTCTCCCAGAGCTGTCTCATACCGGCATCCACGAGCGGGTAGCCGGTGCATCCGCGCTGCCAGGCCCGCAGTGCGTCCATGTCGTCCTGCCACGGAAAATGCTCGAACTCCTCTCGCAGAGGCTCGTCGGGCAAGGTCGGGAAGTGATAGAGCAGGTAATGCGAAAAGTCGCGCCAGTAAAGCTGCCGCAACAAGCCGGCACCGTTGCCGGTAGCCCGGATCGTATGCCAGACCTGCGCCGGACTGATCTCGCCGAAATGCAGGTGCGGTGACAGCCTCGATGTCTGGTCCTTGTCGGGTCGGTCGCGCAATTCTGCGTAATGTGTCGCGAGCCCTGCCGCGCGATCGAGCTGCGCCAATGCACCGTCCTCGCCGGGCTTCCAGCTGATGCGAAAACCCGCCGCCCAATTGGGTGCGACGGGCACCAATCCGAAGTCGTCCAGTCGCTCGGTACTCAATACGCCTGACCAGCCGCGAATCGAGGCCGGCGCCGGGGCTGGCGGCGGCGGTTCGCCGTGCTCGAGGGAGGCGCGCCAATAAGGCGTGAACACCTTGTAAGGAGAACCAGCGGCGGTTGCGACGGAATCGGGCGGATTGAGCAGCCGGTCCTCGAACGCATGAATGTCGAATCCGTTTCCCGCGAGTTTGTCGAGCGCGGCTTCCTGGCGCCGAGCCGCCGGTTCGTAGCGGCGCGAATAGCACAGCGCTCGAGCCCCGGTTTCGGCGACCAGCTCCGGAATCACCTGCGCAGGATCGCCGCTCCGGAGAATCAGTCGTGACCCGAGCTCGCGCAGCGACTCATCGAGCCGCTCGAGACTGTGGTGCAGCCACCAGCGGCTGGCGCCGCCCGTGTCCAACTCGTCGACGACATACAGCGGCACCACGGGCTCACCGAGGTTGACAGCCGCCGCAAGTGCCGCATTGTCGGCAATGCGCAGATTGCGTCGGAACCAGATAATCGTTGCAGCCATGGAAATAGTCCAAATCCTTGTGTTGCAACAGTTTATTTGATCAGAACATGACAGTTTGTATGGGAATGTAACAAACGGCCCGGCCTCATTGTGAGGACCACCGAGCGTTCGTATATTCGATCGCAACAAAACGGAGGTCGCCATGGGCGTAGCAGCAAAAGCAATTAACTGGACTGAATCGGGACTCGTCCCCGATTCGGTGATCCGCAGCGGCATCCGCCGGCTGCTGGATCGAAAGCTCGACGAGATTCGCGCCGGTGACCAGGAGACGTCGGCACGAACACTGCAAGACTTCGTGGCAATGATGGACCAGTCACCCGTTGCGCTGGTCCCGGAGATCGCCAATGAGCAGCACTACGAGGTCCCTGCAGAGTTTTTTCAGCAGGCACTCGGCAGCAACCGCAAGTACAGCTGCTGCTACTGGCCAAAGGACGTCGCCAACCTGGACGAAGCCGAGGCCAGGGCGCTCGAGCTGACGGTGCAGCGTGCCGACATACAGGACGGTATGCGTGTGCTCGATCTCGGATGTGGCTGGGGATCGCTGTCGCTCTGGATTGCCGGCCATTTCCCTGCTTGCCGCGTCACCGCCGTATCCAACTCGCAGTCCCAGCGTGACTACATCGTGGCTCAGGCAGCGCGCCGTCAGATCGACAACCTCGACGTGATCGTTGCCGACATGAACGAGTTCTCGGCGCCGGGCCAGTACGACCGCGTCGTATCGGTGGAGATGTTCGAGCACATGCGGAATTACGGCGAGCTCTTCAACCGAATCAGCAAGTGGCTCGACAAGGATGGCAAGTTCTTCATGCACATTTTCTGCCACCGCACGACGCCATACGAGTACATCGACAAAGGTCCCGGCGACTGGATGAGTCGCTATTTTTTCTCGGGCGGCATCATGCCGAGCGTTGATCTGCCGCTTCGCTTTGCCCGCGACCTGCGCGTCGTCGCATCGTGGCGCTGGAACGGTATTCACTACGCGAAAACCTGTCGCGCGTGGTTGCAGAACATGGACACGCGCAAGGCAGACGTAATGCCCATCCTTGCACAGACTTACGGCGAGTCGGATGCCGATCGCTGGTTCATGCGCTGGCGCATGTTCTTCATGGCGTGCGAAGAGCTGTTTCGACACGGTGGCGGCGACGAATGGTTTGTCGGTCACTACCTTTTCCAACGGACGGAGAATTGACATGCATTTCTTCATGAATATTGCCGCGTTCAAAGTCGGCTGGCTTTCCTCGGTTGTCGGCGGTGCGAGCCAGTTGCCCTGGATCGGGCCGGTGGCCGTACTGCTCGCCATCTCCCTGCACCTCTATTTCGCCCGCCGCCCGCAATCGGAGCTGATGCTCATCGTCAGCTGCGGACTGATCGGTGCGGCGTTCGACAGTTTCCTCGTGACCGCCGGCTGGGTCAGCTACTCGTCGGGTGTCTTCTTCGAGTATGCGGCGCCCTACTGGATCATCGCCATGTGGATGCTGTTCGCGACTACCCTCAACGTGTCGATGCAGTGGATGAGTGGGAAGCCGCTGCTCGCGGCGGTAATGGGCCTCGTCGCGGGTCCGCTGAGCTACATCGCCGGCAACAAGCTCGGCGCAATCGAATTCGTCAATGAGACGGCTGCACTGTCGGCGCTCGCCGTCGGCTGGGCAGTGATGTTGCCGCTGCTGATGCAACTCGCGGAGCGGCTGAACGGAGTGAGGGCAACGCAATGAAAGCACGTGTCGGTTTCATCATTTTCTTTCTCGCGCTGGGCGCGGGTATGGCGTCGGCCACCGAGACGACGCGCAACTGGAACTTCGCTGTGCTGCTCGACGGCTCGCGCATCGGTTACCACAATTTCGAGGTCACCGATCTCGATGGCCTGAAGGAAGTGCGTAGCGAAGCGAAGTTCGACGTCAAGTTCCTGTTCTTCAATGCGTTTCGCTACCGGCATGAAAACACAGAGCGCTGGTCCGAGGATTGCCTGGCGGAGATCGATGCAAGCACGAATTCGAACGGCAAGCGGTTCGAGATTTCGGGTGAGGGCGGTGACGGCGGCTTCCTGCTCGAATCGACCGATGCGCAGGTCGAGCTGCCGTCGTGTGTGATGACGTTCGCCTACTGGAATCCCAGCTTCCTGACTCAGCAGAAGCTCCTGAACCCCCAGTCGGGTGAGTACCTCGACGTAGAGGTCGAGGAGCTGCCGTCCGAGTCGATTGCTGTCAGGGGCGAGGAGGTGCCGGCCAGGGTGTTCAAGGTTCGGGCCGAGAAGCTGGAACTCAAGCTCTGGTACTCGGACGACGACGAATGGCTCGGGCTCGAGTCGCTCGCCAAAGGCGGCCGCATCATTCGCTACGAGTTGAGCTGACATGAAGCGACTACTGATTCTGACGCTGGCGGCATGCCTCGCTGGCTGTGCCTCCGGAGGCCAAGACATGAAAACCGTTCCCTACGTCGACCTTGAACGATTCATGGGCGACTGGTACGTGATCGGAAATATTCCGACGTTTCTCGAGAAAGGTGCCCACAACGCCGTGGAAACGTACGCGATGAACGACGACGGCACTATCGCAACGACGTTTACGTTCAATGCGGACAGCTTCGATGGCGAACTCAAAGAGTACACGCCCAAGGGCTTCATCAAGGACACCCGGACCAACGCGCTCTGGGGTATGCGCTTTATCTGGCCGATAAAGGCGGACTATCGCATCGTTCACCTCGACGAGGATTACACCGAAACGATCATTGGCCGTAACAAACGCGATTTCGTCTGGATCATGGCTCGCTCGCCTGACGTGTCCGACGAAGACTACGAGCGACTCGTGGGGATCGTCGAAGATCTCGGCTACGACACCTCGCTCGTGCAGCGCGTGCCACATCGTTATTGATCAACGCAGGGAATAGTGCGGTGCGAATTGCAGTAATCGGTACGGGTATAGCAGGTAACGTCGCGGCGTACACGCTGCGGCAGCAACACGAAATAACGGTTTTCGAAGCAGCAGACTACGTTGGCGGCCATACCAACACGGTGACTGTGACGGAAGGCGAGCGTGAGATCGCGGTCGATACCGGGTTTATCGTCTTCAACGATCGCACGTATCCCAATTTCATCAAGATCCTCGAAGACATAGGGCAGCCGTCGCAAGCCAGCGTCATGAGTTTCAGCGTGCAAGCGAACGCGGGTCGGCTCGAGTATTGCGGATCGACGCTCAATACGTTGTTCGCACAGCGTCGCAACCTGATACGGCCGTCATTTCATCGCATGATTCGCGACATCCTGCGCTTCAACCGCGAGGCACCGCTGGCGGATGCCACGGATCGCGCCGCAACGGTCGGCGCGTAGCTCGAGAAATACGGCTACAGCGGGGCATTCAGCGACCACTACCTGATTCCGATGGCGGCAGCTATCTGGTCCTCCGAGCCGCTGTCAGTACCGGACATGCCGCTGGATTTCCTCGTACGTTTCTTCGGCAACCACGGTTTGCTGCAGCTCAAGGACAGGCCGCAGTGGCGTGTAATCGAGGGCGGATCCAGGGAGTACGTCCACAAGCTTATCGAAGGCCATCGGGATCGCATTCGACTGGCAACGCCTGTGCGAGCTATCAAGCGCCACGGCGACGGTGTCGAGGTCGTGACCGCGAGCGGCGCCATCGAGTGGTACGACGCGGTGTTTATCGCGACTCACAGCGACCAGGCCCTGGCGATGCTCGAAGACGCGACGCCGAGCGAGCGCGACGTGCTTGGCGCTATACAGTACCAGCCCAACGAGGCGGTGCTGCACACGGACAGCACGCTCATGCCGCGTAACCGCAAGGCCTGGGCCGCGTGGAATTACCACGTCCCCGACGAGCGGGGCGGACACGTATCCGTGACCTATCACATGAACACGCTTCAGTCGCTGGATACCCGCGAAGACTACCTTGTCACGCTGAACAACGGCGATGCCATCGATGCGTCGAAGGTGCTGAAGCGGATTCGCTACGAACACCCGATGTACACGCTCGAATCAGTGCGAGCGCAAGCACGCCAGGCGGAACTGAATTGCGATCGTACTTATTTCTGCGGCGCGTACTGGCGCAACGGTTTTCACGAAGACGGTGTCGTCAGCGCGCTCGACGCGGTCCGTCACTTCGAGGAGAGGCTCGACTATGGAGAGCTGCATCTACGAAGGGCGAGTTAAGCACACGCGAACCAGCCCCGCGCTACACCGGTTTCAGTATCGGCTGTTCCTCGTATACCTCGACCTCGACGAGCTCGATACGGTCTTCGAGAAGCGCTGGTTCTGGTCAACGAAACGTCCGGCCCTGGCGCGCTTCAGGCGCCGTGATCACGTCGGGCCGGAATCGCAGCCGTTACAGGCATCAGTACGCGATCTCGTCGAGTCCGAAACCGGCCAACGCCCGGCCGGGCCTATTCGCCTGCTGACGCATCTGAGCTACTTCGGATTGTGTTTCAACCCGGTGAGTTTCTACTATTGTTACAGTAAAGACGGCGAGGACATAGAGACCATCGTCGCCGAGGTGAACAATACGCCATGGGGAGAGAGGCAAACCTACGTTTTGCCTCGATCGCAGAACCTGGCGAAAGGGCACAGTTTTCGCTTCCAGCCGAAGAAAAAAATGCACGTATCGCCTTTCATGGACATGCAAAACGACTACGACTGGTGTTTCACGGAGCCACGCGACCGGCTGACCGTGTTCATGGCGAATTCGAAGAACGGCAAACGCTTTTTCGATGCGTCAATGGCGCTCGAGCGAAAGGAGCTCTCCGCAGCGTCGATGGCGCGCGTGTTGCTGGTCTTCCCGTTCATGACGCTGAAAGTCGTCGGCGCGATATACTTCGAGGCACTACGGCTCTGGCTGAAGCGTTGCCCTTTCTACCCTCACCCGGACAAGAAGCGACAAGACATAGCGGTGGAAACACGATGAAAGAACCATCTTTGCTCGACAGGTTCGCCCGCAACCTGGTCCTCAAGCGGCTCGACGGTATTCACCACGGCCAGCTGACGGTAATCGAGAACGGTGTAGCAAAGACCTTTGGCAGAGAGACGAGCGACTTTCCCCAATCGGCGACGCTCGAGATTACCGATCCCAGGTGCTTTGCCGAAATCGCCTTCGGCGGCTCTATCGGAGCGGGCGAGGCGTTCATGCAGGGCTACTGGCACAGCGCCGACCTGGTCGCGCTCGTGCGCATTCTGCTCAGGAACCGCGACGTCCTCGAAGGAATGGATTCCGGTATGGCCCGCCTCACGAGACCGGTTCAAAAAGGGCTGCACTGGCTCAATCGCAACACGCGCAAAGGCAGTCGCCGCAATATTGCCGCCCACTACGATCTCGGCAATGACTTCTACAGCCTCTGGCTCGATCAGACCATGATGTACTCCTCGGCATTCTTCGAATCGGCCGATGCCTCGCTGCGAGACGCGTCCGTGGCGAAGCTCGACCGAATCTGTCGCAAGCTCGACCTGCAGCCGGAAGACAGGATCGTCGAAATTGGCACGGGTTGGGGCGGTTTTGCGATTCACGCGGCGCGCAACTACGGATGCCACGTGACGACCACGACGATTTCCCGGCAGCAGCACGAATATGCAATGGAGCGGATTCAGCGCGAAGGATTGCAGGACCGCATTACGCTGTTGTTCGACGATTACCGGGATCTCGACGGTCAGTACGACAAACTCGTCTCGATCGAGATGATCGAGGCCGTTGGCCACGAGTATCACGATACCTATTTCCGGAAATGCGCGGAACTGCTCAAACCGGACGGACAAATGCTGTTGCAGGCAATCACGATCGACGATCGTCGCTACGAGAGCTACAAGAAAGGCGTCGACTTCATCAAGCGCTACATTTTCCCGGGTGGCTGCCTGACGTCCGTGACGGCGATGACCGCGACGCTAACGCGTGTTTCGGATATGCGTGTTTTCCACATCGAGGACATCGGGCCGCACTACGCGAAGACGCTCAAACGATGGCACGAGCGATTCATGGCACGGCTCGACGAGGTCAGCCGGCTCGGCTACCCGGAGTCCTTCCAGCGCATGTGGCGTTTCTACCTCAACTACTGCGAGGGTGCGTTCCGGGAACATGCCATTGGCGATGTGCAGATGCTGATGGTCAAACCGCAGGCGCGGCCGGAGACAATCCGCTTATAATAGGCGGATGCAGGGATTCGTATTACGCACACTGATCACGATGCTCGGGCTGTTCCTGGCATCAGAACTTATCCCGGGTGTCTCGATCCAGGGCACGGGCAGTTTCATTCTCGCGGCTGTATTGCTCGGCCTCGTAAATGCCGTGGTTCGGCCAATCGCATTCCTGCTCACCCTGCCACTGACGATCGTCACCCTCGGGCTCTTCGTTTTCGTGCTCAATGCCGCAATGTTCGGACTGGTCGCCGCAATTCTCGACAATTTCGTCGTGGCCGGATTCTGGTCGGCCGTGTTCGGCGCAATCATCGTCGGCATTACGAGCACAATCGCGTCGTGGTACATCGGCCCGAAGGGCCGCTACGAGATTTACGTCGCGCGGCGCCACTGATTTTCTTTCCAACTGACCGGAGTTACACGTGACTGTTCAGACACGCACTATCGATTATCGCGACGGCGATACCGTACTCGAGGGGCTGGTTGCCTGGGACGACGCCGTAGCCGGCGAGCGACCCGGCGTGCTCGTATCGCATGCCTGGGGCGGGCGTGGTGACTTCGAGGATGGAAAAGCCGCCAAGCTCGCTGAACTCGGCTATACGGCCCTGGCCCTCGACCTGTACGGCAAGGGCGTACGCGGCAGTTCGCCGGAGGAGAACAGCGTCCTGATGCAACCTTTTCTCGACGATCGCGCAATGCTGCAGCGGCGCCTGCTCGTGTCACTGAATACGCTGCGCGAGCAACCGGAAGTCGATGCGGCGCGAGTTGCGGCAATCGGCTTCTGCTTCGGTGGACTGTGCGTCATGGACATTGCACGCACGGGTGAAGACCTTGCGGGAGTGGTCAGTTTTCACGGGCTGTTTGGCGCACCCGGGAACACGGCGGGCAACACGATCAAGGCGCGGGTGCTGGCGTTGCACGGCTGGGACGATCCAATGGGAACGCCGGATCAGGCGCTTGCGCTGGCCGAGGAGCTGACGTCGATGGGCGCCGATTGGCAGTTGCACGGTTACGGCAACACGATGCACGCGTTCACGAACCCCGACGCGAACGATCGCGATATGGGCACAGTCTACGACGCGACAGCGGATCGAAGATCGTGGGTCGCGATGACGAACTTCCTCGACGAACTGTTCTAAGGAGCTCGTTCGATGCCGGTATCGAAGACTCTTGCGGTACTTGCGGCCGCTGCGGCGATCTGCTGCGCCAGCGCTTGCAGCAAGAGCGAAAACAAGACTACTGCGGCGGCGGTCGTTGACGATTCGCCCCCGGCAATTGGCATCAGCGGCGAATACATGCGCGAGATCGTGCGCGAGATTTCTGACGATCGCTACGAGGGCCGGGGACCGGGCAGCCGCGGCGATGCGGCGGCGCGCGCGTATCTCGTCGAAAAGTTGCAGGCGCTCGGGCTCGAACCGGGCTCGGCCGACGGCAGGTGGGAGCAACACTTCGATCTGGTCGGGGTCAACGCCGAGCAGCCACCCGAGTTGACGTTTTTCGGCACTGACGACTCGATCACGCTGCGGCAATGGGATGACTTCATCGTCGGCAGCGGCGTGCAGCAGGCGCGGGCTGAAATTCGTGATGCCGAGCTCGTGTTCGTCGGCTACGGGATCCAGGCGCCCGAGTATGAATGGGACGATTATGCCGGTGTCGACATGTCGGGCAAGATCGCGGTCATCATGAACAACGATCCCGATTGGGATCCGGACCTTTTCGCGGGCGAACGCAGGCTCTGGTACGGGCGCTGGGACTACAAGTACCTGACGGCGGCGCGCAACGGTGCGGTCGGCGCGTTGATCATTCACACGACCCCCTCGGCCGGTTACCCGTTCCAGGTCGTGCAGACGTCCTGGACCGGTGAGCAATTCGAGCTTCCGGCCGGTGACGAGCCGCGAGCGGATGTGCTCGGCTGGCTGACAGAGGATGCCGCGCGCGAGCTCATCACGATGAGCGGACACGACCTGGAGGCATTACGGGAACGCGCCTACAACCGCGATTTCGAGCCCGTGCCATTGGGCATTCGTACGTCCGTTGAAATGGACGTCACGATCAACCGGGTGTCGTCGGCCAACGTGCTCGGACTGATACCGGGCAGCGACCCGGAGTTGGCTGACGAAGTGGTCATTTACACCGCTCATCACGACCATCTCGGTATCGGCACGCCCAATGAAGACGGCGATGCGATCTACAACGGTGCGTACGACAATGCGTCCGGCGTCGCCATCGTCATGGCAATCGCGGGTGCATTAAGGAGACACGAGAATGCGCCGCGCCGCTCGATACTCATCGCGCTGGTCGGGGCAGAAGAGCAGGGCCTGCTCGGTTCCAAGTGGTATGCGGCGAACCCGACGTTTCCGGCCGGCAAGATCGCAGCAAACATCAACTATGACGGCGGTAACGTGTGGGGCCATACGCACGACGTGACTTTCATTGGCCTGGGCAAATCGTCGATCGACGAGATCGTCAGCATGATCGCAGCGGAACAGGGTCGTGAGGTGCTGCCCGACCAGTTTGCCGATCGGGGCTACTTCTACCGTTCCGACCAGTTCAGCTTTGCGAAGATCGGCGTCCCGGCCGTCTATCTCGACCCCGGTACCGATTTCGTCGATCGCCCGGAAGGCTGGGGCAAGCAACAGATCGATCACTACACCGAGGTCAACTATCACCAGCCGAGCGACGAGTACGACGACAGCTGGAACTTCGATGGAGCCGTCGAGGATGCCGAACTCGGATTCTGGACGGGTCTTGCGATCGCGAATGCGGATACGATGCCGAACTGGAATCCCGGCGACGAATTCGAAGCGGCCCGTCTCGAGGCGCTTTCAGAAGCGGCAGACTAGAACCGGTTGATGCAAAAGGTTCTTAGTCCGCGATATTCATCGCATTGCGGCCCGATCGCTTGGCGCGATACAGCGCTTCGTCGGCGCGGTGCAACCAGTCAAAGCCCGACTCGTCGTCCTTGAGCTCGGCGACGCCGACTGAAATCGTCACGGAGTGGTCGGGCACGAGCTCGTTCGCTTCGATCAGCGTGCGCAACTGCTCGGCAAGATGTGCGGCACGGTGCAGGTCCTGGCCATCGAGTATGACGACAAATTCCTCGCCGCCGATGCGATACAAGCTGTCCGTAACGCGGATACGCAGGTTGATGATCTCGGTGACGCTACGCAGGATCTCGTCGCCCGCGGCGTGGCCATGACGATCGTTGACCTTTTTGAAATGGTCGAGATCGATCAGCAGCAACGAGACGCTCATGCGGGTGCGTTGGTAGACGCTCACCGCGTGGCGCAGCTTGTTTTCGAGGGCGCGCCGGTTGCCGGCACCGGTCAGCGGATCCTTGGTCGCCATTTGCAGGAGCTTTATGCGCTGGCTCTGGGTGATCAGTGCAAACGCGTAGGCAAATGCGGCGGTCACGACGAGAGTAATTACCGAACTGGTCGTCCGAAACGGATCGTCTGCCGGCAAGAGAGCCGGAATCAGTGCGAAGATGAGCACGAGTGCGAATAACAGAGCCTCGTTCGGTCGCAGCAGATAGAAAACGGCGACGACGCCGGGGAATGCCCACAGGATCTGTTGCGGTCCGTCGACGTAGACGGTGGTCAGCACGCCACCGACGCACAGCACGGAAATAGCGAAGCTGGCGATGCGTACATTGCGAGTGCGGTACACGAACGTGCCCAACACCAGGAATCCGACGATGATGACGCTGTCGATGAGCCCGACGATCCACTCGCCATTCATGAATCGCAACACGGCAAACGGCAGGACCCCCAGCGCCCCGGCAATACTGAGAATCAGGGGAAGGTAGTGCTCGACGGACCTGCGCGTCGAATCCGATCGCAAGATGTAACGCCAGGCGGAGGGACCTGAATCCAGTTCGCGCAAGGTGTTGTCCTTTCAGTTGTCAGGACTTGCGGAAACGACTGAAGAAGCCACCTTTTTTCTTGTTGTCGTCGTCCTCGTCCTGGTCGTCATCAGCCAGCTGGCGAGTATTCAGCGCCTTGAGCGTCTGCGTCATCGAGGTATTGATCTGGTCCTCGATCGAGTCCACGGGCTCGCTGGCAGGCGGCGGCGCAGTCTCCGATGATACGGCGGGGGCGGGCTTTTGCATACCGGCCTCGGCAAACCTCGCCTCGGCATTCAGGGCCTGCAGCGTCTTCAGCCGCTGCGACGCGGACAGGTCGAGCCCGCCCTGTGGAGGCGTAGTCTCGATGGCGACTTCTTCGGCGATCGCCCCGTTGACTTCGAGCTGCATGGGATCTGCCAGCGGTACGGGCTGCTCCTGGTCCTCGAGTTCGAGTTCGATCTCGGGCGCGGGTGGCTCTTCCTCGACGAGCTCGGGCGGCGGATTGGCGGCAATCTGTCGGGCAATCATGCTGATTTCTTCACCGAACAGCGTCTCCGCCATCTTGTCATCGACGTCCTCGATCGTCTTCGCGCGAGCCAGGCCCGCAGCGATTTCCTGAAGCTCGGGGTTCGGTGCTTCTTCGGCGGGTGCCTCGGCCGATGCGGACTCATTCGCTGCCTGCGGCGCGAACTCCTTGTAGAGTTCCTCGGGGCCTGCGACCGCCGTGAACTCCTCCGGGGTGGACTCCGGCGTGTTTTCGATCCTGTCCTTGATAGCGGCGTCGAGCGTTATCTCCGGCAGCAGCCGCCGCCGAGGTACCTTCGCAAGAACAGCTCGAGGCTGAACTGGAAGGAACCGCGCCGGCGATGC
>JAAUXY010022413.1_pt1 | contig 22921 bp, 21 predicted proteins | sample 7278121 | NCBI WGS metagenome assembly JAAUXY01 (sample SAMN14350117, study PRJNA611818) | marine sediment metagenome | isolation source: surface marine sediment (1.8m) | place: French Polynesia: Moorea | collected 2018-08 | reverse complement strand
AGGTCTTCAATCTGATGGCGCCGTATCTCCTGGGACAGAGCCACGTCGTCATCCGGCCCATCGAAGAGCAGATCGCTGAGATCCGGGACGGCCTGGCCCCGTTTCGTCCGGCCAGGATCGGAACCGTCACCCGACTTCGGGTCGGCGGAAGGCGCGCCATAGGAAGGCGGCTCCGGAGCCGCCGACGGGTGCTGCGAGGTATCTTGCCGCAATGGCCGTATCCGTGGTGTTGGCCGGTCCGGCGGCGGTCCCGGTGTTGAGGGTGCCCCCGCCTGCCAATCTGCTGCAGACGATCCAAGCGCGAGATCGCGACGCCACAGAGTCCTCTGCCAGCCTTAATGGCCGGTTAAGAAGTCCGCAAAAGGCGCAAGAACCAAGCCCTTAACCTCGGTCGGTCACCAAATCTTGATCCGCCGCCCAGGGCCTAGGGGCGGTTCCAGCGGGACGGCCGGTCGACAGTTGGTATATTGTATATCGTCGGAGGGAGGACGCAGGATGACCGCATGGCTCCGCTTCGCCCGCGGCGGGCTGACTGGCTTCGGCACGCTCGAGGACGAGACCATCGCCGTTCACGAAGGCGACATGCTGGGCGAGGCCCGGCCGACGGGCGAGATCCTGGGCCTGGCCGACGTGCAGCTCCTGACCCCCACGCAGCCGAGCAAGATGATCGCCCTGTGGAACAACTTCCATGCCCTGGCCGCCAAGCTCGAGCTGCCGGAACCGAAGGAGCCGCTCTATTTCCTCAAGGCGCCGAACGCCTTTCTCGCCGGCGGACAGACGATCCGACGGCCCCGGTCTTATGACGGACCGATCGTCTACGAGGGCGAGTTGGGCATCGTGATCGGCAAGCCCGGCAAGGATCTGCCGGAGGACCGGGCCGAGAGCATTATCTTCGGCTACACCTGCGCGAACGACGTCACGGCGGCGCGCATCATCGACCGCGATCCCACCTTCGCCCAGTGGGCCCGGGCCAAGAGCTTCGACGGCTTTGGCGTCTTTGGCCCCGTCGCCGAAACGGACGTGGATCCCGCGGACCTGACCGTCCGCACCATCCTCAATGGCGAGGAGCGGCAGAACTACCCGATCAGCGACATGATCATCCCGCCGCGGCGGATCGTCTCGCTCTTGTCCTATGACATGACGCTCGAGCCCGGAGACGTGATCTGCTGCGGCACGTCGGTGGGCGTGGGATCGATGAAAGCGCCCAGCAACAGGATCGAGGTGCACATCGAGGGTATCGGCCGGCTCAGCAACACATTCGAGCAATGACCGCGGCCGAGACCACAGGACCGGGCGGGCGGACCGGTTGGCTGGACCGGCTGCAAGGAGAGAGCGGATGAAGATCTGTGTGGTTGGCGCGGGCGCCATCGGCGGCCTGATGGGGGCCAAGCTGGCGCTCGCCGGCAACGAGGTCACGCTGGTCGACCAGGGGCCGCAGCTGGAGGCCATCCAGAAAGAGGGCCTCAAGCTGATTTGGGAGGACGGCGGCGAGCATGTCGTCACCGACATCGCCGCCACCGACACGCTGGCGGAGGCCGGGCTGCAGGATCTCGTCATCCTGGCGCTCAAGGCCCACTACCTCGAACAGGTGGCCCGGGAGGTGCCGGCGCTGCTCGGGCCCGAGACCATGATCGTGACCGTGCAGAACGGCATCCCCTGGTGGTATTTCCATCGCCATGGCGGGCCGTTCGACGGCCATCGGCTCAAGTCGCTGGACCCGGGCGGCGTGCTCGAAAAGCACATCGACGGCGACCGCATCGTCGGCTGCGTGGTCTATCCGGCCGCCGCCGTGGTCGAGCCCGGCGTTGTGCGGCATGTGGAGGGCGACCGGTTTCCGGTGGGCGAGCTCGACGGCACGGAGACGCCCCGCGTCCGGACGCTCAAAGCGCTGCTCGAGCAGGCCGGCTTCCGCTCCCGCATCCTCGACGACATCCGCTCGGAGATCTGGCTCAAGGCCTGGGGCAACCTGTCCTTCAACCCGATCAGCGCGCTGACGCATGCGACGATGGAGAGCATCTGCAGGTTCCCGGAGACCCGCCGGCTGGCCGAGACCATGATGCGGGAGGCGCAGGACATCGCCCACAAGCTGGGCATCACCTTCCGGCACACCATCGAGAAGCGCATCGAGGGCGCGGAATCGGTGGGCGCGCACAAGACCTCGATGCTGCAGGACGTGGAGCTGGGCCGGTCGCTCGAGGTCGAGGCGCTGATCGGCGCGATCCTGGAGCTGGGGGCGCTCTCCGAGACGCCGGCGCCGTCGATCGAGGCGGTCTACGCCTGCGTCAAGCTCCTGAACAGGACCATGCTGCTGGAAGGCGCGGGCGTGCGCGTCGGCGAAGCGGCCTGAAGCTGGCAGGGCTTGGCCCCCGGAAAGGAGGCCTGCGGCGCAATGTGTCTTGCGCGTTCCCGGTCCGTGCGGCAGGACGATGACCGCTGAGCCGTCAACCCCGGGCCCAGACACGCCAGCAGTCTTGGTGACAGGTGAGCCGGAATCGGACGGCTCCCATTCGAAGCCGCCATACGCGCCGGCACCTACTCACGGGCAGCAAGGAGCCAGCCAAGGAACCCTGCCGAAACAGTCACGATCCCAGCCGCGATCAGCAACGTTCGGCGAAGAGATATGCCGAGACGTTCCACTTCCTCCACGTCCAGTTCTGCGACAATCCCCCAAACGCCACCGGTCCACTTGAAAGGTCGGTAGGCCGAGAGCACCGGGGTTCCGCGGTAATCATCAACGATGCCAAATCCCGTCGCGCCGGAAAGAGCGCCCGTTACCGAAGGCGTCTCAACCTTTTGCTCGAGAATGCTGTTTTCGACGAAGCGCGACTGAGACAGCATCAACCGATCTGAATTGACCAGATACGACTCGAACGAGTCTCCGAGCGCATGGGAACTTTGCATGATCCGGTCGAAAGGGTCCAAGCGCAGCTGGACGATCAGGGCCCCGGCGATGCGGCCGTGGTGGTAGATCGGAGTCCCCTCAAACGCGGCGGGGATATCCTTGCTCGGGGCGTACCGGGCGAAGTCGGAACCGACAACGCTGCCCGGCGCAGCCGCCACTGCCTTGCGATAAATGCCCGCGAGCGTGGTGTCCTTGAGCGGCCCTGCCTTCAGGCTGGTGCCGAAGTCATCTTCCTTGAACACGGTGTAGACGATATTGCCATCCAGATCGACCAGGAACAGGTCGTAGTAGTCCCGTGCGTCGACGAGACTCCTAAACCAAGAATGGTAAAAGGCGTGCAGTTCACTGTATTCCGATCCATCGTCGGCCTTGACCAGACTGTCCCGGGACCCTTCTTCATGTGGATTCTCTGCGATGTATGCGCGCCGAGCTTCTGCGGCGGGATCCGCACCCAGTGCTGAGAATGCTCGGGAGAAGTCCTTCACTGCCTGCTGTACGGAGGATGTCGTGCCAACAATCCTGAGGTCGTTGTCTACATCCTGCGAATAATTCCGAAGCTCAGTTGCGCGCGCCTGCAACGTGGTCTCCAGCACGATCTGCAATCGCTGTCGCGCGTTTTCTTCAAGGTTCCTAAACGCAATGATGGCTGCGACACCGAAGGATATCGCGGCGATGACCGCGAAGGTGACGCTCATTCTGATTGGGTTTGACCTGAGCAATTCCGAGGCCCAGCCGGCTATTTGGTCCGAGCGTCGAATACGCCGTCCCAGCGCTCTGCTGGGGGCGCTTCTTTGAACGCCTGGGCCCGCGCGCGCAGAACCCGCGCGGCGTCATCATTGGCATATTCCTCAATATGGCGGTCGAATTCAGCGATCGCATCGCTCCAACGGCGCTCTGTGCAAGCGGTGTAGCATCGCCGCCAACTCCCAAGATGCGCTTCGGCGCTTTGCCCATCGCCGCAATATTTCGCGGGAGAGATCAGTTCATACACGCGAACGGGTTGCGAGGCGCCCTTCGGTCGAACCATATCCACTGGTCTGACGAGGGCGTCCGCGGGCGCACCCTCGAGCATCGCTTCCGAAATCAGGATCTGCGTGCCGAGCTGCTTGTTGAGCCCTTCCAGACGGGCGGCGAGGTTCACGGTCTGGCCAAGGGCCGTGTAGTTCATGCGCTCCACGGAACCGACATTCCCGACAACCGCCTCGCCCACGTGCAGGCCGAAGCGCGTTTGAAACGGGGGCAGGCCGTCAGCAGTCCGCCGAGCATTGAGCCGCGCGATTGCGGAAGCCACGTCCAGCGCGGCCCGGCATGCCAGCTCCACATGGTTCTCTTGGCGGACGGGCGCGTTCCACATGGCCATGATCGCATCGCCAATATACTTGTCGATTGTGGCGCCATGCTCGATGAGCCTCACGCTGACCTCCGCAAAATACTCCGACACTTCCTGCATGAGCTCCATGGGCTCCATGCGCTCCGATATGGCCGCGAAATCGGTAATGTCCGTAAACAGAAGCGTCACCGTGCAGCGTTCGCCGCCAATGTCCGCCTTTACGTCGCCAGCCAAGAGACCCCGCACCAGCTGTGCCGGAACATAGCGGGCGAAATCGCCAAGCGACCGTTTCAAGGTTTGCACGGCTTGTGACAAGTGTTGGACCTCCAAAACTCGAGACGTGACGGGCTCTCGCTCCCGAAGATCGAAGGTGCGCATCTGATAGGCTTCGTCGGTGAGGTTTCGAATTGGCCTGGCAACGGCGTTCGCAAATACCCAAGCAAGCAAAAGCCCGATGCCGAGACCTGTGATGGCAATTACGAGGCTGATCTCCATGCGCGTGGATACCTCTGCAAACACTTCGTCGGCAGGCGAAAGCAGGCTCATTACGGCTTTCTGACCGTGGTCGAGGGATAGCGGAGAAATCCAGATGACCCACGCCTCGCCATCAGCCTCGACCTCGTGCACCCCTTCGCGATTGCCCGAGGCATAGAGCCGGCTCAGCGCGCGATGGGCGGGCACACCAGTGCTTGCGAGCGTTTGCTGCGTGACCAGCGGACGGTCACCGGATCTTTGCACGTTGAGGACGTGGTCGATATTCGCCGCCGCGAGCACGGCCGTGCTTTCGTCGAACACCACGGCGAGCGCATTTTCGGATGCCCGCCTGATCTCGAGTGCCTGTGACAGAGTTCGAAGCGTCAGGTCACCCCCCACCACCCCCTTGCCGCTGGCCGTCCGGGTCGCAATGGTGATGCCGATGTCGTTCGTCTCAAAGTAGACGTAGGGCGAGGTTTGCACGGTGCCATCCGAGGTCATTGCCGCGTGAAACCACGGGCGGGTCCGGGGGTCGTAGCCGTTGTGCTGTCTGCGGTCGACCGAGAGAATCTCGTATTCGGCATCGAGCATGATCACGGTCTGGCGAAAATCACTTGGCGTCGGCCGCTGGACGATCCAGGCGTGATAGGCGGCGCCAGCCTGTGGCCCAGCCTCGCCCAAGCTGAATACCAGCACGAAATTTCCCTGGTAGTCGCCGTAGTAGAGCGCGAACAACTTGTCGGTGTCGGACAAACGCCGCGCGAACAAGCGAATCGTCTCCAGTGTGAAGATTTGTTCTTCGGGCAGCAGCGAGACGGCCATCGCCGTTCCCTGGACGGCCGTTTCCACGGGACCACGCAGCGCCTGGAGTTCGACGCGAACGGTTTCGCCCAAACGCTGAAAGGCGGCTTTGGCTTCGCCGAGGGCCGCTCGCCGGCCGACGATCTGGTTGTTGGCGACGATCGCGCCGGCGACCACCACCAGCAAGACGGAAACAATAGTGGCGATATTGACGCTGAGCGGAATGAGCGCTCTGAGGATCGTCCCGATGTCGGAGCGGAGACGAAGGCGCAGCATGGTGATCCGATCTTGGTTGTGCGTCCTGGCCGCGACCAAGAGCCAGTTTCGGACCCCTCCACCACGTGCCCGCCGCGCGCCACACGGTCATCGTCAACGAGCAATTCCTAGACGACGGGTTTCGCTGAAGCGGCGGACGCTGGACCGTACGCTAAACTGATTATCAGTGCAGCAGCTATCCCTCTGGGACAAGCCCGCGGATGCCATATGATTGACACGGACGCAGCCTCGTTTTAGTATACCGTTCTGTATACTAAATAGGTGGAGCGATGCCAGAAACCATGAGCGAGCCAACCGCGGCAGCGTTAGCGCGGCTCGAGCGGTGTTATTCCGCTGGCGCCTGCGACTGGAGCCGGATCTATCGGCCGAGGCGGGAGATGCGGAACTTCGCGAGCCGGTATCATCTGGTCTATCCGGCGCTCGCCTACTTCGTGGAGCTCAAGCGCGATCCAAGCCAGGCCGAGAGGCTTCGGCCCCAGCTCGATGCGATCTATCACGGCCTTCTCGAGCCGCGATGCTGGACCTATTGGCATACGGAGCTCGACGAACAGACCTGGCCGCTGCAGGAGCGGAACCTGACCTACGCCGGGCGCCTGGCGAGCTTCATCGGCTTCTACATCGACGCCTTTGGGGAACCGCCGGCCGATCGCATCGAGATCGACGGCCGCTCGACGACTTACACGGATCTCTCCCGCAGTCTCTGGATGCAGATGAGCGACTCGCCGAGCTGCGGCGTGAGCTGCTACCACCATCAGTCGATGGTCATGTGCAACGCGCACATGCTGATCAACAATATGCTGCACGACCGCCTGTTCGGGACCGATTTCGCCGCCGCGAACGCCGCCTGGCTCACGACCGTCGAGGACCACCTGCTGTGCGGCGAAGACAGCGGCCCCCTGTTCTATTACGGCACCGAGCCAGACAAACCCTCGCCGCTGGTGGAGAAGCGGGCGCTGGGCGCCGACATCTGGGCGCTGTTCCTGATGAGCGGCGTCGTGCCCGATCGGGTGTCGGGCTGGTTCGAGTGCTGGCAGCGGAATATCGTGCGCGAGGGCGAGCATGCCTTTGTCCGGGTTGCCGCCTGGGAAGCCGAGCAGGAGTTCTCGTCGAACGAGCTCGCTACGGCCTGGGCCTTTTGCCTGGCCAAGGAACTCGGGCAACCGGACCGGGCGCGGCGGCTGCGGCGGTTTCTCGCGCCGCGGGTCGCGGCAGGGTTCGAGCTCGATCCCTACATCACGGGGCTCTTCCTGCTCGGCGAGCGCCTGGAGCCGGGCGCCTTTCATAGGCTGGTCAACGGCGCGGGCAGGACATCCTAGTGCGTGGGATTCCCGCGGAAACCCGGAAGCGCATTCTCGCGGCCGCCACGGACCTGTTCTACGCAAAGGGCATCCGTGCCGTCGGCGTCGATGCCATTGCCGCCGCGGCCGGCGTCACCAAACGCACGCTTTACCTGCACTTCGATGGCAAGGACGACCTGATCGCGGCCTATCTGGAGGCGCGAAACGAACCGGTGCTCGCGGGCTTGATCAAATCGGTCATGCGCAGCTCCGGCGGCATTGCGGCGCAGATCGAGGGTTTGTTCTTGGCGTTCGCGCGGCAGGCGGGAAATCCGAACTGGCATGGCTGCCCCTTCGCACGCGCGGTCTCCGAGCTCCGTGAGACCCCCAACGATGCGGTTTCCGAGATCGCGGCCAGACACAAGAGGGCGTTCGAGGACTGGCTGGCAGAGCATCTGGCCTCCCACCATGTCGCTGAACCGGCCCTCGTCGCACGCCAGTTGATGGTGTTGGTCGACGGCTGCATCACGCAGATCCTGATCCACCGCGATCCGTCCTATGCGGCGGCGGCGGCGGCGGCGGCGGTCGCCCTGGTGGAGCGTCGACTGCCCGACTAGCGGGCGCGCGGGCGAGGCGGCCTGAGAGTCGGCGCAGGCCTGTCTTTGGCAGCCGTCGCCGAACGCCAACACGTTGCATGCCGAGCGATTTCGGGTGGCGGCCAATCGTCTGGGAGGGCTCCGCACCGGGAATACCGGTATACTTTCACGGTAATCTCGGCAAAATCGGCCCGGCGATTCACGGCAACCGGCGCTTTTGGTGGAAACCGGAGTTTAGGGCGAACAAGTGGCTCTTTGGTTCGGGAGCCACCTGATAGGGGCTTTGGAACTGCGATGGCTGAGGAACGTGCAGCTGACATCTGGGGTCTCGCCGGCGAAGCCTACAACGAGATCAGTCGTGGGTCGGCCGATGCCGCCGAGCATTGCCTCGATCGGCTGCGTCCGGGGCCGGGAGAGACGATTCTTGACGTCGCGACCGGAACCGGTTTCTCGGCCCGCCGCCTCGCTAGTCGCGGCGCAACCGTCGTGGGCATCGATATCAGTCCCGCAATCATCGAGGCCGCACAAAAGCTGTCCTCCCGCGACGGCAACGAGATCGAGTTCCGGGTCGCAAACGCCGAAGACCTGCCTTTCGAAGACGGACAGTTCGATGCCGTGGTCTCGATCTTCGGCGTCATCTATGCCGGTCGGGCTCAAGCGGCCGCGGCCGAACTGGCACGCGTTTGCCGCAAGGGCGGACGTTTGGCCCTGTCGGTCTGGAATGCGCACAGCGTGCCTGCACAGGTTTTCGAGTTGCTGCAAAGCTATATGCCGCCGGTCTCGCCCGTGCCGCCTTCGCCCTTCGAATGGGGCGAAGTCCCGCGCATCGAAGAGCTGCTTGGTGAAAGCTTCGAGCTGGACTACGAGTCGGGCATCTCATACCACAATCTGCCGGACGGTGAGGCTGTGTGGGCGCTCTACCTCAAGGGCTATGGGCCTCTGAAATGGTTGGCCCAAGTCCTCGAAAAGCCGAAGCTGGCGGAGCTCGAAAGGCGATTTGTCGACTTCCACAACCAGTTCCGAACGAATTTGGGTGTCCGGGTGCCGCGCGATTATCTCGTTGCGATCGGCACGCGACGTTGAGCCACAGCTGCGCGCCACGCGGACGCACGATCACCGCGATCCGTCCTACGGGACGGCGGCGGTCGCGCTGGTCGAGCTTCGACTGCCCGACCAGCGGGCGCCCGGGAGAGGCGGCGTCAGCCCACGCGCCTTTCGCGGGCGCCGAAGCGCTCATTGCCCGAGACACCCGGTTGATGCGCCGGACCACGCCGGGCCCCGACAGGTAAGCGCGGTGTGGATCTGCACCGCCGACGCGCCGGGCCACGCCCCTTTTTCGGCTTTGCCCGCAGGCTACGGTATGCTTGCGGAAGTGCTCCCGTCGGAGAGAGCGGCGGGCCGGCTTTACCGGCTGCCCGACAACGAACAGTCCAGCGATGTTGCATGCCTTCCTGAACAGTGTCTTGCCGGTCTTCGCGGTCGTGGGCGTCGGCTTCGCTCTTGGCCGCCGTGGGCTCTTCGATACGACCGCGGCCGCGGCCGTAAACCGTTTCGTTTTCTACATCGCCTTGCCCGTACTGCTCTTCCGTCTGCTCAGCGACGTGCCGTTCGACCGGTTCGAATGGGCGTTGATCTTGGCGTATCTGCTCTCGGAGATCGCGCTCTATGCGGCAGGCTACCTGGTCGCCCGGATTGGATTCCGGCGGCCGCAGCTCGAGAGCCTGCTTTTGGGGATGGCGGCCGCTTTTGCCAACCATGTCTTCTTCGTCCTGCCGATCGCACGGCAGATATTCGGCGAGACGGCCGCGCTGCCGATCGTGGCCATCGTCTCGCTCGATGCCATCGTCCTCTATGCGGGCACCGTTCTTATCCTCGACGTGACCAGCGACGCGGCCAGAGGGGCGTCGGTGCTCCGTGTCTTGCGTCTCTGCGGGCGCAATCCGCAGATCATCGCGATCGTCGCCGGCGTCGCCGCAAACCTTCTCGGGGCACGGCTCGTCGGCGGTTTCGAGTTCTTTGCCCGGTTTGTCGGCGAAACGGCGGCGCCCTGCGCCCTGTTCGCCCTGGGCGTGATCCTGATTTCGCAGAAGGACGAGGGACAGGCTCTTCTGCCCATCGCCATCTCGGCCCTGAAGCTGATCGTCATGCCTGTCGTCGCCTGGCTGCTGATCGTTGCCGCATTCGGTGTCCGTGCCGAATGGGCCGGCCCGGCGTTGCTTGTGGCGGCGGGCCCGGCCGGCGCGATGCCGTTTGTCCTGGCGCTACAATACAAGGTGCCGGTCGCAGCCATCGCGCGAACCATCTTGATCTCGACTGTCGGGTCGTTGCTGACGGTCACCGTGATGAGTCAATACGGCTGACTGCGTGTCGGCGCATTGCGTATCGCGCGGGCCTCTCCGTGGCCGCCGCCACCCGCCCTCAGTCGCCGTCGACGCCGACCGCCTCGCCGATATGCGCGAGGCCATCGCGCGCGAGCAATTGGCCGAGGCCCCGGTTGATGCTTCGGACCACGCCGGGCCCGCGATAGACGAGCGCGGTGTAGATCTGGACCGCGGACGCGCCGCGCCGGATCTTGGCGTAGGCGTCCTCCGCCGAATAGATGCCGCCGGCGCCGATGATCTGGTAGCGCGCCCGGTCCATGCGCCGGTACATCTCGGTGATGCGGGCGTCGATCAGGGCCGAGACCGGGCGGCCGGAGACGGCGCCGGGCAGGTTGTGCCAGACGTGCTTCGGCGTCTTGAGCGTCTCAGGCTTGCTGGACGGCAGGTTGAAGATGAAGCCCGAGACGAAGTCGAACGGCTCGGCCGCCTCGAGCACGTCCTCGATATGGGCGACGCCGCCCAAGGGCGAGATCTTGAGGAACACCGGGCGGCCGATCTCCAGCGGCGCCAACGCCGCGAGCAGGCGCGCCACATGGGCCTTGTCGGCGAAGAAATCCCGTCCGGTCTCGGTGTTGGGGCAGCTCAGATTGTAGGTGAGATAGCCGGCGGCGTCCTTGAGCAGCCGGGTCGAGCGCACATAGTCGGCGATGATCTCGTCGTCGGGATCGGGCGGGGCGTCGAGGCCGCGGTTGGTCTTGACCAGGTTGATGCCGAGGGGCACGGCGAGACGCACGTCGGCGAGCCGCGCCGCGATGGCGGCCGCACCGTCATTGGGCAGACCGTAATGCACGGCGATGGCCTCGTCCTCGGGCAGCCGCCAGAGGCGCGGACGCGGATTGCCCGATGACGGCTCGGCCGAGACCGAGCCGATCTCGAGGAAGCCGAAGCCGAGCGCGCTCAAGAACCGCACCGCCTCGCCGCTCTTGTCGTAGCCGGCGGCGAGACCCACGGGGCTGGCGAGCGGCAGACCCGCGAGCGTAGTGGCGAGGCGCGGATCGCGCGCGGCGCAAAGGGGCGCCAGGAGGCCGCGGCTCCAGCCGAGCGCGTGGCCGAGACCGATCGAGGCGCGATGGACCGTCTCGGCATCGAGGCGGAACAGGAGCGGGCGCAAAACGGCGGTGTAGAGGCTCATCGGCGTGTCCGGGTGGGTCCCTAGGCCAAGCATGCGCGGAGGCACCGGATTGGGCAAGGGAGGCGGGCGTTCGCGTGGCGGGAGAGACCCGCGCCCGGCGCGGCATGCCGATGTCTGCTTAGCGACCGATACTCGGCATACGGAAGGGGGCTCAGCTGGGTCCGGATGTAGCCAGGAGCGGCCATTCTGTGCCCGGAGCATCCATTAATGCCGAGGCAAACGTCGTCCGGGTGCCACCTGAATCAAACGATTGTGAATGCGTTAACAGTGTTCTGTTCTTATCGACAGCTGCGGTTATGATGTGGAGCGGCCTTATCTATCTGCCGGTGTCTCGTTGTACGGGCAGTTCGGAGGTTGATCATGTTCGGCCTGCTTAAGAGACTTGGCCTTGCGGCGTTCCTGTCGTTGAGCGCAATCGCCATCGCAAACGCCGTCGAACGGGTCGGTTGGGAGGATCTTGCGCCGGCTGTGGATGAAAAGGAATTCGCCTTCGATGATCTGAATGAGGATCAGATTTACGATCTCTACGACGTTTATCGGGCAAGTCGCCTGGCAAAGACTGGCGCGCTGCCTGACGGTTTGAAGGAGATGGCCGATCAATCGCGGGCGCGGCTGGTGGCCAAGGGCTTCGATGTCGAGGCACTGATCAAGCGTTTTGAGACGATGCGGAAGAAGCTTGAGGCTCGCAACCGGACGTTGATCCGGGAACTCGACGGCAAGGAAATCCAAATTCCCGGCTATGCTTTGCCGCTTGAGTTCTCCGGAGAAACCATTACGGAGTTCCTCTTGGTTCCCTATGTTGGGGCCTGTATCCACACGCCGCCCCCGCCGCCCAACCAAATCGTGCACGTGCGTGCTCCCAAGGGCATAAAAAGCGAGGGTCTGTTTACGCCGGTCTGGGTTACCGGGCGTATTTCCACCGGCGTCAGCGAGCAGTCGCTCGCCTATGTCGACGGTTCCGCGAAAATAAGCGTTGGATACAGTATGGATAATGTGACCGTCGAGCCTTACGAGGAGTAGATCGCCGCCAACCTCCTATTGCCGTACGGTCATGCCATCGGCGAGTGAGAAACGATAGGCGCGGAGCGCCGGCAGCATCCCGGCCAAGCAGCCCGCCGCCAGTATCGCGAGCAGCGTGATGACTTCCCAGGTCGCCAGCGGATCAAGCGCCAGGTAGATGCCAAAGCGCGCATCGACGGCGCCGCGAACAGCCCACAGGACAAGATAGAGAAGCACCGCGCCCAAGGCGGTCCCGGCCGATGTCAGCAGGCCGGCCTCGGTGATCAAGAGGCCGAAGATCGTTCGCGGCCCCGCGCCGACCGAGCGCAGAATCGCCATTTCCCGCCGTCGCTCATTCAATGTCGTCAAGATCATGGTGATCATGCCCAAAATGGCCGTCAGGACGACCATGGCGGAAACGACCGAAAGCGCCGTTTCGGCGACGTCGATCAATGACCAAAGTTCCTGCAGGGCGACGCCGGGCAGGATCGCGGACAATGGCTCGACGCGGTATTCGTTGATGAACCGCTGGACCTTGAACGTATCCAGTTTGGATTCTACCCCTATCATGGCGGCGGTGACGGCTTTGGGTCGAAGCGGCAGGCGCCGGATCCGGTCGGCTGACAGGGTCGGGACAATGGCGCGGGCGTCCGGCCGCCAATTGACATGAATGGCCTCGATCGCCTCTAGGCTGACGTGAACGGTGCGATCGACCGGCGTTCCGGTCTTGCGCAGGATGCCGGCGACCTGAAAGGGAAGGTCGTCGTGGTCCTTGCCGGAAATCGCGCCAATGCCGTGCTCGACCACTATGGGGTCGCCCAGCCCGTACCCCAGTTGCCGGGCGACGTCGGCGCCGATCACCGCGTCGAACAGATCCTCGAAGGGACCGCCGGCCTCGAACTCCAGCTTCTGTTTTTGCCGGTAGCGGTAATGCTCGAAATAACCCTTGCTGGTGCCGAGCACTCGAAAGCCGCGATGACTGTCACCGAGGGAAAGCGGGACGATCCAGTCGATATCCTCCCGCCCGGCGATGTTCTCGATGCTTTGCATCGTGATGTTGCTGGTCGCGTTGCCGATGCGGAAAACGGCATATAGCAACAACTGGATGCTGCCGGCCCGTGCGCCGACGATCAGATCGGTTCCCGATATTGTATTGGCGAAACTGGTCTTCGCGCCGTTTCGAACCTTTTCGACGCCGAGGAACAGCATGACCGACAAGGCGATGGCAAGAACCGTCAACAGCGCCGTTAGCCAGCGGTTGTGAAGCGACTGGAATGCGAGCCGAACGACGATCATGGTGCGTGGCTTCAAACCGGCTGCGCGATCGTATGCAGCGGCTCGACACGATCGAAGTCGGCCGCCAGCGTTTCGTCGTGGCTGACCAGGATCAACGTCGAATTGGCCCGCAAGACTTCTTCGAACAGCAGCGTGAGAAAGCCGCGTTGGCGGCTGCGGTCGAGGGCCGACGTCGGCTCGTCGGCGATCACGATGTCCGGATTGCCGATGAGTGCCCGAGCGATCGCGACGCGCTGTTGCTGGCCGACGCTGAGCTGAGCGGCCTTGCGGCCATGAAATTCCTCCGGCAGCCCAAGCCGGGTCAGGAGCCGTCGCGCCTCGTCGTGGATTGTCCCCCGTGCCAAGGCGCGATGTCGGCGGTCCGGGGCGAAGTCAAGCGGCAGAAGCACATTGTCGCAGATCGAGGCGTAGGGCAGCAGGTTGAACATCTGAAAGATGATGCCGAAGTGGTTGGCCCGAAAACGATCTGACGCCGCGCCGCGTAGCTGCGCAGTTTCGACTCCGGCGATCTCGATCGAGCCTTTTGCCGGGTGCACGATACCCGACACGAGGCTGAGAAAGGTTGACTTGCCGCTTCCCGAGGAGCCGGTGATCAAAACCTTTTCGCCTCGGGCGACCGCAAATTCGTCGATTGAAAGGCCAAAGCCGTTCCGCTGATCCCAAGAAAAGACAACGTTCGACAGGACCAAAACGTCGGTTGTCTCACCCGGCCGTGGTCCCGCGTCAATTTGCGGCACGTTTGTCCTTTCCAGGCTCAAGGTCCCCGCAAGAGGATGCGAGGGTCGTCTCTATCAATCTCACGGAGGCTTTGCTCATCGCCGACAATCATATTGACCGTGAGTTCACGAGAGCGCGGAAATTGTACGAAGAAGCTGGTTCTAATCTCGTCGATAAGGTCCGGCTCTTTGCAGGTCAGCTTGTATTCGGCGTGAAACACGCTGTGTACTTGTCCCTTTTCTTGGCTGTGTTCCTTGTCGTGATCGTGGCTGTCATCATCGTGATCGTGGCTGTCATCCTTATCGGCGATTTCCGCGTCCCCGTCGCCCACGCCTTCCACACTTACGTCGGCAGACTCTACCGTGCAACCGGCTTTGGGCGCGACGGGGAATAGGCTCAACGGATTGGACAGCCGTTCCTTGGCGGCCGCCATGGCCGTCCTCTCCGCCGCCACGCTGGGGGCATGTTCAAAACCGACAATATCGGCGCCAGGTACGATCAACTCGATCAACAATGCCGAGCCGTCAATCACCATGTTGACCGTGCCGTGGCCATGTTGGTGGGCGTCAAGCTCGCCAGCCACACTGGACATGCTTGGAGCCAGAAAAGACGCAGCAATTACGAGTGCAAACTGGCGCATAACCGAAAGGAACTCCGTGGTCAGCAAAGAGTAATCGTTATACTATAACATCTCGAAACGAACACCGGCGTCAATTGGACCTTTGCCATGCTCTCTCAGCCGGTCCGAGAATTGACCGGTTTGGGCCAAAACGCCCGACGACCGCTTTGGGTCAGACCCGGCCCATCCCGAGAGGCTGCCGCGAGGTCCGCTCCCGGTGGCAATACGGAAGTGGTTCGAAACACCTCGAACGCACCAGGTTCGTCTTTAGCGCGCGCCGGAATGGCCCGTCCGTCCGCGTGGGCCGGGCGGCCTGAGGATTAAGCGGCGAGCCACGCCGGCAGGTCGGCGATCGAGTCGAGGCGGGCGTCCGGCCTGACCGTCGGATGCGCCTCGTCCCCGGCGGCTCGTTTCCGCCTCCGTGCACCGCTCTCTGACGTCTCGAGAACAGCGGTCGCGATGCTGCCCTAGCTTGTGGGCTGCTGCCCTCGACCCTTTCCGTATCGCGAAAGGTGCCGGCGGAAGACGCCCCTCAAATCCTCGCTTCTTTGGGGTCCGGTCATCACCAAGCGGCGCCGGCCGTCTCCGTCGAACAACAAGAGCGTGACATGTCTGACGCCGTGGCGTCGGGCAAGTTGTGCGCCTTCATCGCTGCGGATATTGGCGATGACGAACTGCAGCTCGGCGTCATCGAAATCGCAGAGTGCGTCCCGGGTCTCGCGCTGCAGGGCAACGCACAGGGAACACCGCGGGTCGTGGATCTGGACGATGGTCGGCGTCCCATTGCCGATTCTGGTGAGGTCCTGCTCTCGCATCATCGCCCGGACCTCGCGAACCGCAAACCAGCCGCCGCCGCCGACGGCAAGGGTCGCCAAAGCAAGGTTCCGGGATTTGGCGAGGAATGCGCGCCGCGACGCTCGGCGGTCCGGGACTTGGGCCGCCTGTACGTCCTGGCGCGGCTGCCGAGCCGTGCTTTTGGTCTTTCGTTTCTTCCGTTTCATGGTCGCGACGTCCTCAAGGTTCAGCGTTGCGCAGCGCGCGCGGGAGGAGGCAGCGAGTATCGAATGCCGGCGCCAGCCTGTCTCTGCACAGACTCTCACGATGGCGTGAGGCAGGCATGAGTGGGTGCCCGTCGTCAGCTTTGGATCGCGTCCGCATCATTCTTAGCGTCTCAATCGGGTCAACAGCGGACCATTCCGAGAGACTGCCGCGCGGTCCGCTCTCAGCGGCAAGACCGAAGTCGTTCCAAAGTCCACGAATGCATAAGGCCGTCTCTAGCGCCCTGGCAAGACCCGTACGTGCGCGCGGACGCGGCCGGTTGGGCAAGGGAGGGGGCCAAACGCGCGGCCGAGGCGGCCTAAGAGCCCGCGCCCGGCGCGGCATGCCGATGCCCGCTGAGCGACCGATCCTTGGCCTAAGGAAAGTGGCTCAGTTGGGTCCGGGTGTCGCCGTTTTCGGACCTGGTCTCAGAGCGGTTCTTTTTCGCCGCGCCGCGCGGGTCTGGCCGCGCGCTCAGCTGCAATCGACGACGAATGGATGCACGGCCGAGCCGCTCATGACCGGGCCGACGCTCATCCTGCGCCAGCTCGACGCAGTTCACCGCTGGAGGCGCCATGCCATCGTTGCCATTGGCGCAACGGATCGATGCCGATATTAGACTTGTAGATCAACACCGCCTGTATGAAGCTCTATACCGTGAAACTGTATAGCCGCCGTTCAAACGGCTGGCGCAAGAGGGGAGAGGGAGCAAATGGAAGACTATCGGGTGGAACACCGTATGGGCCTCAAGACGCGACGCATCGTCCAGGCGGCTCTGATATGCGCGGTGGCGAGCGTCGGAATGTCGGCGGGCGCGGTGGCAGCCGACAAGACGCTCAAGTTCGGCGCACCGCTGCCGTTGACCGGCCCGTTGTCGCCCGAAGGGCTCAAACAAAAAGAGGGCTATGACCTGTGGGCCGAGCAGGTCAACAAGGCCGGCGGGATCAAGGTCGGCGGCGACAGCTACAAGATTGAGGTCGTCTACGCCGACTACCAATCGAACACGCCGCGCGCGGTGCAACTGGCCGAGAAGCTGATCACGGCGGACAAGGTCAACTTTCTCTTCTCGCCCTTCGGCTCGGGCGCGACAAAGGCGGCCAGCGCGGTGTCCGAGAAGTACGGCATTCCGACCATCGCGGCGACCGCGTCGTCCAAGGCGGTCTACGATCAGGGCTACAAATACCTCTTCGGCACGTTCACGCCGAACTCGACCCTGACCACGCCGCTGACCAAGCTGGTCAAGGAGAAGTTGCCGGCGGTCAAACGCGTCGCGATTCTGGCCCGCAACGATCTCTTTCCGCTGGCCATCGCCAACGTGATGGACGGTTCCGCGAAAGGCAGTGGCCTCGAGGTCGTGGCCTTCGAGAAATACGCGATCGGCACGCTGGACCACGCCTCGACCCTGACCAAGTTGCGCGCGACCAAGCCGGACTGGGTGTTCGCGACCGGTTACACCAACGATCTGATCCTGATCCGCGAGCAGATGCGCAACGCCGGGCTCAAGGTGCCGGTCGTGACCATGATCGCGGGTCCGGCGTACAAGGAGTATGCGGAGTCGCTGGGCAAGCAGGCGGAAAACGTCACCAGCGCCGCCTGGTGGCATCCGGCCGTGCGCTACAGCGGCGAGGACGTGTTCGGCTCGACCGAAAAGTACAACGCTCTGTTCGAGGCCAAGTACAACAAGGTTCCGGACTACGTGCAGGCGTCGGCCAGCGCCTCGGGCGTCATCCTGCAGCTCGCCATCCAAAAAGCGGGCTCAGTCGATCCCAAGAAGGTGCGCGACGCGCTCGCGGCGCTCGACGCCAAGACCTTCTACGGCCCGGTCAAGTTCGGGTCCGACGGGCAGATCACTTCGCTCGACCCGCCGGTGTTCCAGATCCAGGGCGGCAAGCCGGTCGTCATCCTGCCGGCCGATATCAAGCAGGCGGACCTGAAGCCAGTCAGCTAGGGCCGCTCGGATAGGGGCCGGAACCACACGGTTTCGGCCCCAGACTCTCGCCCGGCCGGTCGGAGACGACACGCGTGCTGTATCTGCAGATCCTCGTCAACGGGCTGCTGCTGGGCGGACTCTATGCCTGCATTGCGAGCGGGTTCTCGCTGGTCTGGGGCGTCTTGAACGTCATCAACATCCTGCACGGCTCGTTCATCGTCATCGGCTCGTACGTTGGCCTGTTGGCCCATCAGCAGTTCGGGATCAACCCATTCCTGACGGTGCCGGTGGCCGGGCTGCTGCTCTACGGCTTCGGCTATCTGTTGCAGCGCGGCGTGATCAACCGTGCGGTCGGCCAACCGGTGCTGGTCACCCTGACGCTTACCTTCGGGCTCGAACTCCTGGTCAACAACATGCTGATCGCGGGCTTCACCGCCGACTACAAGAAAGTGGTGCTGGAGAACCCGTTCGGTCAGATCGAGCTGGGCGCGCTGTTCGTTCCGGTCGACCGGCTGTTATCGATGGTGCTCGCACTGCTGCTGACCGGGATCCTGTACTGGATGCTGCGCGGCTCCAAGCTGGGCCGCGCCATCGTCGCCGTGCGCATGGACCGGGAGGCCGCGGCCCTGATGGGGGTCAAAGTGAACTCCATCTACGCCGTCACCTTTGGCCTTGGCGCGCTCATGGCCGGCGCCGCCGGCAGCATGATGAGCATGATCTATCCGATTTCGCCGATCATCAGCACGGCCTATCTGGGCAAGGCGTTCGTGATCTGCGTCATGGGCGGGCTGGGCAGCGTGCCGGGCGCCATCGTCGGCGGGCTCGCGCTGGGTGTGATCGAGAGCTTCGGCTCGCTGTTCTTCAGCGCCGAATTGGCGACGACGTTCTCCTTCGTGCTGCTGATCCTGCTGCTGATCTTCCGGCCGACCGGGCTGATGGGGCGGCGAGGCTACGAATGAGACGTTTCGACACCATTCTCGGCCCCCTGGTCGTGCTCGCCCTGCTGATCGGCTTCGCCTTCGTGGGCGACAACTATTTCCTGCGCCTCGCGACCTTCATGCTCATGTATGCGGTCCTCGCGCTCTCCTGGAATTTCATCGGCGGGATGGCGGGCTACCCGTCTTTCGCGACCGCCGCCTTCTTCGGGCTCGGCGCCTATTGCGGCGCGATCCTGCAAAAGGCGGGCGTGCCGATGTTTCTGTCCTGGGCCGCGGCGGGCCTGTTTACCGGCGTCTTCGCCATGCTGCTGGGCCGCGCCATCCTGCACCTCAAGGGACATTATTTCGCCATCGCCAGCCTGATCGTGGCCGAGGCGCTGCGCGAGGTGGTCAATACCTGGACCGAGCTCACGGGCGGCGGCATGGGGCTCAACCTGCCGGTGCTGCAAATGGACGTGACCGACCAAGCCCGGTTCTTCTTTTTCGCGATGCTGGTCGTGGCGGCGAGCACTTTCGTGCTCTCCGCCGTGGTCATCCGCGGCAAGCTGGGCTTCGGCCTGTCCTGCATCAAGCAGAACGAGGATGCGGCCAATATCCTCGGCGTCGACGCGACCCGCTACAAGGTGTTCGCCTTCGTGCTGTCTGCCGTGTTCGTCGGTCCCGCCGGCGCCATCTATGCCGGCTGGGTGAACTACATCGAGCCGGCGGACGCCTTCGACGTCCTGTTGTCGGTCAAGCCGATCGTCATGGTCATTCTGGGCGGCGCCGGGACGCTGTACGGTCCGGTCGTCGGCGCCTTCGCCTTCCTCATCCTCGAAGAGGTGGTCTGGCGCAACGTGCTGACCTTCCACTCCGGGCTGCTGGGTCTCTTGATCGTGCTGCTGGTCCTGTTCATGCCCCAGGGGCTGATCCGCGTTACGGCGCGGCGTCTGTTCCGGCGCACGGCCGCGCCATGAGCGCCTTGCTCGAGCTCAAGGGCGTGTCCCGGTCATTCGGCGGCGTTACGGCCGTGCACGAGGTGACCACGTCGGTGCGCCAGGGCGAGATCGTCGGGCTGATCGGACCGAACGGGGCCGGCAAGACCACCCTGGTCAACCTGGTCACCGGCGTTCATCGGATCGATGCCGGCGAGATCGTCTTCGACGGCCGGCGGATCAGCGGGCTGAAGCCCCACCGCATCAGCCACCTGGGCGTCGCCCGGACGTTCCAGGTCGTTCAGCCCTTCCCGGACATGACCGTGGCCGACAATGTCGCGGCGGGCGCGCTGTTCGCGGGCGGCGGCGCTTCGGTTGCCGCTGCGCGCGACGCCGCCTACGAGCATCTCGAATTCGTCGGGCTGGGGGAGCTGGCCGACACCCTGGCCTCGGCGTTGACGCTACCGGACCGCAAGCGCCTCGAGCTGGCCAAGAGCCTCGCGATCAAGCCGAAGCTTCTGCTGCTGGATGAGGTGAATGCCGGGCTCAACTCGCGCGAAATCGACGACGCGCTGGAACTGATCCAGGCGATCGCCGATCGGGGCGTGACCATCATCCTGATCGAGCACGTCATCAAGGTGGTGCTCAATCTCTCCCGGCGGTTGTTGGTGCTGCATCATGGCGAGCTGATCGCCGACGGACCGCCCGACCAAGTGGTCAAAGATCCCCATGTGGTCGAGGCCTATCTCGGGGCGCGCTTTGCCGCGCGCATGCGGGGGGAGCCGGCATGAGCGCCCCCTTCTTCCGCGCGGACGGCGTCGAAGCCGGCTATGGCGGCGTCCAGGTCCTGTGGGGCGTCGGGGCCGAGCTCGAGCGCGGCCAGATCGGTTGCATCGTCGGTTCGAACGGCGCCGGAAAGACCACCTTCATGCGCTGCATCGCCGGGTTGAACGCCGCCTGGAAGGGGACGATCGAGGTCGATGGCAGGGCCATCGCGAGCCATCCACCGCACCAGATTCTGTCAGCCGGCGTCGCCCTGGTACCCGAGGGGCGTCGCCTCTTTCCCGGCATGTCGGTTCGCGACAACCTGCTGATGGGTACCTTCCTGCGCCGTGACGGCAGTGCCGCGATCAACGCCGATCTCGATCGGGCGCTTGGCATGTTCCCGGTCCTCCGCGAGCGCCTGTCCCAGGACGCCGGGACGCTGTCGGGCGGCGAGCAGCAGATGTGCGCCATCGGCCGCGGGCTGATGAGCCGCCCGCGGCTGCTGCTGATCGACGAGCTGTCGCTGGGCCTAGCGCCGCGGATCGTCGAGCAGCTGACGCACATCCTGCGCGAGATCAACGAACAGGGCGTGACCATCCTGCTGGTCGAGCAGGACGTGATCACCGCGTTGGAGCTGGCGGATATCGGATTCGTCATGGACCGCGGTCGAATCGTCAAGTCCGGGCCCACCGAGGAGCTGGCTGACGATCCGGTCATCCGCGAAGCCTACCTGGGAATAGTCTGAAGCAATCAAGCGACGGGAGTGAACACGTCATGAGCAAAGTCGAACAACGTTTGCAGGAGCTTGGCATTGTGCTGCCGCGCCCGCCGAAGCCGGTCGCGAACTATCTTCCGGGAGTCAAGGTCGGCGAGATCCTGTACAGCGCCGGCACCGTCGGCACCGCTGTCGGGGAGGATGGCGAGGACTACATGCCGATTAAGGGCAAGCTCGGCGAGATCTCGATCGAGGAGGGCTACCAGTCGGCCCGTTATGCCGCGATCAACGAACTGGCCATGTGGAAAGCGGTGATCGGCGATCTCGACAACGTCGTGCGCGTCGTCAAGATGATCGGCTACATCAATGCCGCCCCGGGGTTCAAGGACGCGCCCCAGGTGCTGAACGGCGCGTCGGATTTGTTCGTCGAGGTTTTCGGCGAGGAACGCGGTCGCCATGCACGGGCCGCCCTCTACCAGAACGAGCTGACCTTCGACGCGCCGGTCGAGATCGAGCTGACCGTCCAAGTCGAGCCGTGAACCGGTGTGGCCCCGCGCAGCTATCTCTAAGGGAGACGGACGTGAGCGAAGACATCATACGGTGCCCCTATGACGGGCACGAAGTCGGCCGCATGCCGGTCGCCGACGCCGCCTCAGTCGAAGCGGCGGTGGAGGACGTCATTCGAGGCTTCGACGTGATGAAGCGGCTGCCACGGTTCGTGCGCGCGGATATCCTGGCGCGTGCGGCGGACATCATCGACCGGCGGCGCGACGAGTTTGTCCATTTGATCGCGGCCGAGGCGGGCAAACCGCTCTATGACGCGCGCGGCGAGGTTTCGCGCTCGCTCTTCAACTTGCGCAACGCCGCACGTGAGGCGCGCGCCTTTCATGGCGAGGAAGTGCCCCTCGACGTCGACGGAGCCGTCTTCGAGTATCAAACGGCCGGCGCCGACGGCCGCCCGCTCGATCTGTCTGCCACCGATCTCGATACTCTCGCGGCGCTCCGCCGAAGAATCGGCATCGCCCGGCGCTTTCCGATCGGACCCGTCCTCGCGATCACCCCCTTCAACTTCCCGCTCAACCTCGTGCTGCACAAGGTCGCGCCGGCCATCGCGGTCGGCTGCAGCGTGCTCCTCAAGCCCGCGCCGCAGACGCCGCTGACCTCCGTCCGGCTGGCCGAGGTACTGGCCGAAGCGGGACTGCCCGACGGTGCGCTGCGCGTCGTTCACTGTCCGATCGATTTGGCCGAGAAGCTGGTCAAGGACGACCGGCTTCCGATGGTCACCTTCACCGGCAGCGACAGGGTCGGCTGGCACATCAAGTCGATCGCCGGAAGGAAGAAGGTGGCTCTGGAACTCGGCGGGAACGGCGCGGTTGTCGTTGCGCCCGATGCGGACCTGGACTTCGCGGCGGCCCGCTGCGTCCGCGGCGGCGTGGTCTACGGCGGCCAGTACTGCATCGGGGTGCAGCGTATCTTGGTCCACGACGCCGTCTATGACGCTTTCCGCGAAAATCTCCTGGCCAACCTCCAAGCCTGTAAGACCGGCAACCCGCTTGAGGAAGGCAACGACGTCGGTCCTGTCATCGACGAAGGCGCGGCGAAACGCATCCAGTCATGGGTCGAGGAGGCCTTGGCCGAGGGCGCACAGCTGGTCATCGGCGGCACGCGTCAGGGCGCGACCGTCGCGCCAACACTGTTGGAGAACACCCGCCCCGGGATGAAGGTCGAGGACGAGGAGATCTTCGGCCCGGTGCTGACCCTGAACCGGATCGGCTCGGTCGACGAAGGAATCCGCCGCGCCGGCGACAGTCGGTACGGGCT
>JAAUXY010006916.1_pt1 | contig 22921 bp, 25 predicted proteins | sample 7278121 | NCBI WGS metagenome assembly JAAUXY01 (sample SAMN14350117, study PRJNA611818) | marine sediment metagenome | isolation source: surface marine sediment (1.8m) | place: French Polynesia: Moorea | collected 2018-08 | reverse complement strand
GAGCGCTTTGCCGACAGCTTTGGTCGAACGGTTGTACGAATGGCCCGTGCCCTCGAGCGCACAGCCCGGGTAGTACGCGACTTTCTGGTATTTCTCTCTCGTCGTCATGTCAAAAAGTCCCTGCTCAGGCAACCTCTCGCTTGGCGTTTTCGACGAGCTGCGCGAGATTCAGTGCTTCCGCCTGCTTTTCGTGCTGTTCGTCGATGTACTCCTGGATCGCGGCTGATGCGGCACCCCAGTTGCTCGTGCGTGGCGCAACCAGCGTGGCCAGGCCCATACGCGTCAGCAATCCGACCGGCAGCCCGCGAAGCATCTTCCTGGCCATTTCCACGAGCCAGCCCTGCATCAGTTTCTGGTTCGTGCGTGCGAAGAAGCGGCGAATCGTGCGGCTTTCCTCGATCTTGCCGGTCGCGACGATTTGCTCGGTAAACACCTCGTCGAAGTGCATTGACGGGCTCTTCGGCGTGTGCCCTTTCATCTCGAGCCAATGCGACGTCGCTTTCATCACGCCCTCGGGAAAAACGTCGCGCGGACACGCGTAGGTGCACTTGTTGCACGACACGCACTGCCAGATGATGTCCTTGTCGCGCAGCAGCTCCGACTCCATGCCCATACGAATCAGGTAGATCCAGTAGCGCGGATTGAAGTCCGGGTTGATGGCGTTGACCGTGCAGGAGTTGGTGCACGATCCGCACTGCCAGCAGCGGTGAATCTGTTCGCCACCCGGCAATGCAGCGATTTCGTCTTCCAGGCTTTCGTTGTAATCGCTCACCACCCGCGACTCGATGAACGTGCTCCAGTGGCCGGAGACGTCGATACCGTCGAGCACGAGCTCCTCGTGTTCCTTGAGGTTCTCCGGGCGGATCAGCGATTTTTCATGAATCGGCATATTGTGAGCTGCCTAGTTGAGCATCTTGCTGTCGTCCAGCACGAAGGCTTCGCCGTCTATGGATTTGAGCCGCGTCTTGCCGCTCCCTGCGCGTACGCCATCCAACCCGAGCAGGCGGCGAGTGTGTTGCATCGGGTCCTCAGGCGCCGAGAAATCGGCGCGCAGGTAGCTGCCCCCCTGCTCGCAGATGTAATGTGCGTACACCTGTGCGCACAGCACATCGACGTAATACAGGATGTCGCGAAACATGCCGTTGTCGCTCAGAAACTGGCTGAGCTCCTCGCGCAGCATGATAAAAGTGCCATAACCGTCGCCGACCCGGATGGTAATGTGGTCGACATTGTCGGCATGCCAGATCTCGCGCAATACGCCGGTGTTGGCGCGCGCATCCCAGACCCAGCGATTCATTAGCGGAATCCGTTCGGGGTCGGCGTTGTGCAACAACTCTGCAGCCAGGTCGCGAACCCAACGATGCTGCTTGTCGTCAGGAAACCGGGCACAGAATTTCGTTACGCGCGCATCGACGGATTCGGCGTCGTCGAACAACTGGACAATCGCCTCGCGCATGCCGTCGAACGAGTCGCCGTTCAGCCAGTCGCCGATACGCCGTCGCACGGTAGCCATGAACGTACAGAGCCCCTTGAAGGTCTCCAGATCCAGTTCCTCGATGGGCTTGTCGACGAGCGCCTGGCGAAAGAGTGTGCTCTTGAGCTTCACGGCATCGACGTAGCGTTCAATGCCGCCGTGGTCCTCCGAGCCTCGCACCATTGCATTGAGTCCTACACGGATTGCATCGCCCGACAGCTCGAGCACCGGACGCTCGAACTCGTGGGGACGCAGTGCGGAAGCAGGTGCCATGTCGCGTTACGCCGATTTCTCGAGCTGGGCCTTGAGACCCGACAACACCGCCATGGCTGCCGCGTGCCCCTGCGCGATCGAATCGTCGATAGTCTCTGGGCCGGTCGCCGCGCCGGCGACGTAAACGCCGGGCCGCGACGTCTCGCCCATTGCGCCGTAGCGGTTCGCGGCGTCAATGTAGCCGTGCTGCTCGAGATCGATACCAAAAGTCGCAGCAATATCCTTGTTGTCGACATTGGGATCCATGCCGATAGCATGGACGACCATATCGAAGGGAATTGTGATCGGGCGTTTGACCAGCGTGTCTTCGCCCTTGACGATCAGTTTCTCGCCGTCCGAGGTGACCTCGGCAATGCGTGCCTTGATGTACTTGACCTTGAATTCTTCCTGGCTGCGCCAGTAGTAGTTCGTCTCGTAGAGACCGAACGTGCGGATGTCCATGTAGTAGATATACACGTGGCAATCCGGCAGCTCCTCGCGAATCTCCATGGCCATGTTCGCCGACACCGTGCAGCAGATCTTCGAGCACCACTCGCGACCTATCTGGCGATCCCTCGAGCCAACGCAAAGCAGGATCGCGACGCGCTGCGGCTTGCGTCCATCGGATGGGCAGCGCACGCCCTGGCCCGACGAGATCATCTGCTCTACCTGCGTCGTCGTCACGACGTCCTGGAACGTGCCGAAACCCCACTCGGGCTTGTTGACCGAATCGAAATGCGTAAAGCCGCTACAAAGGATCGCGGCACCGGCATCTACCGTGTCGCCGTTCGACAGGCCAGCCGTGAAATTGCCCGGTTCGCCATCGAAACGGCTGACCGTGGTGCCCGTACGCACTGACACCATCGAGTCGTCAACAACGCGATCGACCATGCCGCCGATCGCATCCTTCGCCCATTCACCGGTAGGCACGAGCTTGGCATAGCCCGAGAGGATCGGGGCACCGCCGAGCCGGTCTTCTTTCTCGACGATGACGCTGGGTTGCCCCACGGTCGCGAGGCTGTGGGCGGCAGCAAGACCGGCGGGTCCGCCGCCAAGTATCAGGATCGGTTTGCTCATTTTTCCTGCTCGGATGTCAGTGCATTCACGGGATTGAAGCCTGGACCGGACGTGATCATCAGACGCGGGTCGTAGAGCGTCTCGCCCTTGCCCGCCTCGACTTCCTTGAGGTACTCCTCGAATTCCGCTTTCTTGGCCTGCCAGTCGATGCCGAGCTTCTCCATCAGCGTTTCGGTCGACGACGCATGCCAGTGCGACTGCACGATCTTGTAGGGATGTGCGCCGCAGACCAGCGCGGCGAACTGGCAGTCGGCGAGGATCGGCACGTCGACCGGCTTGCCCGCTGCTGCGCCTATCCATTGATTCTTGTCGAGTGTCGTGATGCAGCCGGTGTCGTGCCCGATCATCATGTCCGCACGAGCCTCGTCCTGCGCGACGCGAAGCTTGCGATCGATCGCGAACGAGCGCGTGAACTCGCGTTCGGAAATGATGTGGCGAAAACCGAAGCCGCAGCAGTCGTACCAGGTCGAATAGTCGATGACCTGCGTCCCGAGGGTCTCGAGGATGCCGGTCGTGACAGCTACCCGGTTGCCTTCGAGAATGTCGTCGTCGTAGATCGCGTCCTCGGGCACCATCTTGTAGACGTGACACGCGGGATGGACCGTCGCACGTATATTGCTGCAGTCGATGACCTGGTGCTCCTTGATGCGCTCGCGCATCACGTGCACCCACTCGGAGTAGTGGACGATCTCCTCGGGGATCAGCAGTTTACCGTCGACGAGTCGATCGAGCTTGCCGAGGATCGTCCGCACGCGCTCCCTGAGCTTGGCTGAGTGCAGCAGGTAGCCGCGGACTTCCTTGTAGTTCCCGAACGACGTACCGCAGTGCACGAGCGGATAGAAGTAGCCGTCCGGCAATCCCTGCGCCCTGGCCGAGACGTATGCCTGGTGGAAATTGCGCAGGAACACGGCGGCCAGGCTCTCGATATTGCCAATCCCGGAGCCGTGATAATTCCAGGCGGTGCACGAAGTCTGATCGGTTTCGTCGAGATAGCGGATATCCATCGTGTTCATCAGCCACAGCAAGGAGGCCGGATAGCCCGGGATATTGCCGCACTGGCCGCAGGACTTGTGGTGCCAGAGCTGGTTGGTCGGCACGCGTTTGTCCCAACCGTAGAGTGTCTTGACGGTCACCGGCTCGTGCTCATCGGCAATGCGGTGCACGGCGATCTCACCGTCTCTTTCCAGTTCCCACATCGCATCGCGAACGTCTTCGACGCGATCCTTGTTGGTCAGCATCGAGCGTTTGTTGACGATCTGGTCGACCCAGACCGTCGCCGTGTGTGCCTCCTGCGGAGACAGGTTGGCGTCTTTCCATTCCGCGCCGTGCCCGGTGAAGCGCTCGCCGCCTTTTTCGTTGCTCATATCTGTCTCCTGCTTTCCTGTAGGAGCGGTTGTAAAACCGCGATCGCGTGCCAGGCCAATCGCGGTCTTACGACCGCTCCTACACTAGTCTTCGTCCTGTTCATCCAAGAAGTCGTCCCAGTCATCGCGCTTCTCGTCCATGATGTCGCAGATGACGTCGAACAGGTTTTCGTCAATCGTCTCGAGGCTGTCCAGCACACCGGTTTCCTCCCAGATCGTGTACAGCTCGACGGATGTTTTTAGGTTTACCTCCCACGCGGTCTTCGTCGTGTGCAACGTCGGCATGGGGATGGCTTTGCGCAGCGTCGTGAGGGGGGCGTCGACTTTGGCAATGTTCGGGCCCCAGTCGGCGAAGCCATCGGGATTGATCATGTCGGGCGACAGCTGGTTGCCCGTGGAAATGAGTTTGAGCATGACCCGGCTGAACGGCCTCAGCACGCTCTTCGCAGATTCCATGCCGTGCTTGATGGCGGTTTCCCGCATCAGCATGACGAGGCCGCCCGGCGAGTTGCCGAACGGGCAACGCGCGGCGCAGGTGTAGCACTGCGCGCAGGACCAGATCTTCTCCTGCATGGCGTCGTAGATGCCATCGAGGTTTTCGGTCCAAAGCAGCTGCACGATCTCGCGCGGGCTGAAGTCGTAGTAGTGGGCAGCCGGGCACGTTGCCGTGCAAATGCCGCAATTCAGGCAGCCGTTGAGCTCGTGATCGAACCTGAGATCGGACTGGATGTCCTGGAAAATTTCTTCCAGCTTCTCCCGACCCACCGTCTCCGTATCGGCGACCGGATCGCCGATGTATTGCTGTACGCGGGACGTAGCGGCGTGCGACATGTATTCAGCCTGTGCTAGTAAGAGAGAACGCGGACGTCACCTTCCATGACTTCTTCGATCAAGTGTGCGCCGCCGACAATGCCTTCGCATTCGGGGATCAGGTCTTCCTTGGTCATGTCGAACAGGTCCAGGTTGGGCGAACAACAGAAAAACTTCGCACCGGCCTCGTGGGCGTCCTGGATGAAGCTGTAGACCGACTTCGGCGAGCCTTCCTTGACGAACAGCTGCTCGGCCACACCCTTTTTCATGAGCCGTCCGGACGTCGCCGTACAGATGACGTCGACCTCGTAGTCCATTGCGGCGGCAACGGTTGCCTGGAAGATGGGCGCTCCGAGCTCCTCGCCATTACGCGGGTCGGTATTCGCCATGACAATGATGAGTTTTTCGGCCATTTCGTATCTCCCCTCCACCGTCAGACCGTGTCTAACAGTTCATTAGCATATACTAAATTAAGTGCTCATCCAATTCGCTGGCTCTTGCAGCCGCCTTGGGCGAGGACATCAGCCGGGTGCGCTGCACCAGGCCGGTCATGATGGGCACGAGCTCGTCCTCGATCTTTGGCTGCAGGCTACGCAGCACCTCCAGCCCTCGCGCCGTATCCTCGGGTACCTCTTCGAATTCCATGATCAGGTCTTCGACCATACCGAGCTTGATGCCGGGATTGGCGTCGAAACCGTAGGAACCGTCGCCAAGCTGCCAGACGGCAGGCTCGCCAGCTTCATCGACGGCAAGCACGGTTGCCGCATCCGGCGGCACGGCCCGGTCGCGCATGTAGACCACCTGGGTAAACCGCTCGGGCATGAAGCCGTTCAGCGCGTCGTCGACCACGCGAGTCGCCGTCCTTGCCTCGAAGGTCAGCGGCGCATCGTCGACGCTGCCGCCGGCGGCCAGCGCCAGAATCTGCGCGCCAAGGCCGAAGCCCAACACGGGAGTGCCCTCTTCGATGCGCAATCGCGTCAGCTCGACTTCCTCGGCCAGCGTCGGCAAGTCGCGCGTCCCTGCCGCGCCCCAGGGACCGCCACCGAGCAGTATGAGCGCATCGGCCGGCAGACCTGGATCGGGCAGTTTGCGGCCGCCCGCGAACGGCCGGAAATACTGGAAACGAATACGCCGTCCCTCCAGATGATCCTCGATGAGTCCCAGGTATTCGCCGGCCGTGTGCTGGATCACGGCGACGACGTTCATGGCCTCGCCGGTTCGAGTCGCAAGATCGAATGCGTCGCCACAATCGCTGCAGTTACTCACGCGCCGACTCCACGGCGTTTGCGATCGAGGCAGTGAAATCATCGGCGGCTACCGACAACATGCCGATGTCGGTCTTGTCGAAGAACTGGCGAATCGAGGCCTCGATCTCATCGAGTCGCGTGCCGTTCAGGTGTGATTCGAGGTCGAACACGACACGAGGCGGCGTGACGAAGAAATCGCCGCTGATAAGCACGCGCTGCAGGACGTCGCGCGTCGGACCCTCCAGTTTCACGAACGACTCGATGGTGCCGCCAGTGCTCGTGTGGCTGCCCGCGAATACGCCGTGCTCGCTCGAAGGATCATTGATCTCGGCAACGAAGTCGTCGGCACCGATTTCCTCGTCGAAGAATCGCTGCGCAAGCGATTCTTCCGCATCGCTGATTTCACCGGGCGCGGCATCGATACCAAAGCCCTCGCGAAAGCCGTCGATGAGTGCCTGCTTGATGGTCGGCAGATCCGGCGCGTTGTCGCCGAGCAGCTGCTTCAGCGTCACCACCCGCTCTGCGGCCGAATCGAGCTTGCGCTTGGCCAGTTTGCTCTGCGGAATATTCAGCGCGCCGAGCATGTGCTGCGGATTCAGGTCGACGAGCACGGTGCCCTGGTAGATGAGGATATCCCCGTCGAAGAAACCGCCTGTGCCGCTTATCTTTCGTCCGTCGACCTCGATATCGTTGCGCGGCCGGAAGCGTGCGTCGACGCCAAGGTGGGACAGACCCGCGGCTGCCGCGTTACAGATTTCGCGCGCGAGATCGGGCAACGCGGCAATACCCAGCGACTTGCGGTGGAAGACCAGCTCCCAGCCGACCTGGCCCTCGTCGAGGTAGATGGCGCCGCCGCCGGTGATACGTCGTACCGTACCGACGTCATTGGCCGCGCAGTACTCGAGGTTGATCTCGCGACTCAGATCCTGGTGCCGGCCGATCAGCGCCGTTGGCGGGAAGCTCAGAAACCGGATCGTGTCCGGCACCTCGTCGGCCTGTCTCAGCTCGATCAGGGCCGCGTCGAACGCGATGTTGGAGCGTCCTTCGCGGACGCCGGTATCGATGATCCTGAACGCGCCGGGCACGGGGCGACTACTCGACGTGCACAGGAATATCGAGCTGCTTGCGAATCAGCTTGATGTCCCTCTTCTTCGGTTGGAACGGGTAGCTCGCGATATCGCTCGGCGGAGAATCGCCGTACGGCCGGTCGCAGGCCGAGATGTCGTCCTGGACTTTGCCGGGGCAGCCCGACGTGCGGAACGCGATGCCTTCGTCGATGATGGCGGCCAGCTCGGCCTCGGGGATGCCGTAGCTCGTGACTTGCCCGGCGTCATTGAAGCCCATGTGATCGACGCGCACGTCGCGATAATCGATCAGATACCGTGCGAGCTGCACACGCCGCCACTGGTCGCGGGGCGTCGCCGGCAGGTGGTCCATCAGCGAGCCCTGCTCCGGGAAGAAACAGAACAGGTGGCTGTGACCGCCGAGGTCTACGAGCTCCTGGATCAGGTGCAGCACTTCGTACTCTGTTTCGCCCATGCCGACGATAATGTGGGCGCCGAATTTCTGCGGGCCGAAAATGTCCCGCGCATCGAGCAGTATCTCCCAGTACTTCGACCACTTGTGCGGTGACTGAACGCCCTTGCCGCGTGTGCGATCGAAGACCTCCGGCGTTGCCGCGTCGAGCGCGACGGTAAAGATGTCCGCGCCGAGGTCCTTTGTCTTTTGCACATCCTGACGCGTCATCGTCGTGGGATTCGAGAGGATGGAGACGGGGATGGCGTCAGGGTCGATTTTGTCCGTCCACTGCCGCAGCAAGTCGAACGTATCCTGCTCCGAGCGGGGGTGGGTAATCATCGAGATACACATGCGATGAAACGGGCTCTGCTGCGGGTCTTTGGCGACGATATCGACGATGTCCGCCATCGGCACGGCGGGCCAGTCGACGCGAATGAAGTTGCGATCGGCGTAGTCGCGGTCGGCTTCGCGGTGCCGCGCCAGCCCACAGTACGCACAGTTCGCCCGGCAACCCTCCGGGTAGGTCAGCAACAGGTTGAGGCAGCGCGTGCAACCGCAGCGGTGCATGCGGCCACCCATGATGCCCAGCGTGATCGCTGCGGCCGTCGACAGCTGCACGTACTCGGGCGATTTCATGTGCGGCGCGAGGTAGTTGTTGTTCGGCAGGTACACGCCCGTCGGCGGCACGTCGTTTTCCTTGACGTTGCGGCCGTTGCGGCGGTCCTTTGGCGTTTTCTCCGGAGCTCGCGGCTGCATGCTGGAACCGGGTTCGATACAACTCATGTGTGCTTACCTTTGCTTAAGCGGCGCAGGAGATCGAGCAACAGGAATGCGCTTGCTCGAACGGCCGGCCAATCTCGTGAGCGACCGACACCGCGCCATCGGCAGGAAACGCGATGCCATCCAGGCCCGCCATGATCGCGTAGGCATCGGTGACTCGCTTGTGCATGCCGGGTGGTCGCGCGCAACCCAGCAGCAGCTGTTGATCAGCGATCCGCTCGCGGGCGTCGGCGAATATGCGACCAACGTCCGTCGTAGGCGGCGTGACGAACGTGCCGGGCTTGGCATAGAACGGCATGATCACCACGAGAACGAGCGCGTTGACCGAGTAGCGGCTGACGATATCGAGCGCATTGGCTTCGCCGAGTATGCGCCCGTAATGCAGCCCGATCACGATGTGGGGCGTCACTTCCATCGACGTCGAACAAAGCGCCGCGAGAGTCGCCTCGAAATCGTCAACGGGTCTGTCGAGCTTGTAGACCTGCTCGATCGTCTCCTGCGCGCCGATCACATCCATCATGACGGTGTCGACGCCGGCCGATTCCATCTCGCGCGCGCGGCGCTCGTCGAGCAGCGCACTGTGTACGGCAATCCTGAGCCGCGGGAAATCCCGTTTGAGCTTCTCCACGACTGGCATGTAGCGGCTGTAGGCGATCTCGTTTTTCCTGTTCGAACCGCCACTCAACAGGAATCCGCTGAGGTCCTGGGTCGCTATCAGGTGCCGGACCTTCTCGTCCAGCATGTCCGGGTTCGTGGCCGGTATCATGGGCTCGAGGATCTTCTTCTGGCAATGGTCGCAGTTCAGTCCACAGGCTGCGGCCGTGACAGAGAACGCCGGAAAACTGTTTTTGCCGCAACCCTCGAGCTCCGTGCTTTCGTATTCCCTGAACGTGGGCGTCGAGAACCGGACGGGTCGCGGCTCCAACCTGGCCGCGCGTTGCTCGAACATCTCGACGAGCGGCGCGTCGAACTTTGCGTCCTCGAGATCCTCGATACCGGCCAGTCGGTCAAGCCATGCCATTCGCGAAGCTCTCCTCGTTATCCAGGATGGATAGCAGCGATTCTACGTCCCGGCGAACCGCACCGGGATACGGGCTATCCGCCATCGTCGTCAGCCAGCGCGGATCGACGTCGTCCTCGTCAATCAGGTCGCACTCCATATCCGCGAACAGAGCCCTGACAGCCGCAGGCAGTTCGTCCGGGATCTCATGGCCGGCGATGCGGCCCCACATGCCGGACCAGTAACGGGCGACCGTCCACGGATTATATCCGCCGCCGCCGAGGATGACCGTCGGCAGCCCTGCATCGATCAGTCGCTCCACCAGGCCCCAGAGAGCGACGTTGCTGAGCTCCATGCCCGACAAGGGGTCGCCGGCCAGGCAGTCGGCGCCGCAACACAGCAGCAGCGCGTCGGTTTCGAAGGCCTCGATCAACGGCAGCACGGCGCGGTCTGCGAGGTAGCGGAACTCCGAGTCGTTGAACCCGGCGGGCACGGGAAAATTCCAGGCGTCGAACTCCAGGCCTTCGCCAACATCGCCCGAGTAGGGCCAGCGCCCTGCCTCGTGGATCGAAATCGTACGAACCCTGGGTTCGCCGGCGAACGCCGCCTCCACACCGTCGCCGTGGTGCGCGTCGAGATCGATATAGGTGACCCGCTCCCTGCCCGCCGCAAGAAACGTCAGAATCGCGAAAACCGGGTCATTGAAGTAGCAGAAGCCGCTCGCGCGGTCGACGCGACCGTGATGCGTTCCGCCGGACGGATGAAACGCGACATGGCCGTCGAGAGCGAGCTCAGCGGCGAGAATGGATCCGCCAACGGTCGTCGCCGCCCGCTCGAACACGCCCGGGAACAGCGGGTTTTCGCGCGTGCCGATCTGGTAGCGGTAGCGGTCTTCGGATTCCACCATGCCTGCGGCGTCTGCGTATTGCAGCGCATGAACATAGGCTCGATCATGAAATTCGGTGAGTGTCTCGACGCTTGCGGCCGTGCAGTCCGCGAATTCCGACTCCGGCATCCAGCCGAGCGCGGTGACGACGTCCAATACCGCCGCGTGACGCACGATGTTCAGCGGATGATGATGGCCGAACGCGGCGCGTCGGAAGACGTCGCTGCCGATATACCTGGGCCTTGCGCGGCCGCTGTTTCGAGGCTCTGTCGACTGCACCCGGTCGAGAATATTCTTTTTCACTAATAAAGACAATTCTGATATTCTAATATGCTAACCGCCACGCCAGGCGCGAATTCTGCGAGGTAAACAACGATGTCCACCGAAGCCAGCCAGATTCAATCCACGCCTTCAGAAGCTCCGGTCGCCGCCCCCGAAGAAAAAAGCATGACGATCATCGTCACCAAGGGTTCTCTGGACTGGGCATACCCGCCATTCATCCTCGCTACCACGGCCGCCGCCATGGGGCTGCCCGTGACGATGTTCTTCACGTTCTATGGCCTGCCGCTGTTACTCAAGAAACTCGACCTCAAGCTGACCGCCGCCGGCAACCCCGCGATGAAAATGCCGATGATGGGCGGCCACATGGGCCTGCCGAACATCCTCACGGCGATTCCCGGCGTCGACGCTGCCTGCTCGAAGATGATGAAGAACCTGATGGACAAGAAAGGCGTCGCATCGATCGAGGACCTGCGCGAACTCGCAATCGAAGCCGACGTGCGCATGATCGCCTGCCAGATGACGATGGACCTGTTCGAGTACTCGCTCGACGACATGATCGAGGGCCCGGAGCTCGGCGGCGCCGCAACGTACATCGAATGCGCAACCCAATCCGACATCAATCTCTTCATCTGATCAACCGGAGCTAGACGACATGGCTGACCACACTCTCGACGCGAAAGGTCTGAACTGCCCGCTGCCAATTCTCAAGGCCCGCAAGGCACTCAAGGAGGTACCAGCCGGGGGCACGCTTGAGATCCTGGCCACCGACCCGGGCTCTGTTGCGGACTTCGAGGCATTCTGCCGGCAAACGGGTAACGAGCTGGCCGAGCAGTCCCAGGATGGCGATGTCTATCGGTTCCTGATCAAGCACACGGCCGCGTAGCACTCGACCGCACAAAGAGGCGACATGGCGGTTCTTCCCGGGCTGATCCTTGCGCTGGTGCTGGCATTCGCCGGCCAGTATCTGTCCAGCCTGATCGGCATAGACCTCATGGGCCTGCCCAAGAGCCCGATCAGCGCCATCATGATGGCGATCATCCTCGGCATCGTCGTCCGCAACACGATCAGCCTGCCAGCCAGTTTTCAGCCGGGCATCCGCTTTGGCCTGGTGCGCGTCCTGCGGCTCGGGATCGTGCTGCTCGGCATACGCCTGAGCCTGGGTGAGGTCGGCCAGATCGGGCTGCAGGCGCTGCCCGTCATTTTCGGCGTGGTCGTGTCCGCGCTCGTGATCGTGACCTACTTCAGCAGGAAGCTGGGCTTGAGCGGGAACCTCGGCACGTTGATCGCCGTCGGCACGAGTATCTGCGGTGCGACGGCGATCGTGGCGACGGCGCCGACGATTGCGGCGAAGGACAATGAAGTGGCCTACGCCGTCGCGTGTATAACGCTGTTCGGCGTTGCCGCGATGCTCGCCTACCCGTTTGCAGCGAATTGGGTCTTCTCAGGCGACGGAACTGCAAGCGGCCTGTTCCTCGGGACATCGGTTCACGAAACGGCGCAAGTCGCGGGTGCCGGCCTCGTTTACGAGCAGTACTACAATGATCCGCAGGCGCTGAACACGGCAACGGTAACCAAGCTCGTGCGCAACCTGAGCATGATCCTGATCATCCCGCTGATGGCCGTGCTGCATCATCGTACGCACAGTGACGGCGCCGAGGCACCGAAATGGTGGACGATGATCCCGCTGTTCATCGTCGGATTCGCCGTGATGAGCCTGGTGCGGACCGTCGGTGACATGGGCGAGATGGCCTTCGGCGTTCTCGAACCCGGGCAATGGCAAGAGCTCGTCAGCATGACCAAGGAAGCCGCCGAGATCTGCCTGGCCGTTGCGATGGCAGCCGTAGGTCTGGGCACCAGCATCAAGGGGCTCAGAGACATCGGACTCAAACCGCTGGGCGTCGGCCTGTTCTCGGCAATTCTCGTCGGAGCGGTCAGCGCAGCCCTGGTATCACTGCTCCACTGAGGAGGGTACACCGTGCCAAAGCGCGCCAAATCGCTTTCCCGCCGTAAGTTCCTGACGCGCAGTGCTGCGGCCGCGATGTCCGCCGCGGTCGGCAGCGCAATTCCTTTCGCTCACCTGATGCCCCGTGGACTAGTGCCGGTAGCCCTGGCGCAACAGGCGCCTGGATTCACGATCGTCGGCAAGGAAGAGCTCGTCGTTCTCAACGACCGGCCGGTCAACGCCGAGACGCCGGCGCACCTGCTCGACGATCGCGTCACGCCTGCCAACCGCATGTTTGTCCGCAACAACGGAATTCCCCCTGCCGTCAACGACGTGGAGGTCGACACGTGGCGGCTATCGTTCGGCGGTGAGTCAGTCGCGCGCGAGGTGACGCTGACGGTGGCGGATCTCAAGGAACGCTTTACTCACCACACGTACCAGCTCCAGCTCGAGTGCGGCGGTAACGGCCGCAGCGAATTCGTACCGCCGGCGTCCGGCAACCAATGGACGACGGGTGCGATCGGTTGCCCCGAATGGACTGGAGTGCGGCTAAAAGAAGTGCTCGACTTCGTCGGCCTAAAAGACGATGCCGTCTATGTCGGCTACTACGGCGCCGATGCTCATGCGAGCGGCGACGTCTCCAAAGCACCGATTTCGCGCGGCGTGCCCATGCACAAGGCGCTAGAAGACGAGTCGCTGATTGCCTGGGCGATGAACGGCGACAATATCCCGGTGATGAATGGCTACCCGCTGCGGCTAGTGTGCGCGGGGTGGCCGGCCTCGGTCAGCGGCAAATGGCTGAAGAAGATCGTCGTGCGCGACCAGGTGCATGACGGTCCGAAAATGACGGGCACGTCCTACCGCGTGCCTTGCAAGCCGGTTGCACCGGGCAGCATCGTGCCGGACGACGACATGTGCATCATCGAGTCGATGCCGGTCAAATCGCTGGTCACGTTTCCCCGTTCCGGTATCGAGCATCCCCGGGGCGAGGTTCTGAAAGCACGCGGTCACGCCTGGGCCGGCGATAACTCGGTCAACCGCATGCACGTCTCGATCGATTTCGGCGCGTCCTGGCAGAGGGCGCGGCTCGAGGCTCCGGCCAACCGGCTGGCCTGGCAACACTGGTCGGCGAGTATCGAATTCCCACAGACCGGCTACTACGAGATCTGGGCACGGGCCACTGACGATGCGGACCGGGCGCAACCCATGGTGCTGCCGGGCTGGAATCCGAAAGGCTATCTCAACAACGCCTGCCACCGCATCGCTGTTCAGGTCGTCTGATGCGCCCGCTCGTGCTTATCGCAATGCTGGCAGCGTCGTCGTCGACGAGCGCTGCAGACGTGGAGATCGACCCGTTCACCGGCTTCAGGATGACGGGCGACTGGGAGCTCGTCCGCAACAACTGTATTGCCTGCCACTCGGCGAAACTCGTCACGCAACAACGCGGCACGGCCGAACAATGGTTGGCCATGATTCGCTGGATGCAGGAGAAACAGAACCTGTGGCAGTTTGACCCGGACACCGAGAGGCGGATCATTGCCTACCTGGCAGAAAACTATCCACCGGAAGCAGACCGGCGGCGCGCGAGGCTCGCGCCCGACCTGATGCCTCCGAATCCTTACGCGGAGACACCCTGAATGCTGACCTCACCTGCTGACCTCGTTGCGCGCGCCAAAGCGACCATCCACGAGTGTTCGGTCATGGATGTGCGCGAGTGCCTGACCCCCGACACCCTGTTGATCGATATCCGCGAACCTGCGGAGTACGCGAAAGCCCACATCCCCGGCGCGGCCTATTTGCCCCGCGGCATGCTGGAATTCGAGATCCACGGCCTCGTCGAGAAATTCAACGACAAACCGGATATCGCCAATGCCGACGTGCCGATCATCCTCTACTGCGGGACGGGCGGGCGCTCGGCGCTGGCTGCCGAGACGCTGCAGCACATGGGTTATCGGGACGTGCGCTCGATGTCGGGTGGCATGGTTGCGTGGCGCGAGGCCAAGCTGGCCGTCGAAACGGCCTGATCCGGCACCACGCAGGCGAGGTCCTCAGCGAGCACGATCTCGCCATCGTAAGCTTTGCGAACCAGCGCGACGTTTGCGTCGAGGTCGGCGAGGCTGCGCGCCATGAAGTGACTTAGCACGAGCCTGGCCGGCTGCGCGTCCCCCGCGATAGCTCCGATGATGCCGGGCCTCGCGTGCAGTCGGGCGGCAACGCCCCTGGCGTCTTCCGGGATGACGAGGTGCATGACGAGCACGTCGGCGCCACGGGCAAAATTGCGGAATGCTTCGTCACTGCCGTTCTGGTCGCTCGAGAAGACGAAAGTCGTCCCGTCTACTGTGACCCGGAATGCGAGCGCCGGCACGATCCCGTGGGGTACGTGCATGGCGTCAACGACGATAGAGTCCGAATCGAGTACGCGCGTGACCTCGCTGCCGGAGACCTCCTCGCTCCGCAAACGCGCGAGCCCACCGGTGCCATCGAGATACCCACCCAGGTAGCCATACGCACCATCGTCTCTCGCAAGCAGCGCTTCCAGCCAATCGCCAAGCCCTGGAAAAGGGCCGCCCGCGTCAGGCCCTGCAACGATGAGATCGCGCTCGCGTGACGAGAAATTGCCGGACTTCAGCAACGCAGGAAAATCGGCCGAATGATCGGTGTGGAAATGACTCAGACCCACGAACTCCAGATCGGCAAACCTCGCGCCTGCCTCGCCGAAGCGCAGGAACGCACCGCCCCCTGCGTCGATCAGGACCCGGGATTTCCCGTTACGCCATATCAGGTAGCTGCTCGACGCGCGGCCATCGTCGGCGATCGGACCGCCCGATCCGAGGATTTGCAGCACGACGCCGGTTTCCGGGGGGCAGTCGGGTGCCGGCATCGCGCAAACTGTGGCGCAGGACAGCAATGCTGTCAGAACGAGTGTGCGCATGCCCGGACTCCCGAGAACGGCGCTGCTCGAGTCACTGGACGTCATTCCGAACCTCATACTCGAACCACTCGTCTCGATCGCGGTTTTCATCAAGCCCGCTCGGACTTGTGCGAACGTGCTGCATTCCAATCCGCTGGAGTACGCGGCCACTCGCCGTATTCCAGGCCGCATGCGCGGCGGTTATGACTTTCGCGTCCAGGCGTGAGAATCCGAATTCCAGCACAGCCGCGGCAGACTCCACGGCGAAACCTCGGCCTTGCTTGCTCGGGTGAACCCAGAAGCCTATGGACCACTCCCGGTCTCCAGACTCTCTGCGAAGGGACGCCCATCCGACAAAATCGCGATTCTCCTTCGACTCTATCGTCCAGCTGTATTCGTTTCCGGAGATCCAGGACTCTTGAGCTCTTCGCAGCGGCTCCTCGATCTCGGCCATGCTGGAAGGAGATTCCCACGCCAGGCCGTCGTTGAAGCCTGGCGTTTGGGACGCCGACCAGATGTGTGGAATGTCGGATTCGTCCGGATAACGGAGCCGACATCGGTCAGTGACGATTGCTTCGTCTCGACTGACGAGAATTTCGCTCTGACGTTTCATCAGAAAGCCGTGAATCGCAACGACCCCACAGATTGATTTCGGGCAGGAGCCGTCATACTACAGCAAACATTTCCGGCGACGGCTGTGCTCGGTGAAGCAGTCGTCGATGCGTCACTTTTAGGGCGCTTTTCGCGATACTTGAAGTATTTTCGAGCAAATCCTCCACGTGGAGGATTTATTGCCGGTCCGGAAAAACTGATCGCCGACGATTGCATTGAATGTCAGCTCGTTCGCGGCTCGGGCCGAGACGGCCCTCCCGCGACGCCCGGCGTCGACTCCGATGCTGAAGCAGACTGGCTCTAATGGATCAACGACCATGGTCACTACCCGCTCAAAACTTCGGGTTCACTGATCGGTGTACGGTCGTCGGCCTCGAAAAACGGTGAATTCCGATGTTTCCTCAGGATCTTCCCCTTCAACAAAAACGGCATTACGACCAACATGTCCCCGAAGGCGATCTTGCTCGATATTCGATATGGAGCTCCGGCTAACGCGTCGCTACCGTGAATTCTACTTCTCACGCGACCTATCTTTTCGAGTGCATCTCGATCTGCCGCAGTGAACGTCGTGTGAAACAGTCCAACCCATGGAATTCCGGCTCTTGTATTTGCGATCGGGGAATTGCAACAGGACGCTGTCCACCTCGACGTACCTTGCGCCGTGAGCCTGTTGCACTTCAGCTGATCCTGCCCCTGGAGAATCTCGATGTCGCTGGGATAAACGGGGATGACCTCGGTACCGCCGTAGCTGTCCAACACGTCAGTGCGATTGATCTTTCTCAAAAAAGACTGGCAGTCGCGACAATAGCAAACCAATCGGCCGGGTGAATCTTCGGGAAACGACGTTAGCCTGGCCCGGAACAGGCCGCAATCGCAGGAGATCACCGGATCTATGGCCAACTTATCTATTCCATGCGATCGCGGTCTCACGACCGCTCCTGCAAATCGTTTTCAACTGGATCCTCACGCTTTCTCGGTCGGAACCGGAACCCTGACGCTTTCCGCGAGCGCCTGGATCTGCTCCTGGAATTCGGCGAAGCCCGGCGAATCGGGACGCGTATAGTTCAGGTTCTTGAACAGGCCGGTGAGTCGAGTGAAATAGTCGCGGGCCGCTTCCTTGTCGGCGAAATGGCTCTCCTGGTTAACGAGCGCGTACAGTTTGTCGAACACCTGGCGTTGCCGTTCCATCGGGGTCGCGGCATCGACGTCGTCGAACGCATCCTGCTGCAGGTAGACCATGTCGACAAACATCGCCTTCTGCAGGAGCACGAAGTCGTCGAGCGTGATGCCCTCCTCACCTGTCACCTGCATCATCTGTTGCACGGCATCGCCCTCGCGCAGCAGCTCGCGCATCTCGCCAACGCGCTGCGTCCATCCCGCCGCCACCTCGTGGTCGTACCAGTTGGAGAGCTGTTCGGAGTATCGCGTCCAGGAGAGCAACGGATCGACCGCCGGATAAAAGCGCTTGTAGGCACGATCCGCCGACAGCCCGAGGAACGTCTTGACGGTAGACAGCGTCGACTGCGTGACGGGCTCCTCGAAGTTGCCGCCGGCAGGCGACACCGTACCGATCATCGTCAGGCTGCCGGTACTCCCGTCGTTGGTGCGGATGACGCCCGCACGTTCGTAGATACCGCGTATGGCCGAGTCGAGATAAGCGGGAAACGCCTCCTCCCCGGGGATCTCTTCCATGCGGCCGGAGATCTCGCGCATCGCCTGCGCCCAGCGAGACGTCGAATCCGCAAGCAGCAGGACGTCGTGACCCATCTGCCGGTAGTATTCGCCGATCGTAACGCCGGTATAGATCGACGCTTCTCGTGCCGACACCGGCATCGACGAGGTGTTGCAGATAATGACCGTACGGTCCATCAGCGAACCGCCGGTCTTCGGGTCGCGAAGCTGCGGAAACTCGGTAATCGTCTCCACCACCTCGCCCGCGCGCTCTCCGCAGGCGACGATGATGACGATGTCGACGCTCGAGTATCTCGAGATCAGGTTCTGCAGCACGGTCTTGCCGGCACCGAACGGCCCCGGGATACACGCCGTGCCGCCTTGCGCAATCGGAAAGAAAGTATCGATCAGCCGCTGGTGCGTCATCAGCGGGCGCTCGGGGTAGAGCCGCTCGCAGCGCCGTTCTTTCAGGAGTGCAGCAGGTAATGGCACACGAACCGGCCATTGCTGCGCAAGATTGAGCTCTCGCTCGTTGCCGAGCGCGTCGCGTATCGCGGCGATAGGCCGGTCGACTCCAACGTTACCCTCCTGTACCCAGTCGAGCACGACTTCGCCGCGTTCGTCGAAGGGCACCATGATCTTGTGGTCGTAGCGTCCTTCCTTGACCGTGCCGATGACGTCTCCGGCGACGAGTTTTGCACCGTGCTTCACATGCGGTACGAAGTGCCATTGCTGGCGCGTGTCCAACGGCTCCACGTCGGCGCCGCGAGGCAGGAAGAAACCGAAGTTGGCTGCAACCTGTTCCAGCGGGTTTTGCAGCCCATCGTAAACCTGGCCGAGCAGGCCCGGCCCGAGTTTCACCGACAGCATCTGCGAGCTTTGCTCCACATCGTCACCGATGCTGATGCCGCCGGTGTTCTCGAAGACCTGCGCTACCGCGGTATCGCCGCTGACCCGCAGGATCTCGCCCTTCAGCCGCTCCTGCCGCTCGCCATGACGCGGCTTGGGGCGCACGTACACGACCTCGTTCTTCATCAACGGTCGGGGCTCGCCGTTCTTCTCGGCTGCCTGTATGACGACGAGATCGTCCTGGACGGAGACAACGTTTGCTGGCTTGTCATTCATAGTCAGTAATAGATCTGCTGATAGTTGCCGAGGCCGGCGTCGGCCAGCCCGATGATTTTCTCTTTTGCCGCTGCTTCCTCGTAACGCGTCCAGCGGTCGACGAGGTCCCAGCGCAGTACGTAGACAACCACCGCGACAAAGTCGAAATAGTGTCCGGCGCCGGTCTTTGCGAGGTGATTCCAGGCACTCCCCATGAACAGACGCTCCAGGCCGAGCGTGTTGCCTTCCTGCATGGCGCGCTGTGCATCGTTTATCCACGGGAAAATGTGCCCGAGACCGAAATCCGGATCGTTCCAGTGGCGTCGCATCACGTTGACCCAGCGACCGAATCCCCAAACCTGGCGTTCTCGCGGCGCCGAATGGCCGACGGCACGCATGCGCAGTCCCGCGATCAGCGTGCGCATCTCCATGCGCGTGCGAACAATGCCCGCAAGCAGCGGATCTTCGAGGGAGTCGATAATCGCTTTGGCCTCCTCGAGGTATTGCGGGTCGTTTTCGAGCAACAGGTTTTTTCTCCAGCGCAGGATGCTCTCCATTTGCTGCAGCGCCTGCGCGTCCCCGGACTCGAGCCATGCAAGCCGCTTGTCGAGCTGGAATCGCGACAACGGAGTCTGGCGCGCACCGAACAGCCTGCCGTGATACGGCAGGCTTGCCATCAGCGTAACGTAGCGCTGCTCAGCCACGCACGATTCCTTCCAGTAGCGCCCGGAAGCGCGGCTGCAGGTGTTCAAGCAGCAGTGACGCAACGGCATCGGCCGTGACGTCGACCTGGATCTCGTCGTCGACCAGGCGTGCGCTGATGCCTTCTATTTCCTCGTCCGCGACACGAATCGAGACGCCGTCCCGCAGCATCGTGTCGGTGATTCCCAGCACCAGCTCAGTCAATTTGCCGCCCTGCACGTCGCCCGCCTTGTGCAGCTCGTCAACCTCGAGGGCTTTGCGAGGCAGGATGATCTCGACGTCCCCGCCCTCGTCCAGGACTTCGCGCTGCTTACCCGCGACCTCGAGAATGAGCTGGCGCAGAAACTCCTTGTCGCTGAGCTGCTCGGAAACCAGCCGCCGCACTTCTCCGGCAAAGCGATGCGTCAGTCGTTCGCGAATCGACAGCAGCATGTCGCGAGCTGCGACCTGCAAAGCATCGTCAGCCGAGTTCTTCAGGGCCTGTGCATCGTTGCGCGCTTTGGTTATCAGGTTCTCGGCCTCGTCCTGTGCCTGCTCGACGAGCCAACGCGCCCTGCCCTCGGCATCCGCGACAATCCGCTCGGCCTCCGATCGGCCGGCCTTGACGCCCTCGTCACGCAGGCGTTCGATCAGTTCCTCGACGCCATGAGATACCGGGTGTTTGTCGTGACTGTCAGATTTGCCATTCATCGTCGTTTGCTCCGGCTATTGCACGCCTGCGCTCAGCACGAGTGCGAAAATGAACGCGAACACCGCGAAGCCTTCGACGATGGCCGCGGGCGCCAGCGCCAGGCCGAATATCTCGGGCTTGGCCTTCGCGGCGTGTATCGCCGAGGCGCAGCACTGGCCCTGACGAGCTGCACTCCAGAGCAATGCAAGGCCGGACAACACGCCGATACCGAATGCGCCAGCCGCGTTGGTGACCGTCATCGGTTTGTTCAGCGTGAACATTACGACGATGCCGTAGATGATCTGTGATGATGGCATTGCCGAGATACCGACGTAGCGGCCGTAGCCGCTCTCGGTATCCAGCATGGCGCCGATCGCCGCTTGCCCGGCAGTTGCGCAGCCTATGATGCTACCGATTGCACCCAGTGCAACCGGCGCGTAGACGCCGGCCCAGCCGAGGGTAATGATCAGGTCATTCATGTTTCAGCTTCCTTCTTGTGGAAGGGACGGAATGGATAGCCTTCTTCATCCATTCCCCAGTTAAAAAACTCGATGAAGTTCAGCCGCAGGCCGTGCACGACACCGCTGATGATCGCCAGCGCCAGGTTCAGACTGTGCCCGAGCAGCAGGATCAGTATCTTGAACAAGAGGCCGGCGCCGGGCGCCGCGGCGGCGACGTCGCTTGCAAGCTGGTTGAAGGTGATCGCAAGAGAGGCACTTGCCAGGCCGAGGGCAAAGAGGCGCAGGTAGCTCAGTACGTCACCGAATACCTTGGTCGCATTGGTGAGTGAGAGCAGCCCGCCGACGACGCGCAATACGGCGCCACGCAGCGAGTCGACTTCCTGTTTCGCACCGAAGATGAAGACACCCAGAGCGCCGCCGCTCATAAGCGCGATCGACAGGACGCGCATCGCCGGGTTCGGGTCGTCGCCCGAGCCGAATAGCCACAGGAACAGGCTGCCAAAAATGACGGCAATCCAGCCGAACGGGACCATGCGATCCCGCCAGTCCGCCTGGTAAAGCGCACGCATCGTGTTCGCGAGAGCAACGTGTATCGCGCCGATCACGATCGACAGCCGGATCATCGCATCGAAATTGTCGAACTCGAGTATGTGCAGCCTGCCGAGCAGCGAGCTGTCATCGGGAGACACGCCGAAATAGCTGCCCGCCAGCACACCGTAAACCACCGACATCCCGGTGACGGCCGCGCCGAGCACGCGCATGCGTCGGCCCAGATCGCTCCCGCCCATGCGTTTCCACAAAACCATCACCAGGCCCAGGAGCACGGCCCCGTAGCCGGCGTCCCCGAGGATCATGGCGAAGAACAGCGCGAACGAGAAGAACACGATGCGCGACGGATCCCAGGCCGCGTAGGCCGGCGTCTGGTAGAAAGCCACGAGATCGGAACCACCGGCAACCGACGGTGGGTTCCTCAACAGCGTCGGCGGCTTGTCGCCGGGCCCGGGCGCATTGACGACCAGGGCGAGGCCGCGATCGGCAGCAAACGACTCCAGGTCGCTGATTCTCGGCTGCGGCACCCAGCCCTGCAGCAGGAACACGTGCTCGTCGGCCAGCGCCTGGTCCTCTGCAAAATTGAGGGCCGCCGCATCCTCGGCTCTCGCCATGTTTTGTTCCAGCAAGTAAATCCAGCGCGTAAGCGCTTGCCGTTCCGCATACAGCGAGTCGAGCGCAAGTTCGTTCTCTTCCAGCTGCTCGCGCAAGGTATGCAGGCTGTGTGGCCCGGCGCGCGTGCGCGCTACGGGCAGCATGCCGGCGGGCGGCGCGTCTCTCGAAACCACGACGACGTAAGCCGACAGGTTGTCCTCGTGCACGATCTCCCAGGGAAGGTCGATGTCGTCGAGCGCGTCTTTCTTGCCGATCGGCAGCACGTAAAACCAGAAGCGCTCGCCGGCGAGGTCGTCCCTGGCCGGGAACTCGAACTGTCCCCAGGGCTCCCGGTCCTTGATGCGCCTTGCCAGCATGTCGCGCAGGTCGGTCGCATCGCGGATCTTTTGCTTGTTGTCGAGCACTTGCATGACGACCGAGTCGACGTCGAAGTCGTCGTCGTGCGGAACCTGGTGCCGCCGCCGGCCCGATGCGCGCAGATACTTGAGCGCCCGGAAGCACTCCTCTGGCCGCTCCGTCACGTTCTTTTCGGGCGCCTCCGACGGCGGCTTCAGCGACGTGATGTGCACGCAACCAAGGCGCTGCAGATTCTCGAGGACGTCGCGCTTTTCGGCGGCCAGGCCGGCAATCGTTACTTTCCTGAGCGCGACGATGCTCATGCCTCGGCCCGCTTGCGTTTCGCGATCTTGGCGTTGACGACAGCCGCTTTCTCCGCATCGGATAGCTTGATCTGGATGCGACGGATGTTGTCCCGCGTTTTCGGTATCAGCACTTTGTCGAAGAGATTCACGCGCTGCGTGATCTTCTTGACCGCACCCTCGAGAATCTCGAGCCGATGCTCTTTCACCTGCATGCGGATGCGCAGGCGCAGCAACTCGCCGAGCATGTCGGCCAAGGCGTCTATCCAGTGCGGGCGCGCGAGAAAAGCGTGTTCGACACGTTTGAGCCCGACGTCCTCCAGCACGGGCAACCGGAGACCAACGAGATTCTCCTG
>JAAUXY010040517.1_pt1 | contig 22944 bp, 19 predicted proteins | sample 7278121 | NCBI WGS metagenome assembly JAAUXY01 (sample SAMN14350117, study PRJNA611818) | marine sediment metagenome | isolation source: surface marine sediment (1.8m) | place: French Polynesia: Moorea | collected 2018-08 | reverse complement strand
GGAAGCGGTTGCGTTTGCCGTCGCTATCCATCACCCAGAGTTCCGGCTTGATCGTGTCTTTGACTTTATCCACGCGACTACGCACGTACACGACCTGCTTTCCATCCGGAGAAACCTGCGGATCACTGACGGTTTCCCAATTGAGATAGTCGGTCAATTCCAGGTTGCGCGGCCAGGCGGACAGTGGCAACAGCAACAGAGCAAATATCAGAGTGATGGCCTTTTTCATTCTTGCGTTCCCTTGTTGGAGTGCGCGACTTCGCTCAAGGTGCCTGCGCGATGAGTGACCGGGTTTCAGTGTTCAGGCGGTGCTAAGCCGTTCCAGGTGATCCAGCATGTCACTGCGTGAAAGGCCGTTCTGCACACGGGCCCGTGCATTGCGTTTACGGCCACGCAGCATATAGCGGAAGATGGTGCGCTTGACCGCCGTGTCTTCCAGGAAAGCGCCCGGGTTTTCGACGAGATTGACCGTACGCATCATGCCGCGAAAGACGTGAATCTGCTCGCGCGCCGCAGCGGCGAGCGCGTCGCCGAACGCAAGGCCAAACCACTTTTTCAGTGAATCCGCTTTGTCGCGCTCGAGTCCTTGCATCACCGCCTCCGCGCGTTTGATACCGTTCTTGTCCTCGCGCAGGCTCGCATCAAAGATCGGCCGGATGCGCGCCTCTGTCTGCGCCTCGAACGCAAGCGCGCGCTTTACAGGGTCCTCGTCGGCGCCCAGCACGTCGGCGAGGATATGCGCCTGCAGAATGCCGGTGCTGCAACCACGCCCGTAGAGCGGATTGGTGCGGGCGCAGGCATCACCCACGGCGAAGAAGTTCAGCACCTCCGGCGTATCGTCGTGCACGAAGTTGCGCCATACCGCATGGATCTCGCCGATGCCGAACGACGGTGTCGTCGCCTCCGCCTTGTCTGCGGCCAGCCACGGCACCAGGCCGGGTACGGTGCGGCAGATGGCGTCGAACTTGTCGCCGTCTTTCACCGCTTCGCGCAGTTCCGTTTCGCCGTTCGGCACGCAGATGATGACGGCGAAGTGCCCGTCCTCTCCGGGGAACACGCCGTACTTCATGTAGCCGAGGTCGCCGGCAGCGGGCTCGTTCTCGTGTCGCGAGGGCTCGTCGACGCCCGGTTTCAGCTTGAAGTGGCGCGTGTAGTAGACAATTTCTGCATCGTCCCGCGCCTCGTCAATCCGGGCGCCGGCGTCGTTCAGCCAGTGGCGGAATTTGCTCGAGCGCCCACCGGCGTCGACATAAACGTCTGCCTGAAACCTGGATTTTGCGTTGTTGTCGGTCCGGTCGGTCAGTTCCAGACCCGTCACGTAAAGCTGATTGTCGCGGCGCTCGGTGAGGGCGCGGGTGACATAGGTGGTGTTGTGGATTTGAATCTGGTTGTTGCGCTCAACGTAGCGGCGCAGCACCGTTTCCATGGTCGCACGACGACACATCAGCACCCAGAGTTTCTCGTCGCCGGGCTCAGGCTCGTACTGATCCAGGAGGTGCGGGGGCACCATGTCCTGAAAATCGACGCGACGCGCGCCAGCGCTGAAAAAGTCTTCGAGAAGGTCGGGGTAGTATTCCTCGAGCAGCGAGCACATGAGGCCCAGAAACGCATGGGGGTGACGGAACTGAGCCGCCCCACGGCGTTGCCAGCCGAAAAACGCTTCGTCGGCATCACCCGCGGGTGGCGGAATATCGCGCTCGAAAACGGTTACCTGGAATCCCTGTCTGGCAAGCGCAAGGGATGTGCACATACCGGCAATGCCGGCGCCCACCACGGCTACGGTCTGAGTCATGGATCTGGAACGGTCTACTTCGCTGAGAAGTTACTCTACCAGTTTCAGCCGCCTGAGGTTTGGATCTGCTTCAATTTCCGCATCGGTAAACGGTAAGTCGACCCAGCCGCCGGACGCGTACAGCTCCGTCAAGTCGCTGTAGTGGGGCGAATCCGGTTCCGGCGATTGCGAATAGGTGAGCATTGCCGTCGGCTGCAGTGTACCGTCCTCGTCCCAGCTGATGACCTGGATGTAGCTGTTGCCGTGGATGATGGGGTTGTAGCCTTTTTCGGGCTGCAGATTCGTGCGAATCATGCTGAACATACCGGCCCAGCCTTCGCCCCCGGGTATGGGGATTTTTCTACCGTTGCGCTCTGCATATTGAATCTCGCCCAGCGGCGCGTCCAGGGCAAGGCCCGCTTCGGTGAGCCGGGTCACCGCGTCTGCCAGTGAGGTTCGAACGGCGGCACGAACGTCTGCGTCTTCGACGTTGATGCCGCGCGGCGTGTTGACCGGATCGTCAGCGTCAAATGGCACTGCGTACAGATTGTCGATATTGCGGGCGGTGTCCCAGAACTCGCGCCAGACGTGGGAGCCGACCGAGTCCGTATTCATGGTGCGGTCCCAGCCTGCCAGCACGGCGCAGGCGGTTTGCAGCTGCTCATCGCCGTTGCAGGCTTCGAGCACGTCGTCCAGCAGAAGCTCAGCGCCGAAGTTGCGGTGGTTGTACAGCATGTCCTGAATATCAGCCGGACCGAGTTTGTCCCTGGCCTCGATCATTTCCGCCATCTGTGTCAGGCCCGCGCGGGTGCGTAGCGACCGCGCGGTGCGTTCGGGGCCGATGACGGGTGAATAGCCTTCGAGGGGAGCGTTCGGATTCGACAGCCAGTAGCTGTCATTTGAATTGGTGACATAGTCGCCGCGGGTGAGCCGCGGCATCTTGTCCACCGGCAGGGCGCCGGGAACGCGGCTGGCCTCATCTTGGTACCACTCGCAGCCCGAGTCGCTGCCGTTCAGAACGACCAGCCTGTCGGGCAGACCTTCCACCTCAACGGTGCAGCGGTCGAGCAGGTCAGCATCGACGTTAGGCGTGCCGCTGATGTCGGCGTAGAACGCGTTGCCGTGCCGGTCAGCGGCAACGGTGTTGACCCAGTAGACACCCTGTTTGCTGATTGCGGCTTCCACCTCGGCGGTCGAGGCGGCCTTGGTCAGCGCGTCATACGTGTCCGCCGTGAGATAGTTGTCGATGACGGCGTCGCGCAGCGCATACGCATGCTTGTCATCCCACGCCGCGGCCGCGGATTCGACGATGGGTCCGTAATGGGTGAAATAGACCGTGCGGGTCGCCGTGCCTTCGTCGAGCTCCACGGTGACCTCGCGCGATTCGATTGGACGGTAGGCGCCGTCGTAGAGATATTCCCGCGGATTTTCCGGGTTGAGGGACAACTGATAGAGGGTGAAACGCAGCGCCGTCGATACGGTATGCGTCCAGGCGATGTCGTTGTTGAAGCCGATCGAGACGCGGTTGGTGTTGAGAAGGCTCGTGCCCATCACGTCTAGCTCGCCGGGGATGGTCGTGTGAATGAGGTGGAAGCGTGAAGAGCCGTGCCAGGGATAATGCGGATTGCCGAGCAGGATGCCACGGCCGCTCGCGGACAGGTCTTTGCCAACGGCAACCGCGTTGCTGCCGATGCCTTCAGGGAGCTGCCACTGACTTTGGGCAATCTCCTGTGCAGCCGATGCGCCTGGCCCGGCGCCGGCGATTTCTTTCTGAAATCTGCCGAGGCCGTAGCGGATGCCAACGCCCATGGCAAGGCGAGTGACGTCCGTTGTGGTGATGGCTTCCACCCAGGCGGCGTCCCGGCATGAGGCGGGCAGCGCGTCGGCATGGTCGGCAAGGTAGCGGTTGTAGCCGGCTACGTAACCCGTCGTGAACGCGTTGGCGCGTTCGCTTTGCACGGCGGCGTAGCCCGCCAGCTTGTCGTCGGTGAGGATGGCGCGATGGAAGACGTCGCTCTCGAGACGACCTTCGTCCGGCCCGAAATGCCGGCTCAGATGACCGTTGACCATCTGCACGTCCTTCGCAATGACACAGATGGCATCGATGGCGGTGGCGTAGGCGAATCCGTAGCCGAGGCTGCCCCAGTCCTCCGCTTTGACGTGGGGTATGCCGTAGCTCGTCCAGCGAATGTCGACGTCGTAGGTGGTCTCAGGCGCGGCTGGCTGTGCGGGTTCGGTGGATTCGCCGCAGGCGCTCGCCAGCAGCGCAAGCGCTAATGCAATGGTCAGGCTGCGCATGATTTCTCTCCCTCTCGTACGAGCTTGTCAGACAATGCTCGCCTAAAGGGCGGCCCTTCTCAACCCGGTGCTGCGCGCAGGTCCGCCGTCACGTTGCCGAGCGCAGCGAGCTCATCTTCATGACTCGGTTCGCGAAACGTCTCTGCCAGCGCGGCGTCAGTCCAGCTCTGCATGCCCGGCAGGGCCAGCAGGTTGGCAACGTAAGCCGCGGCGGTTTCGTGTAGCGGCAGGTTGAAGGTCTGTACCCGAAAAGCGACGGGCGCATAAAACGCGTCTACCGCGGTGAACGCCGAGCCCGCCAGATACGGCCCGCCAAACTGATCCAGCCCCTGCTGCCAGAGTTCCTGGATGCGCTCGAGGTCTCTGGCGAGCGCCGCGCTGATTTCCGGCAGCTCGATACGCATGCCGACGGTCATGGGGCACTCGTTTCTGAGCGCGCTGAAACCGGCGTGCATTTCTGCGGTGGCGCTGCGTGCCCATGCGCGCGCTGTCTTGTCGGTGGGCCAGACTTCAGCATGCGCCTCGGCAAGGTACTCTGCGATAGCCAGCGATTCCCACACCACGTGGTCGCCGTCGTGCAGGCAGGGGACGAGCCCGGTTGGCGAAAAGGCGCGGAACTTGGCCCAGCTGTCACCGTCGTCAAACGGAATGAGCGCCTCCTGGAATGACAGATTGAGCTCGGTCATCAGTATCCAGGGCCGCAGCGACCAGGAAGAGTAGTTTTTGTTACCGATGTATAAGGTGTACAACATGATCCTCCGAGAATGGTGGCTTAGATTAACACCTCAGAGTGTGTCCATTTTCGGGACCGTCGTTCGTCATATTCATACGAAGGAGACGATCCAAGTAGACGACCCAAGGAGACGAAAATGACCGTATCAATCGACTGGTTTGAAATTCCCGTGCAGGACATTGGCCGCGCGGTGGAGTTTTACGGCACGGTGCTCGGCGAACCGCTCACCACCATGGACGGACCGGATGGGCCGATGCACGTCTTTCCCGGCGACGACGGTGCAAGCGGGGCGTTGACCGAGGATCTGGCGCCGGGACAATCGGGCGTGCTGGTCTATCTCAGCTGTGACGACATCGACGCCGCGCTCGAACGTGCCGCTGCCGCCGGTGGCAGCGTGCTGCAGGAGAAAACGTCTATCGGGCCGTTTGGATTCATCGGCAGATTTGCCGATACGGAAGGCAACGCGGTTGCGCTGCACACCGCGTTGTAGCGGTCCTGCGTCGGTGGAGGGCCGCCAGCATCAGTGATAGTGTTCCAGGTGTGCCGTTGCGCTCGTTCGGAGGGGCGGTAGCGGACCGAGAATAACAATCACCTGCCGTGTTGCTGTCGTTTGATGGCGGCGCGCACTTGGACACTGTTTCATGATCAACGCGCTGATCTGTCTGGTCGGTATTGCCGTGCTCATCGGGCTGGCATTTGCCGCTTCCACCGACCGTGCGGGCATCAACTGGCGTACCGTCGGTTATGCCGTGGGCCTGCAGGCAACTTTTGGCGCGCTGGTGCTCTACGTTCCCCTCGGCCAGGCGGTCCTGTCTGCCATGACAACCGGCGTCGGCGCGGTGCTTTCCTACGCATCCGACGGTATCGTGTTCATGTTCGGCGACATCGGTCGCGGCAACTTCGGCCTGGTGTTCGCCTTCCAGGTGCTGCCCGCAATCATCTTCTTCTCCGCCCTCATCTCCGTGCTCTATTACGTTGGCGTCATGCAGTGGGTGGTGCGCATCATCGGTGGTCTGTTCCGCCGGCTCCTGAAGACGAGTGCGCCCGAGTCGCTGGCGGTTGCGGCCAATATTTTTGTCGGCCAGACGGAAGCGCCGATTGCGGTGCGTCCGTTTCTTGCGCAGATGTCCCGCTCGGAATTTTTTGCCGTGATGGTGGGCGGCCTCTCGACGGTTGCGGGCGCCACCATGGCCGGCTACGTGGCCATCGGGGTTGAGCTCAAGTACCTCATAGCCGCGAGCTTCATGGCGGCTCCGGGCGGACTTGCCATGGCGAAGATCCTGGTGCCGGAAAAGCCGGGCGCCGAGCTCGTCAATCACGTGGACGAGCTCGATTCCGCCGAGCCGGTGCCGGTCAACGTCATCGACGCCGCGGCCAAGGGCGCTACCGGCGGTCTGCAGCTGGCAGCGAACGTCGGCGCCATGCTCATTGCCTTCATCGCGCTGATTGCGCTCGTCAACGGCGCGCTCGGCTGGGTCGGCGGCTGGGTGGGGCTGCCGAATTTGAGCATCGAGCTGATTCTGGGTTACCTCTTCAGCCCCATTGCCTACCTTATCGGTATTCCCTGGGTGGAAGCGGTCGAGGCAGGCAGCTACATTGGCCAGAAGCTCGTGTTGAACGAGTTCGTGGCCTACATCAACCTCGTGCAGAACGGCGCAGAGCTCAGTGAGCACACCAAAGCAGTAGTGACGTTCGCCTTATGCGGATTTGCCAATTTTTCATCGATTGCCATTCTTCTCGGCGGGCTCGGCGTGATGGCCCCGGAGCGGCGGCCCGAGATCGCCACCTACGGTATCCGGGCGCTCTTTGGCGCATCGCTTGCGAATCTCATGAGCGCAGCCATTGCCAGCTTCTTTTTACTGCTGGGGTGAGTGCCAGTGACTGAAGCCAGGATACCCACCGTCGACGTCAGCGAGTTCAGCGGCACGCGGGACGCGTTTGTCGAAGCCCTCGGGCGCGGTTACGAGGAATACGGTTTCCTCGGTGTCGTGGGGCACGAGATTCAGCAGGAAACGATCGACGCGGCTTACGCTGCGCTGCGCGAGTTCTTTGCGCTGCCGCAGGAGGTCAAAGACAAGTACACCGCGGCCTATGGCGGTGCCCGTGGTTACACGGGTTTCGGCATTGAGACCGCCAAGAACAGCATCCATCCGGATCTCAAAGAGTTCTGGCAGGTGGGCAGAGAGCTGCCGCCCGGCGTTGAGCCACACCCGAAGATGTTCCCCAACGTCTGGCCGGACGAGGTTGCCGAGTTCAGGTCTCGCGTCTATGGCCTATACGAGGCACTGGACGGTCTCGGCAATCGACTGCTCGATGCCATTGCCCTCTATCTGGACCTGCCCGTGGACTTCTTTCGTGACAAGGTCGACTACGGCAATTCGATTCTGCGGCCGCTGCATTATCCACCCATCGAGGTGCCGAACACGCTGTCGCTGCGATCCGCGGAGCACGAGGATATCAACCTCATCACGCTGCTGGTCGGCTCCGAGGAGCCGGGACTGGAAGTGCTCTCGCGCAGCGGTGAATGGATACAGGTGACGAATCCGCCGGGCACCATCGTCGCCAACATCGGCGACATGATGCAGCGCTTTACCAACCACGTGCTCCCCTCGACGACGCACAGGGTGGTGAACTCACCGGAAGCGTTTACCGGTGAAAGCCGCTACTCCATCCCGTTTTTCTGTCATCCCAATCCAGACTTCGTGATTGCCACGCTGCCGGGTTGTATCACGCAGGACAACCCGAATCGTTACCCGGAGCCCATCACGGCGGATGAGTATCTGACCGAGCGGCTCCTGGAGATTGGCCTCCTGGAGGCGTAGCACCTGTCGGGTCTTGGTGCTTTCTGCGATACTCCGCCGTTTGCGTGCGGATGAAACAAATGGCTGAACACGACGCGGAAGCGCTCGACACCCTCGAAGATCTGGTCAGAGGTCGCAATTCGGTGCGCGGCTTTCTGCCGGATCGTGTGCCCCAGCCGGTCATCGACCGGATATTTGAAATCGCCCGCTGGGCGCCGTCCGGAACAAACGTGCAGCCCTGGCACGTCTGCGTTGCGTCCGGGGAGGTCTGTGAGCAGCTGCGGCAGGGATTCATCGAGCGCTTCGATGCAGGCGAGAAGATCAAGACGGACCATGCGCCGGACGGCAAAACCGGCGCGCCGTGGCAGGATCGCAAGCGTGCCTGTGCCCGGGCCTTGTACGGTGCCATGGGCATCGAGTGGGAAGATCGCGAAGGTCGCGCATTTGCCGCGCGCCGCAACTACGAGTTTTTCGACGCCCCGCATGCCGTGTTTCTCGGCATTCACGACATTTTCGGCACCCAGAGCGCGTGTGACGTTGGCATGTATGCGCAGACCCTGATGCTCGCCATGCACGCTCACGGGGTAGCGTCCTGCCCCCAGGGTACGCTCAGAAACTATCCGGACTTCGTGCGCGAGGTGTTTGGTCTGGAACCGGAAATCAAAATTCTCTTCGGCATCAGCTTCGGCTATGCCGACCCGGACATGGCGGTCAACACGGCGCGCACGGAAAGGGCGCCGTTGCACGAGACCGTGCAGTTCATGGGATGAGACGCTGGACGGCGCGCACCCTCTGAGTGCGGCCGCCAGCGTTCGAAGGCTGCGGGTCAGCTGGTTGAGATGTCCAGCCGCCCGTCGCTCGGGCGTTGTGCAGTCTCCTCGACTCGTTCGGTTGATGGGTGGGTCGTGATTGAGCGATCGAGAGGGTTCCCCGGTGAGAACCCCTCGTACAAGGCAATGGTTCTGGCAATGTCCTTAGCCCAGGGCTTGCGCTTCTCCAGGCAATACAAGAAGTAGAAATTCACAGTCAGCCATAAGGCCAGTACGCAAACTACCCACAGTTCCTGCATAGTCTTCCTCGTGCATCGGGGGGCGCGGATCATTCCATGATCCGCGAGCAGGCGATACAGTGACTTTCAGTGGGATGCGCGTATAATTTTAATCATGGGGAGTGTCGTTCCCATCCTCTCGTTGCGATGCCTCTTGTCGCGGTTTAAAGAAATTGTCAGGGCGTACAGCGCCTCGCCCAAGCGTGTACGGGTTTATGTCGCCTCCCGGCATTGCCGCGATCGAGAAGCGAGCCCCGAGGCTCGCTTCCCGTGCCACGATCAGTTGTCGAGAGCACCGGCTTCAACCCAGGCTCTGAGGTCATCAATCAGCGACTGGTCGAGTGGCGGCTGGCCGAGGGGCATGCGGTTCGCGACGATTCCGCTGCCCTCCACCTTGCGCACCAGATAGCTGTCGTCCGGGTTGTTGGGTGCGATGAGCATCAATGTCGGCATCTGCACGCTCGCGACGTTTACGATGTTTGCAAACGACGCGCCTTCGCTCAGGTCCAGGCCGTCCGGTGGATTCGATCCCGCATGGCAACCGGAAGTTGCGCATGATGGGGTGAAGATCGTGTCCTGCAACTGGGTCAGAGTGACGCTGTTTGTCGGGGTGGACACCGAAAACGCTGCCTCGAAGTTCCCGCCAGCCGCACCGTCACCGTCACCGTCCAGCACAACGCCGTTAACGTCAGACACGGGGTTGGCGCCATCGCCGACCACCTCGATGAGGTAGGTGTCGTCGCCCGGAGCAAGACCCGCCAGATCCACCTCTACCGACGCGCCGCTGACGCTGATGCCGTTCGGTGAAATACGGGTTTCGTTGCCTTCGTCGAAGCTGGCGTCTCCGCCGCTCTGCCAGACGAGGACCGTCTGATCCCCTACCGTGGCCGCCAGGACGTTCCGATTGAACGTAACCGTCAGCGCATCTGGCCAGCTGCCAAGAGCAGCGCCTGCGTCCGGGTCTGTGTCCACGACCGCGAAAGTGCTCGTGTTCGGTGGCGCCATCGATGCGTCGGTGACAATCTGCGCGCGCACGATGTCAGGTACGGCATCGGTGGTCGCGGCAAGGTAGAGCCCCTGGTTTTCGAGCGCAGCCTGCTGTGCACCATCCAGCACGAGATCGGTCGACCAGAGCAGCGGATCCTGGCTGTCCTGCTGCAGCGTGGCAATTGTCGGTCCGTTGATTCCCGCTGGTGCGCGCTTGAGCTCTACCGACAGCGTGGTGGCCGTCGCGCTGGAAGGTGTCCGCACACGGCTTTTGATGTCCGCACCGGTGATCGTCGAGTAGCCGGTGGCCACGAGCCCGCCCGAGCGCAACTCGGTCGTGACGAGTTCGGTTCCGCTGGGCACGCTCTGGCCGCGCAACACGCCATTGGGGTGCGCAGGGCTCGACATCAACACGTATAAGCTGCCGCTGGCGAACGCATCACCAACGTCGCCGCTGTTGTCGAGCTCGACGACCGACCAGTGACTGGCATCGTCGGGATTCTGCGCCAGTGCGGCAAGCGTGGCTCCGCGCTCGCCGGCGATACCCCGGCCCAGTATTGCGCTGTCGATGTCGGTTGCATCGAAGACAGTCAGGTTCGCGGCCAGTTTCTCTGCGTCCTCGTAGGTTGTGATCCAGCCGTACGCGCTTGCCGCTGTGTTCAGGTCCTCTCCGACCAGCTTGGCGGTCGCGTGGAATTTGGCCAGGGCTACGCCGTCAGTCAGCACCTGCCCGCGTAAGATGGGCGCATCGGTACCGCTGACGTCAGCTTTGGCTCGAATGGCAAGCTGACCGCTGAGGAGCGCGTTTTCTTCGTCGGCCGTGAGGCCGGTGACGTCGAGCTGCCAGCTGCCGGTTGCTGAGTCTTCCGTCAGAGTTGCCATGACCTCGCCGACCTCTCCAGCCCAGCCCCGCACAACTTCGATTACCGTCGGTGTGAGGTTTGTGACGACAACCTCTATCTCCCATTCGCTGTCGGTCTCGTTGTGGCGAACGGTTACGCTTGCGGTGCCCGTGGTGGTCGGTTCAGCGGCGCTGACCACCTGCTCAGTGGCAAGGTCGAAGGTGTAGGTGGATATCGTGGCAGGGGGCGGAGACGGCGATGGTGGCGGAACCGTCGCAGCCTGACGACTGCTACCGCCGCCTCCGCCGCAAGCGAACAGCGTTGCTCCCAGAAAAAGATAGATAAATGAACGAGTTACGTATTCCATGATGATTCTCCGCCGTTTGATGGAATGGAGCCTCATCGTGTCGCTCGGGCCTGTGATTTGCGTGATGCGCACGTGATTTGTTGTGATTTTGCATGCAGGGAGTTCCGTCTGGTGCCTTGCGGCGTGCGGATGCGCCATGCATATTGACGGCACTATCCCGGCGGTACACGGCATTGGAAGAGCGGACGCTGGAACGATTCCGGGTAGGCGACGTTGAGGTTGATCGGGCTGCCTACCTGCTGACTTACGATGGTCAAACGCGTGAGGTGGAGCCTCGCGCCATGGACGTATTGTGTTACCTGGTGGAGCATCGCGACCGGGTAGTGACCAACGATGAGCTGATGGAAGCGCTCTGGGAAGGCGCGGTCGTGACTCCGAACGCAGTTGCGCGTGTCATCACACAGCTGCGTCGTGCGCTGGACGATGACGCACGTAACCCACGCTACATAAAGACGCTGGTGCGCAGCGGTTATCGTCTGATTGCGCCGGTTGACGTGGATACAGCTGCGCCTGTAGCGGGACGCGGTAAAGCGGCCGCCATTGGCGCGGTTGCTCTGGTGCTGCTGCTGGTGGGCGTCTGGGCACTGCGATCCACGGGTGTCGATCCAGAGCCGTCGATTGCCGTGCTGCCGTTCGCCAATATGACTGGTGACGACGAGCTCATCTACCTCGGCGAGGGCGTCAGCGAGGAGGTCATTAACGCGCTGACCCGGATTCCGAGTCTGAGTGTCGCCTCGCGTACCGCGTCATTTGGTTTTCGGGATTCGAACCAGGGCTTGCGGGAGATTGCGAGCAGCCTGAACGTTGTCTACGTCGTCGAAGGCAGCGTGCGCATCAGTGGAGACCGACTGCGGATCACGGCGCAGCTCATCGATACGACGAGCGGCTACCACCTCTGGTCGAATACCGAAGAGTACCCGGTGATGAACGTCTTTCAGGCGCAGGACGACATTTCTGACCAGCTCTACGCGGTGTTGTCGGAGGAGCTGGCGATCGTGGTGCCTCAGCACGCCGCTTCCAAACCGCCGATTGGTGCAGCCTACGACCTCTATCTGCAGGGCAGGTATCTCTGGCATCGCCGTGGCAATCAGCCGCTGCAGCGGGCAATTGACCTCTTTGCAGAAGCGGTCAAAGTTGACCCCGGCTTTGCACAGGGGTGGGCAGCGCTTTCATCAGCCTATCTGACCTATCCGAACTACTCGCCAAAAGGCTACGAAACCTGGAACCTGGCTAAACCGGCAGCAGAGAAAGCGCTGGCGCTGGACTCTGAGCTGTCAGAGCCTTACGCGGTGCTGGCCACGTTCGACGAGGTGGCATTCAACTGGTCGGAGGCGAGGGCCAACTATCTGCGCGCCATCGAGTGCGCGCCGAATTCGCCGACGGCAAATTACTGGTATGCGCAACACCTCACCAAGGTTGGACTGCAGAAAGACGCGTTGCGCTACCTTGCGCGCACCCTGGAGCTCGATCCGACTTACCTGCCCCCGCAGGGAGATATCGCCTACTCGGCGATGGCGTTTGGCGATCTGGTCGGGGCAGGTCGGCAACTGCAGAAGGTCGCAGCCCTGGGGTTCAACAGCGCTGCGAACTGGGGCGCACGCATGATGTGGATGGTGCTGACTGAGAGATATGACGACGCCATCGAGCTGATCGAACGTGAGCTGCCGCCGCACATGGCCCAGACAGAGGAAGTCCGGCAGCTGTTGATTGCTTTTGTGGCGGCCAAAAGAGAGGGTGCGGCGTCGGCCGAATTGATCAGGCAGATCGAATATGCGCCGATGCCTCACCAGTTCAAGCTGTGGATGCTCAATGCGCTGCAGGCGTACGAGGAACTCCACGCCTTTGCGATCTATCGCATCGACCAGGGTTATCAGCTGGATTTACGTAACCTCATGGGACCGGGAGTTGCGTTCCGCAAGACGCCGGCTTTTCTCGAGATTGCCGAGCGCTTGAACCTGACCGCGTACTGGCGTGAGCATGGCTTCTCTGATTACTGTATGGCCGAAGCTGACGGTGTACGTTGCGACGTGGAGCTCACCGTAGAGGCGTTCAGACAGATCTGGGGAGAAATCGAGTCTTAGATCTGTTTCGGTGAAACGAACATGGGATTCGGGTAGAACCAACAATCCGACGACGGATCTTCGCCAAGCTCGATCGGCAGCGGTGCCGCTGGTCCTGTAAGATCAATCAGGCCACAGGCAAGCCATGTGTAGGTACGCTTAGCAATGAAACTCAGTCATTCAGCTGACTCATGACCCTGCTCGAGGAGCTCAGACAGGCCACGGGTGCGCATCATGAGGCGCTGGAAAAGGTGCCGTTCTTCGCGCGCCTGGCGAAAGCGGAAGTTTCCCTCGCCGCGTTCGCCGCTTACATGCGGGCGTGGGCGATCTTTTATGCCCTGCTGGAGGCGTCGGTCCCGTCCGCCTTTCCCCTGAACCGCAGACCACGGCTTCCCTATCTGCTCGAGGACATCGATGCGTTGTTTGCACTGCGCGTCTCGGAGATCCGGCCCGTCAGTGAATCGATTTATCGGTTGACGAATCAGATGAGAAAGAACGCGCATGGTTCGCCGGATACTGCGCTGGGATATCTCTACGTGCTCGATGGTTCGATCAACGGCTTGCGTGACTGTGCCCCCGGGCTGATCGAAGCCTTCAGTGAGGCGTTGCCGCTGCATTACGTCCGCTACGCCGCAGATCAGGGAGAGCGGGAGTGGCACGCTGTCGAGCAGGCTCTCGAGACGGTCGACCTGGCGCCGGACAACCGTGCCGTAGCCTGTAGTGCGGCCGTAGAGCTATTCTCGGCATTGCAAGAAACGTTCGGGACGATTGAGCCAGAGGTTCAGCCCGAGGGCTTCTTTTACACCGTTGCCGCCCTGAATCCGGAGGCTGGAATGCACCCCTGTGTGCAGGACGAAGCCGTGCTGACCCAGGCGCTGCATGCCGTAGATGACTGCCTGATAGAGATGCCTGCGCTACTGACGCTCTTTGGCGAACGCGGACGCCGCTTCACGCTGAGTGACGGCGTGTTTCTTCCGACGCTGGTCGAACTGCCGCAAGCGGCGGCCGACAAACAGATCGCCTGGTTGAAGGAGCTGCTTGCATACCGTGGTCTCGGCAGCATCGCGCTGGAAATCCACGTCCAGGCGATTGTCGATCGTGCATCCGCAGCCGCCCGGGTTGCCGGTCGTCTGCAACCGCTGGCGGACAATCTGCGGCAGGCTCGGATCGATCGGCTCGGTCACTCGGCGTTTCGCGAGTTTTCAGAAAAACTGGACAATCAGCTGATGGCGCTCACGGCGCTGCCTGTCAGATCTGCGGGAATGCTTCTGGCCTCTATCGTCATTGACGAGTGCAACGGATTGCCGGGCTGCGCGGCCAGGTTTCTCAGTCGATGCCATGCCCGGTTACCCAGCGCCGCCGCCGAGCTCGTTGCCGAGCAGGCTGACGTGCTCGCCGGGCAGCTGGGAATCAGGCTTGCGCCATCCGCGAGTGGATAGCCTTCTTCAGCTCGAGAAGGGATTCTTTTGTGGCGTGGGGGTCCGCGACGAAATCGAAACACGCTCGAAGCTCGTCGGTGGCTGAGGCTTTGGCCGCATAGCCTCCCAGCGCCAGCAGCAAATCCGGATAACGTGACCGCAGCTCCCTTGCAATGACCTCCGCTTCGCGGAGCTGGTCCGGCAGAGCTGCCGACAGCCCGACCGCAGCAGGCTTAACCTCGTCCAGACAGGCAAAAAGCTCATCGACCGAGGTGGTCTCGGGTAGCGACACGCCTCGTAGTCCCTGCTCTTTCATGGCCATCGAATAAAACACCGGGCCAAGGGTGTGCGTATTGCCGCCGACCATGAAAAACACCATGTCCACGTGTTCCGTTGCGGCAAGGTCGGCGAGCTTGTCCGCGAGCATATCCTCGACTCGGGACGTCACCTTGTGTTCGAGCGCGACGCTGATCTGGCCCCTGGCAAAGAGGTCGCCGACATGAGCGAGCAACGGTTGCAGAAGGCCAATCAGCACGTCGGATTCGCGGATACCCGAGGACACAGCTGCGTTCGTCCATTGCCGGAAATCCATGTCTGCATCGTGGTGGTTGATCGAATCGCTGGCAGCCTGGACCAGCTTTCTGAGCGACGTCAGCTTGGCCTCGTCCGGGACCATCGTATCAACCCCGGTATCAAGGTCCTCCTCGAATTGCGCATGACACCGCGGGCATATGCCATGGGAGATCTGCAGCACTTCAAAGGGTTGTTCTTCGCCGATAAAGCTGTGGCAGTAGCTGCACCAGTTGATCACAGGGCATCTCGGTTACGCTGTTGAACTGTCTACCTCAGTTTATCAGACGGTAGCCTGCTTGGCGGCGACAGCCTTTTTCAACAGGTCCAGATGTGATCCCACGAACAGGTCCGAGACGACGCGGTGTTTGATGGTTCGCGACGCGTCGATGTGGAACGTCACGCGACGCACCCCGAAGCCCAAAGGTCCGTCCACCCCGAAACTGCGGATGGCCGCTTTCTGCGGATCAGCCAGGAGTGGGAACGGTACGTTGAACTGCTCTGCAAACTGCTTGTGCGTTGCGTGTCCCTGGGGGCTGATCCCGACAATCTGGATGCCGAGCTCGTCGAGGCCGTCGTAGTTGTCGCGAAACGCGCAGGTTTCTGCCGTGCAGACCGGCGAAAAGTCGATGGGATAGAAGTACACAATGAGATCGCCACTGTCTTCCAGCAACGCGGAAAGCGTGCGCGTTTCACCGTGCTGATCGACGAGTTCAAACTCGGGCGCCGTGTCGCCTGTCTTCAACATAGCTGATCAACCGTACAAAGGGGCGCCAATCATACGGATCGGCCGCTGTTGTGCCAGCAGATTTTGTCTCTGGTCAGACGTCTTTTAGGGTGCGGCTCGGTCGTCCCAGAAGCTCCTCGCTCACCGTCTTCAAATTGTCGACTTCGAAGCCGCGCTCCACGAGTTCGCCCGTCAGCGTGTCGATGTGTTGGCCAGCTGCCTTGAGCTCGAGGGCAAGCTCGTGCAGCAGGAGCACGGCCGCCGCGGTGTCGGCGCCTTTGGAGGGCGATGCAAGTTTGCCGTCCTGATCAGCCACCCACTCCGCAAGCTGCCCGAGGCTCTGCTGAAACCGGCTTTCGCTGATACCGCCGGTGCGCTTCAGGATCAGCAGGCTGTAGTACTCGGCGAGCCCCTCGACGATCCAGTCTGCATCGTCAGCAGCAGAGTGCACGCCGGCCAGATGGATGAGCTCATGGATCAGGGTCGAGGTGGCATTCTCGCTGATGAGTGGACGGTCAACGTGCAGGTAGAGTGAACCCGGCGCGGACAATCCGCCGCGCCACATACCGGGAGGCGCGCCGACGATGAGGATGTGTTTCGGCATGCGCGGAAACACCCGCGAGAGTTCCGGCAGCGTCCATCTCACAAAAGCGGCGGTATCGAGACGCCGCATGCCCGAGTTGACCGGCGCGCTGACCACCAGCTCGCGGCCGTTGATGGTTTCGCGGCGGGTGCCGAGCTCACCGCCGAGGAGCCATCCCGTCGGTCGGTTGAAGTTGCGTTCTCCACCCACTTCCTTGGTCTTGTCCTTCAAGCTGCCGTAGCGTGATTCGAAGCTCCAGTCATCGGGGCTGGTGAGGCTGATGGTGGAAATGCTGCGGCTGCCTTTGATGCTGCGTACGCGCGCCGGAGGAAACAGGTCGCCCATGCGCATCAGCACCCAGGTGGGGGTGTGCTTGGCGTCGAAGCGGTCGCCGCGGTGACTGTCGATGCGTACGCGGTAACGCAGCACTCCGCCGTCTTCGGGCACCTCCCAGCGCAGGCGACCGTCCTCGTGCTCGGCATCACCGCTGGCTTCAATCAGCTCGTACGTCTCTGGAGGCGCGTTGAAGTCGAGCTCGCGCAGCTGCGGTGAACTCTGGGTGACGCGGATTCTGGCCTCGGCCACCGCGGTCTCAGCGCCGATTTCCGCGCTGAAGTGCAGATCATAGGTGCCCGCCGCGGTGGATGCGCTTCCGCAGCCAACCAGGGTGCACAAGGCGAGGACGAGGAAGCGCACGTTCAGCGCTTGCGGATTTTGTAGACGGCGTCGTCCGGAAAGCGCGCGCCGCGCAGCGAATCCGGAGTTTGCGTGAAATAGTCGTCCGTTGCCGGATCGTTGCGTGCCCAATCGTTTACCTCACTGCGAAACGCAATTTTCCACTCGCCGTCGCGCTTCTCATAGCGGTCGACGTAGCGTCCGGAGATGAAGAGATCCCGCTCTTCGCCCTCCACCACGATACGGTGAAACGCCTGAAAGTAGACCTCACCGTAAGCAACATCGCCGTCCACGTCGATGTTGGTCTGGCCGATCATGTGATGGTTGGCCAGATGATCCTGTAGCGCCCCGTACGCCATGTCGACAAACGCGTCGGGACCGCCCTGAAAAAAGCCGTAGTCGGTTTCGGCGTCGTCGTGAAATGTACTGCGCAACAGGTCTCTGTCCAGGCGATCGAGACCGCGCATATACCGTCCGACGAGATCGGCAATCTCCTGTTTGGCGATGACGTCTTCGATGTTCATAGGTTCAAGCCAGATAAGTGTCTAAAGTCTTGTGAAAATGCCGGATGCGGGCTTCCTGATAGTTACCCAGCGTCTGGCTGCCTTTCCGCGATGCCTTCATACCGGCCCACTGGCGCTTGAAGTTGTCGGTATCCTGGTCGAGCACGTAAGACAGGCGGTTTTCCTTGAAATCCGGCACGCTGACGTAGGGTTCATCGACCTCAAGGGGCACTTTCTCGACCGGTGCAGGCCGCTCACCGTCTGCCGGTACCGGGCGCAGCATCATGATGTCGTGGATGCACTTGTCGACGCCGAGCGGGCGGAACCGGTAGATGAGTGGGATCACGATTCCCGGGAAGAAGCAGGCGTTGGGGAAAACGTGGTACTCGATGCTGTCGAGCATCTCGCTGTTGGATAGGTGCGAGAGATCCACACCCATCTCAGCGCCGAAGGATTCGCGCAGAATATCCGCATGCGCCTGCCGCGCCGTTTTCCCCTCCGGCAGATCGTCGGGATTGTGGCCGAGAAACTCGAAGAGCTGCCCCTGTGTGAACTCTCTTTCGAAGTGCGGATTCCCGCTCGAAAGGTTCTGCAGGAAGCGGCTGACGTGCGGACTGAAGAGATCGTATTGCGTGTTGGCCCAGCCGGACGAGCGCAGACCCTCCGGGTGCGTGGCGAGCACGTGATAAGCCTCCAGGAAGCCCTCCATGCACATCTTCCAGTTGCCGGGCAGGACCTTTTCCGTGTGCATGACGATGTAGCGGTCTTCCAGTGGCCACTGGGCGAAGTGTTCCGGCAGCACCTCGAGGTACTCATCGAGGGGCTGGGCGCTTTTGTCGAGGTTGATGAAAACGAATCCGCCCCAGACGTCGCAGGGCACTTCGTCCAGCCCGAAACTGTCGTCGCTGACGTGGGGAAAGTCCCAGCGGCAGGGGATCTCCCGCAACGTGCCATCGAGGTGCCAGGACATACCGTGGAACGGACAGCGCAGGAACTGTTTGCCGCTGCCTTTGCTGCCGGCATCGGCAAACTGCATGCCGCGGTGCGGGCAGGAATTGATGAACGCACGGATCTTCTCGTCCTTACCGCGCACGACCAGGACGGAATAGTGCGCAACGTCGTAGACGTAGAAGTCGCCGACGCTCGGGATATGTTCCTCGCGGCACGCCCACTGCCACGTTTTCGCCCACATGCGTTCGACCTCGAGGTCGTAGAACGCCTGCGACGTATAGCGTTCGAGCGGAATGTCCTCGTCGCCGAGATATTCGTACGCCTCCGCCCGCAGCGCGGCAGGTGGCGTATCGCCGTCCTGGTCGAGCACGTCCTGTGGGCTCGGCCCCGGGCAGCGGGCTGCGCCTGGCGCCAGGTCATCGCCCGCGGGCGCGTAAATGTCCAATGCCAAGGTACTCTCCTTCCGAACCTCTTCTGAATCTCTTACTGCCGTGTGTGGCACGACGTCTGCGTCATTCGTTTATGATGACCAAGATACTACGCATTCGATACGAGGAAATCACATGCTCAAAGCCGTGCAGTTGGGGAAGAGCGGGCTCAGGGCTTCGCAGCTCTGTCTTGGCACCATGAACTTCGGCGTGCCGGGGCGGGGACATCAGGGAGACTGGACGCTCGACATCGACGCGGCTCGGCCGATATTCCAGGCAGCGCTGGACAAGGGGCTCTTTTACTTCGACTGCGCCGACGTATACGGCATCGGCGCCTCGGAAGAAGTGGTGGGGGCGCTCCTGCGTGAGCTTGCGCCGCGCAGCGAGTACGTGCTTGCGACCAAGGTGGCCATGCCAATGGGTGCGGGCGCTAACCAGGGTGGCCTGTCGCGCAAACACATCCTGGAAGGCGTGGACGCCAGCCTCGAGAGACTGGGCCTCGACTATATCGATCATCTGGTCATCCACAGGCATCCGCATGGCGTGCCAGGTCATGTCCAGACGCCGATCGAAGAGACCATGGAAGCCCTGCACGACGTGGTCAAAGCCGGCAAAGCGCTGTATCTCGGCGCCTCCTCGATGTTCGCGTGGCAGTTTGCGGAGCTGCAGATGACGGCCGCAAAGAACGGCTGGACGCCGTTCATCTCCATGCAGAACCACTACAACCTCGTCTACCGCGAAGAAGAGCGCGAAATGATGCCGTACTGCGAGGCGCATGACGTTGCGGTCATGCCCTGGTCGCCGCTGGCGCGGGGGATTCTGGCGGGCGCCTATCAGGGTGGCTTTGATGCCGGCGGCACGGAGCGCTCCCGCGGCGGGGACAAAAACCGCACCGAAGCGCTTTACCACGGGGAACACGTGTTCCCCGTTGCCGAGCGGGTCATCGAGATTGCGCAGAAGTACGAAAAGAAGCCGGCGCAGATCGCCCTTGCGTGGATGCTCGGCAAGTCTTTTGTGCACGCGCCGATTGTTGGTGTCTCGAAGCTCGAACAGCTCGAGCAGCTGGTGGAGGCGACGGAGATTGAGCTCGCGCAGGAAGACGTCGAATACCTGGAAGCGCTCTATCAGCCGGTCGAGAACCTGCTTTCTATGGGGTTTTCGTAGCCCGGGAGTCGCGCAGCGCGCCAACTGCAGAATAGGTGGCGACGGCGTAGGGGACACAATAGGTCAGCAGCACTTTGAGTGCGTTGGTCAGTCCAAAGGTCTGGTTGATCACCGCGTCGGCGTGATTGATGAGCGCCAGCAGGGTGCCCACCACCAGCGCCACCTTGAGCGCACGGTTGCGCACTTCCGGTAACAGCGCCAGCTCGAGAAACGAGGGTTTCATTCGGCACTGACCGTTGGAATGTAGTGCGCCGGTCGCGGCTCGCCGCGGGCCGAACGCGCGCGCGCCTCATCGATGGTTTCCAGCTGCGCGGCGCGGGCGATGGCATCTTTGTGGCTGGCGGGGAACGGCTCGCGGCAGTCCGGCGCCGGATTATCGCTGGCATGGTAGTAACCGACCGGGGATTTCTTCCCCGTGGTATCGGCATCGAGGTCCAGATCGCGTTCGTTGGTGCCGTGCACGGGCGCCTGCGCGGCGCCATCGACTATCTCGAGATCGAGCCACCAGCGTTTTTTCGGATTGCGCCTGCCGTAGCCGAGGCGGTCGTCCAGGGCAACCGCGATAGGCACGAGGAATGGCTTCAACCAGCGTGCGTTGACGCCGAGCCAGGTGCCGACGCGGTGCGCCAGCGCGCCATCCGCGGTCACCACTTTGTTCAAAGGACACGTTTTCATGCAGCGTCCGCAGGCTGAGCCCTTCGGGTTGGTGACCCGGTAGCGTGTGCAGCGTTCGACGTCCGGCTTCCAGATTTCGTAGCCGTTGAACATGACCTTGTCGCCGAACGGGATGGCGTTGACCGGACACTCCCGCGCACACTTCAGGCAGTTGTTGCAGAAATCCTGCAGGCCGAAGTCGACGGGCTTGTCCGGTAGCAGGGGCAGATTGGTCGTCATGACAACCGACTTGAAGCGGGGCCCGACAAAAGGATTGAGCACCAGCTCGCCAATGCGGGAAAGCTCGCCCAGCCCCGCCCACAGCACGAGCGGAATCTGCAGGACCTCGCTGTCGGCGTTGGTCTGCGGCCGCGAGTCATAACCCTCGCCGCGCAGGAACTCCGCCATGACGCCGGCAATTTCCGCGCCGCGAATGTAGCCCCGCATGGACTGACAGCCGGAAATCCAGTCGTCGCCGCTGGCGCCTTCCATGGTGTCGTAGCCCTGGTCGATCAGCATGACCACCGCGTACTTGTGGCGCATCTCGATCGGTTGGCCGTCCGGGCCGTGACTGTACCAGGCGTAGCGTGGAATCTCGCAGATCCCGGTGAGGTCGGCGCCCAGGTGATAACTCAGGGATTTGATCGCGCGGGTGTTGGCCTCCGGGTCCGTCAGCTGCGGATTGGCATTGGCCGCCGTCGGCCCGTCCTGATGCGGCACCAGGGCGCGCAGCGGTTTCATCATACCGTCGGTGAGGGGATGCTTGAATGCAAAGCGTTTCACCTCCCGCTGGGCTTTTGCGCCCAGATCCCCCATGCGCGAACGGAAGAAAAACTCGGCTCGCTTCGGCACTCTGGGCACCTCGTCGTCGAGGATCAGCGTTGTCGGTCGATCGACCCGCGTGACCTGCTCCATCGGGTAACGGCTGAGGTGTGATGCGCGCCTGGCCACGCGTCGATGTTCCCTGCCCGACACCGCGCCGTTGATACCCCACCAGTAGTGCAGGGCGTTGGGGGCAGCGTCCGCGGCCAGGGGCAGGTCGGGGGCAAGCTCATAGTTGGTGGCAATGACCACGGGGGCGTAATCCGTGCCGAAAAACGGGCTGGCGACCGCGTTTCCCCGGCGCTGACCAATGCCGGCGAGCACAGCGAGCTTGTCGAGATCGAGGTCCGTGCGACCGGCGTGGTGCAGAGTGGCGCTGTAACCGAGGGCGCGGATATGCCCGGTGATGGATACGCCGATTTCGAGCGCGCGCATGGCGGCTATGTCATGGCCCGCGTGTTGCAACCACCCATTAGCCAGATTGTCGGGTTCCGGCTGCCTGCCCTGGCATACCCAGATGACCACAGCGTGGCTGTGATCCGCGGGTGATGTCAGCCAGGCCTGCGCGGGAATACCGGCAATGCCAACGTGCGAAGCATCGAGATAATACGCAGCACCCTTGATCTCCTGTGTGCGGCGGACAGGGTCTGCCGGCACCGGCGCACGCGGCCAGTCGGCGGGGGTATCGCTATCAATGAGAATCTGCGCGTAGCGCCGGGCAACGTCAGCCAGAGGCGAATCGCCGGTAGGCCGACTGTCGGCAGGCCTCAGAGCGGGTTGTTCGCTCTCGCGAGCCGCCAGGCTGGCATCTCGCGCCAACGCCTCCAGCGGATAAGGCCCGAGTTCCACGCCCCGATTGTGGGCGCGGTCGCGGAAGAGCATTGCAGCCCGGCTCTCAGCTCAAGCTGGCCAGAGCAAAGAGACCGGCGATGGTGCCGATGACCGTAGCCTGCCGAAAATCTTTCCTGCTGAGCGCCTGCAGGCGGGTTTCCGGGTCTGCGCCATCCCAGGTGTCTTTGACCACGTTGTACTCGATGAACGTGGCAAACACGATGAACCCGAAAATGGCGCTGACGAGAGCGATTCTGCCAAGGGTGTCCAGCGGCACCATGATCAGAAGCAGGATGAGAATGGACCAGTGCAGCACGTGACCGCCATAGGTCATCCAATGAAACTGCCGCACGTCGTTCTCGGCGTAGTTGAAACTGAAGCGGAAAAAGCTCAGCGACTTCGGATAATGCCGGGTGGTGGCAGCACCGCTTGTGACGGCGCCGGCGTAGTGACCCCACTCGTGAAAAAGTGCGGCCAGCAGTAGTCCCACGAGTATGGCGTCGCCAATGGCAACCACCTGAGCCAGCCAGAGCCCCGTCACCTGATACCAGGTGTCGGCGGCTGCCCACAATGACAAGGCGGCGAAGATGATGGCCGTATCTTTCAACAGCATGCCAACCAGACTCGGCTCGTCAGTGGTAACCGTTTCCGCGGCGCTCGCCGCACCGCGCAGATTTTCTGTTGCTTCCGCCATGGAATATCCCCCCAGAT
>JAAUXY010044977.1_pt1 | contig 22952 bp, 23 predicted proteins | sample 7278121 | NCBI WGS metagenome assembly JAAUXY01 (sample SAMN14350117, study PRJNA611818) | marine sediment metagenome | isolation source: surface marine sediment (1.8m) | place: French Polynesia: Moorea | collected 2018-08 | reverse complement strand
TCCTCTGCCATGGCCGGACGGGGGGATCATTATCCCCTGTCAAACTGCAACCAACCGGACAGGATCCTGTGACCGTCTGTGAGCGCATTTGGATTCTTCTGGCGCCAAGTCCTGGTGAACGGTTTCCGGTTGTCGAGCTCTTGGATCAGTCGTAGACCAAGCATCGAGCTCAACAAGTCACCGCAATTACCGGCTACCAACGATGCCAAGAAGAGTTGTGCAAGGGAATCACCAGAATACGTCCTACCCGACCGACAGCCTGCTGAACATCGGCGCGACCGCGCAACTCATCGAAGCGATGCCACATGATGTGTCCCGGCGACAGTCCGTCGGTTGTCTCATGCGTGTGAGTCTTGCGCTCGGATTCCCAGTCGCTGGTCGTGTATTGAAGGTACAGCAACGCCCTTATCCTCTGCTGCGGGTCTTCCAGCCTTTTGACCATCAACCGCCCCGCTTTCGCCATGTCGTTCTTGCACAGATAAGACTGGATTAAGGCCGCCGGATTGTCGCGTTCGTAACGCAAGAGGTAGGCCTCGCTGCCGGAGTATTCGCTGATCGGCTCACCCATGACGTTGGCGCAGACGATCGACGCATGGACCCACATCCGGCTATACGGGCTGGCCTTCTCCAGATCCATGTAGTCCGCTATCTCAAGCACGAGTTCCAGATGACCCGCATAAAGGACTTTGCCGAGCATATCGACGAGCTGGCTGATGTTCTGCTTATCGAGGTCCTTTGGCGGCTCTATTGCCTCGACGTACATGGCCTCCGATTGCTCGGGGTACTTCAGGCGCCACAGGGTCTCCGAGTATTTCTGCAAGACCCAGGGTTTCGCGAATGCCTTGTCGACGTAGCCGTCCTGCAACACCGGAGTGCGGATCTTCCAGGCGGCTGGTTCAATCACTTCCAGCGCCTCTTCGAACCGCCATACAGCGGACAGTGCCTCGGCCAGAAAAACCGGACCGATCGCGTACTCGGGGTGCTGCGAGACGAGTGTGCTCAGGCGGTCGATCTCACGCTCCGCGGCCGCCTCGAGGTCGAGGAACGCCTCCACTGCCGGATCTTGCCGTAAAAAATCGAAGCGCCGATCAACGATGATCCTTACAAGAATTCCCGGATCTCTGATTGACAGAACTATGCTTTTGAGATCGTCGGTCCTTCCAAGGTCCGCAAGCACCGTCGCGTAGTCGATCAAAAACTCGTCGGCCGTGTAGAATGGATGGGCAGGTTCGTAACCAGCCTCGTAAAGCGTGCGTAGAAACTCGAACCTGAGCTCGCCACTGGGGTCACGACCGATAAGGTCGCCATGGAGATTGAAGAGCCTGTAAACATCGACCGTTTTGAGCTCCTCCGGATCATACGCAGCAAGACGTTTTACGGCATCCAGCCCGACCCTGAACTGTTCGCTCATCTCGGCGGCCAGGATCAATTCGCGTAACCAATTCGGTGTATCCGGGCCACCCAACTCGATGGACATCTCGATATAGGGGATCGCGACAGCAAAATCGCCGAGTTGCTTGGCGCAGTAGACGACGTTGTGAAGAGTGGCTCGCCGGACCTCGACCGAATGAGCGCTGAATGCTTCCTCGTCTATGGCTGCTCGGAGCAATGACAGAGCTTCATCAAAGCGTCCCTGATCTGCTGACTGGAATCCAGCGTCAAGCTGTTGATAATTCTCCGCACGCAGATCCCGCGCGGAGTCCTCCGCCACAGCAGGCACCGAATAAGAGAGCGCTTGTGCGAGAACAACGACAACCGCAACGAACCGGCAGATGCTCGTAGTGCGCCTCGCCATTCGGTTTCGCAGGCAGATCATAGGCCTCCTTCGGTAATCAGCCTGTCCGCGTTTCACCAGATCCGGCAGGCTGAAGACGGTCCGACCATTGGCGCAGAATCAAGTTTCAGTCAGCCGGTTTCTGCGTTTTGCTCATACCCGGCTTCCGCCTCGACGCCTTGTCGTCCTTCAGCGCATCCGCATCGGGATCTGCCGCGACCTCTTCGATCTTGCCCAGCGCTTCCGGCAGTTCAATCCCGGCCTGCTTCGCCAGTTCGTGCACCGGTGGCAGAGCCCCGACCATGCCCTTGAGGAAACCTGCGGTCGTAGATGCAGCACCTGAATCGCCGCCTCCGGCGCTGTCCCATACCGTGATCTTGTCGATCTTGAGGTTCTGAATGGCCTTCACCTGCTCGGCAATCAGCAGCGGCAGTTGCTCGATCATCAACAGCGCCGGCGCAATGTCCTTGCGATCCTCACAGACCTCGAGCAGTTTCTGGTAACCGAGCGACTTCGCTTCGAGCACGGCCTGGGTACCCTCTGCCTCTGCCTTGTATTTCGCCAGGATCGCATCCGCGTCACCGGCAGCGATTCGACGAATCCGCTCTGCCTCGGCGTCTGCCTCGATTTCGATTTTCTGTTGCTGGACAATCTGCTGCGCGATTTCCAGCTTTTCGAGCCGTGCAATCTCCTCGGCCTTCTCGGCAACGAGAACGTCACGATTGGCCTCGGCCATCGCAACATCACCCAGGCGTTTCGCCTCGGCACGCCGTTGTTCGAGAGTGGCCTCGTAGTCTGCGATACTGGCCTTACTCTTGTTCTCGCCCTCAATGGCCGCAGCCTCGAGCGTGGCAACCTTGATGCGTTGCTGAGCCTCGGCACGCTTCTTGCCCTCTTCCGATAAGGCGGTTTGCTCTGCGATCGCGATCTCTCGCTCCTTCTCAGCTTCCGCTTCGCCGGCGACACCCTGCGCCTCGAGTTTCGCGACTTGCACACGCTGGTCGCGCTCGGCTGCCTTCGTGCCCGTTGCCGACTGCGCAGTCTGCTGGGCAACCGACACATCGCGCTGGCGAAAATTCTCAGCCTCACCGATGGCACCTTCACGCTGCGCCGCGGCGACCTCGATTTTCGCCTTGTTGATAGCCTCGGCAGCGGCCTTCTGACCCAACGCCTCGATATACCCGCTCTCATCGGTGATATCCCGGATATTGACGTTGATCATCTCCAACCCGATCTTGTTCAGCTCGAAGTTGACGTTCTTATTGACGAGGTCGAGGAATTTCTCCCTGTCCTGGTTGATCTCCTCAATGGACAGGGTTGCGATTACCAGTCGCATCTGACCGAGAATGATGTCCTTTGCCTGAGAGTTGATCGCGTGCTCGTCCAGTCCGAGGAGGCGCTCAGCCGCGTTGTTCATGATATTAGGGTCGGTCGATACACCAATCGTAAAAGTCGACGGCACGTTGACGCGGATGTTCTTCTTCGACAGCGCGCTCTGCAGTTCGATGTCGATGGTCAGCGGTTCAAGTGTCAGGTAGTCGTAGCTCTGCAGGAGAGGAACAACAAAAGTACCGCCGCCGTGTATGCATCGCGCCGCCCGGCTTCCGCCCACCTTGCCGTAAACGACGAGGATGCGGTTTGAGGGGCAACGTTTGTACTGAGCCACCAGTATCGCGAGGAAAAACGCGACCAGCAGTACGACCGAAACGACGAGCATCAATGGCCCGGGGGAAAACCCTTCCAACACTGTCATCTTTGACTCTCTCTGTTTGTTGTCCTTTCGGACTTATTATTCGAGCGGCTCTACCAGAAAAATTCCGTCATCGCGGACCGATAGTACCTTGACGCTTTTAAATTCCTTGATGGGGTCGGCGGTTGAGATCGCGTCCATCGTCTTCTGCCTTCCTGACACATTGACGATGATCTTTCCGGTACCGTCACCACGCTTGGGAATGCTCATGTAGACGCTGGCCGTGCGGCCCACCGCCGTTTGCGGATCGTAGTTGACCGATCGATTCAGCTTCCGCGCAACCATCATCATTCCGGAAGCCATCATCATCAGCACAAAGCCGAAACCGGTAGACGCCGCCGCCGATGCCATGCTGGACATGTTCCAGTCGATCCGGCACGTCAGCCCCATCCAACCTGCGCCCATGAAGAAAGCGAGTATCGACAGCAGCGAGAACATGTTGAACGCGCCGTCGCCGGCAGCGATGCTCATGTCCCCGTCGACTTCACCGCCACCGTCGCCAAACAGCAAAGCTATGACAAGGCGAATGACGAAGAAGGTAGTCCCGGTCAGTGCCATCAGCAAATAGATAAGCACATCAACGCCGTAGCGGAGTGCATCATCCCAGTTGAATAGAAGGTCTAGAATCGCAATACCCCTGCTGTATCCCCGGCCCAGAATATACCATGCCCTCGCTCATGTGCTGCCGCAGAAACCTGATGCCGGGCTGCTGCTGAACCATAGCTTCCGGCAAGTCGACAATCGAACTTCCTTATGACCACCGATGAACCGTTCTGCACGCGCATGACGACCGGGCCCGGCGTTGGCTTCGTTACTGCGTTGACAAAAAAAGCCGGTGTCGACAATCCCGTACGCTTCAGAGGATCACGCAGCTTTACCGCTCACTTCGGTCTGACGATCAGGTCGCCGACAGCGTGTCGATGAAGCTCGAGAACAGTTCGTACTGCGACGTTATGCCGAGCTTTGCGAACAGGTTTCGCTTGTGCACCATCACCGTGCCCGGCGCGATGCTCAGCTCGCGCGCGATTGACTTCGTTGAGTGCCCACGCAGAAGCAGCTGTGTGATCTCTCGTTCCCGCTGTGTCAGCGTCGACTTGCCGAAATCCCGAAAACACGCCGTGAGGTGCTCGTGCATGGTGCGAGCGGTATCGTCGGGGCGGCTGCTTCTGTCCTGACAGCTCCAAAGCTTTTTCATGCCCGCGTTCAACAGCGGCTCCGCATCGGCCAGCCGCTTCAGGTCGGCACGGCTGAACTTGCCTTCGAGCATCGCGACCACCATGACCAGTGTGCGTCCGTCGACGTCGAGGAAGAAGTCCACTTCGTCCTCGAGGTGTGTTCGCTCGTGATACTGGCGATAGTACTCACTGGAGCGAAATCGGTCGGGCGTCGCCTCACGGTATCGAACGCGACTGGGTTTGTCCGGCTTGAGTGCCAGCTGGTACAGCGGATCGAGCAGGTAGGGACCCGCGATGTAGCGATCGAGGTAGTGTCGTTCGTCGGCCGGCGCCAGGTTGTGCGCGAGTACGGCGGGCGGATCGTCGTGACTGATAACGAGCAACGCCATGTGACTGTTCTCGACGATAAGGCCTGTCGAATCGATCAGCGCCTTCGCGACGTCCTCGAACTCGGTCGCAGATACGAGGCGCGAGACCACGGCCAGCCAGTCTGCAGATCCAATCTTGCCGTCCATTTCGTCAGGATACTCGCATCAAGGCGGGCAAAGCGCCATGGCCGTACCCGCCGGAACACGGACACAACAACTCCATCCCGCTGACCGCGCCGATATTGGTTCCGCTCACCGTTTTTCTCTATGAAACCTGTTACGCACTTGTACACTTAGCCGCTGCGTATTGCTAGCATAGTGACTCTGTCAAATTACAGGCCCGCACATGAAACTCGTGACCGCAATCGTAAAGCCATTTCGTCTCGACGATGTCAGGACAGCACTGGGAGAGGCCGGCGTGAATGGCATGACGGTTTCAGAGGTCAAGGGCTTCGGGCGGCAGCGCGGCCACACCGAGCTCTATCGCGGCGCCGAATATGTCGTCGACTTCCTGCCAAAGGCCAAAATCGAAGTAGCCGTTCCCGATGACCAGGTCGACAGGACCGTCGAGCTCATCATCGAGGCGGCGAAGACCGGCAAGGTCGGTGACGGCAAGATCTTCATCTCATCGCTGGAGCAGGTGTATCGCATCCGAACCGGCGAGACCGGCGACGGCGCGCTATAACCGGCTTAGAATCCAGCAAAGCGGTCGCTCTACTCGATCATGCGCTCAATAACCTGCACGCCAGCGCACGGGCGAGCGCGGCTCTTAACCGACCTGGTAAACCACAGCTCGACCAAACAGTACCCACAGCGCCACGGCCGACAGCAGGTAAGACGCGAACCTGAGTCTTACGTCATTAAACGTCGTGTGAACGGCACTGTGAATAACTCGACCTACAACGAACGTCCAGGCAAGCACCAGGTCCGTCATTGCGACGTTGCCGGTCACGTAGAGCAAAAGACAGAGCGCATAAAAGACAACCGGCAGCTCGAACAGGTTCTGGAAGTTAAACGACGCATAGCTAACCTCTTCCGGAATCAACGCATCTCGCTGCCGGGGCGTTTTCAGATCATTGGCCGGAACTCGGTTCGAGAAGATCCAGTGCAACCGCTTGGCGTACATGAATAACCACACGGCCAGCGTAAGCCCGACCATCGCAAGCATTGGCCAGACGATCTGCTCTCGCACTATCAGCTCTTCGGCAGAAGCGCGAAGAAGTTCAGCTTGTTGCCGTCGAGATCACGAAAATAGCCGATGTAGAACCGGGGACCGCGCGGACCAGGTGCCCCCTCATCGGTGGCGCCGAGTTCCAACGCTTTCTTGTGCAGGCGGTCGACATCCTCGGCCGAGCGCATCCCCAACGAGATCATAACGCCGTTCCCGACCGTCGCCGGATTGCCGTCGTAGGGTTTGGTAATCGCGAATGCCGGGCCACCGTCGCCTCGCGAATAGTTGACGAATCGGTCCGAGTCGAACGCGCGACTGACGCCCATCTCCGCAAAAAGCGCATCATAGAACGCGGCCGCTTTTTCGAGGTCGTTGGTACCGAGCATTGTGTAAGCGATCATGGCATTCCCCCTTCTAGGTAGGGGCTCAGTATGCCACGCCACACTTCCAACTTCGCTTCGGCTGTCATCGACGCATGAGCCGGGCTGGTCGAGGGCAGCAACGCCGTTGCGGCCCGGCGAGGCAACTCGGTGTCCACAAGGCGATTGAACAGATCCTGCGCCTTGCGGCCGTTGAACCCGATGACCCGCAGTGCCCGATGCCTGTCGAAAAACTGCGCGAAATCGTTGGGCCTGGCCGTATCCACGCGTATCGACGAATCGAGGCTACCGGGCCGCACGGACTGCTGCAGGACATCCCATACCGCGATACCGCTGCTCGCGAGGTGCCGGCAGCGCTCGTCGTAGTCGCCGTCGGCGCCCGTCAGGCCGCGCATGATGGTCCAGAACGCATTCCTCGGATGCGCGTAATACTGCTGAACGTCGATGGACGCCTGCCCGGGTAGGCTGCCGAGGATCAGGATTCGCGCGCTGCTCGACTCGATCGGCGGAAACCCGGCTGACGGATCAGTCGACGCCATAGACAACCCTGACGAGAAACGGCCTCTTCGGCGCAGTTTCTGACCTGTCTGCCGGAAACGGGCTGCGCAACAATCGAAGTACCTGGGAGGAGAACATGATCCGAATACTAATACTCTGCTGTGCATTGCTTGTTGGCGGACACGGCCACGCACACAACTGTGAAAAGACCGGTAGCTGCAAAACGATCAAAGAACAGATACGAAACATCGAGTCGAGGATGCGACAGGGGTACACAGCCGCGCAGGGCATCAAGCTCGATGAGCGACTGAGGAAGCTGCGCGAAAAGAGACGCAAAGCCTGCCGCTAGACATCCGCCAGGGAAATAATGCTCTTCGCAAGCAACTCCATGTCGCCTGCGTGCCGGTCCGATTTCAGCGGGTCGATCGACGTCACGTTGACGGCGCGTACGGTCTTTCGAACAACACCGTCAGGCGTCGTGTCGAAGTCGATGATGTTGAGACAACAGGTCTCCTGGTCGAACATGCCGAAGGCTTCGAGCCCGAGCCCGGTAACCCAGCCGAGAATCGCGGCGTTCGTGCCTCCATGGGCAACGATGGCCAGGTTATGCCACTCGTGGTCCATGACAATCGCATCGATGGCCTCGGAAACGCGACTATAGAACGCGCTATAGCGCTCGCCGCCCAGGAACCTCGCTTCGGGATTGCTCGCACGCCAGTGCAGAAACGCCACGTCCGACAGTGGGTCGTAGCCGGCGGTCTCCTCGAAGGTACCGGGACGAATCTCCTCGAGACCGGGATCGACAGTGAGCGGAATCGCGTGGCTTGCGAGTACGGTCTCGGCCGTCTGCCTCGTGCGTTTGAGCCCGGAGCAGATCGCCTTGTCGACGGCGACGCCGGCGAAGGCCTCGCCCATGCGCCGTGCCTGCTCCCACCCCCGCTCGTTCAGCGACACGAGATCGGGGTCCGGCACCCAGGACCCGTCAGGATTGACGTAGTCGACGGCCCCGTGACGAAACAGGTACAGCCGGCGGCGACGCGCCCCATCCAGTGCCTGCCGCTTCAACGAATCAATACCCCTCAGTCGGATCCACGACGTTCAGCAACGCGTCGCCGGCGATGAACCGTCGAATGTTCTCGACGGCCAGCAGTCGACCGCGCTCTCGATCGGCGCCGGCCCACGCGATGTGCGGCGTGATCAGCACGTTGTCCATCTGCCACAGCGGATGATCGGAGGGCAGCGGCTCCGGGTCGGTCACGTCGAGACCGGCGGCGCGAACCCGACCATCCTCGAGCGCAGCGACCAGGTCATCCGTCACGACACTGCCGCCGCGGGCGACGTTGACGAATATCAGGCCGGGCTTGGCGGCATCGAAGAACGCCTTGTCAAACAGCCCGCGGGTCTTCGGCGTCAGCGGTAACGCATTAACGACGACGTCTGCCTGTGACGCGAGCTCGATAAGCTCTGGCGACAGCCCCACATAGTCGACGTAGTCCGGACCTTCGCGGGAGCTGTTGCGCGTGGCCACGACACGCATGCCGAGCGCGTGTGCCCGGCGAGCCGTCTCACGGCCAATTCCACCCAGTCCGGCCACGAGCATCGTCTTGCCCGACAGCGTCTCGATGCTGTTGTCGCGCCGCCACTCGCCTTGTCGCATGTTCTTCGCGTACTGATTCAGCTCCCTGGACAGGGCCAGCGTCATTGCAACCGCGTGCTCCCCGATCGCGGGCGACGTCATCTTCTGGCCGTTGGTCAGCAAAACACGCCCCCCAGAGATGTCATCCACGACCATGCAGCGCTCTGCGCCGGAACTGAAGATCTGGATCCAGACCAGGCGGTCAGCCGCATCGACAATGTCCTTCGAGCACCAGGCGAGCACGGCATCGGCACCGGCCACCTTGTCGGCCGCGTCGGCGGCGCCCGAGGCACCTAAGAATTCGATGTCGGGAAACTCGTCTTCGAGCATCGCGACGTAGGCCTGCGGTACAACAATCTTTTGGGGTACCCGCCAGCCCGGGAGCTCGCGGCTGGGCACGTCACCCGCTGTGAGTCCGGCCTCTTCGATTAGTGATTCGATGGTCAGCTCTGCGTTCGCAGACAGTGCGAACAGCAGGAAAGCGACGGCAATCGTGGTCCTCATGGGGAGTGCCTCAACAACAAACGGCCGTCAGAATACGGCAGTCCGCGTGACAGAGGCAACCGGTCGTGGAGAGCCGCCGCGCGGCCAACTGACTCGAAATATCGAGCCAGTCAGCTTAGGCGGGGAAGAAGTCGATTGGCTTCTCGGTGGTGACCGGCTCTACGTCCTTCGCTTCGAACTTGAAGCGCTTGATGCGCATGACCAGCTTTCGTTCGAGGTCCGGATCGCCAAGTTCGCTGGAGACAACCTCACAGAACGTCACGCTACCGTCCGGCGCGATGGTCAGGCGAAGTACGAGCTTGCCTTCGAGCGTCGGGTCGACGCGCAGTGCGCGGTTGTACAGCGCGAAGATGGCGCCTTTGTTGCGATCGAAGACGAGTTCGATTTCCTCGCGAGACCGTGATGCCTTGCCGCTGGTGCCGGTGCGGCTCGCCGTACCGCCGGCGGGCGCGAGTCCCGCGACCGGGCTCTCGACACGCGTCGCGACACGCTGGGCCAATCCGGCGCCGCCGGTGTTGCGGCTCATATTCGCCGTGTTGATACCACCGGACGACGTGCCCACCGACGACGTGATCATGGAACGCTCATTGCGATCCGCTTCACCGACGGTCTGGCTCAGCTCGCGATTGTCAGCCACTTTCTCGAGCAGGCTCTGATCGACGAGGTCAGCCAGGTCTTCCTGGAAGGGCATCAATGCGGCCTGCGCCTGCTGCTTGGCTTCTTCACGCCGGTCTATCTCGGGCTCCGGCTCGGGCTCAGGCTCAGGCTCAACTTCGGCTACCTGTTCGGGCTCCGGCTCCGTCACCGGGTCGGGTTCCGGATCGTCAGGCTCGGGCTCCGGCTCCGGTTCTTCCGGTTTCGGCGGCGGAGGCGGCGGGATGTCCTGCCTCTCGAGCAGCATCTGCACGATACGATCCGGAATCTCCTCGACCTCGTAGGGATCGGGTTCCGGCGTCGGGATGAATGGCCATACAAGCCCAAGCGCCAGCGTAATCAGGAAGGCGGTTCCCAGCGTGCGCTGGAACTTCCTCTCCTGACCGGCCCCCGTCGTCCACGGCAGGTCGAAATTTCTATAGAACGGTAAATCCACGCCTATCTCCTACCTGGTCGCCGGCTATCGCGCAGCCTGTAGCTGATCGAGCTGGTCAGAGCTCTTCTGCAATACAGCCAGTGAAATTTGACCGTAATCCGACTCTGTGCAGGTCGCCATGACCTTCTTCAACAGTCGGTACGGGATGTCCTTATCACCCATGATCGTCACTTCACGACCAGCGACGTCGTCCTGTGCCTCGCGGCGCAGCACGCGATCGTTCTGGGATTTGAGTGCCTGCCGGAGTTCCGGGATATCGTTACCCTTCGTCGCCATCACGTCGGCCACCTTCGCAACCGGTGCGCCCTGGACGAGGATGTCTTCATCGCCAATCAGGATGACAACGGTCTCTTTCGCCTTCTGCTCAGCGATCGACTCCGGCAACTGCACTTCCTTCGCGTTTGGCAACACTTCGACATCAGACGAGTTCACCAGCAGGAAGAACACGAGGATCGTGAAGATATCCATGAGCGATACGAGGTTCAGAGCACCACCGGCTTTATTGCGCTTGTGATGCTTGTCCATTCGGCGCGCGCGCGCTGACTTGGCCATGGCTCAGACTCCCCCGCTCAGTACCGGCGCATCGCCGATGGAAATGTCCGGGAAAAGGTCGCTACGAACAATGCGCTCGTCCTCGACGCGTTCCTCGATGCGCACGCGGTCCATGACCTGCACGATCGTGTCGTAGGCAATGTCTGCCTCCAGCAGAACGGATACGTCGGTTTTTTCCGGGTACTTGGATTTGATCTCGGCGAGCTTTGCCGACACGGAGTCATAGTCGTAGCCGTCTACCGTGTTCGGGTACTCAGCCAGCAACCCCTGGTTGCGGTCGCCGATTTCTATCTTGTCGCTGCGGACGGTGACCTCCAGCTGGAAGGTCTGGTCCTGCGGATCTGTGACCTCGCTTGAGGAGCCAGGCAAATTCAGTTCGAGAATTGCCAGACGCGAGAACACCGCTGTGATCAGCAGGAACGGGACCAGAATCACCATCAGATTCATAAAGGCCGTGATGTTGAGTTCGGCCTCCTCCGTGTAGTGACGGCGACCGCCTCTGCGACTGCGAATCATCGTTACGCTCCGCTACCCTGCAGCTGACGCTCGGTCACTGCGTTCAGGAACTTGACGCTGGCCATCTCGAGGCTGTCCACGAGCTGGCTCGTCTTCGTCTGCAGCAGTGCATGAATCAGGAGCAACGGGATAGCAGCCATCAGGCCGAATGCCGTTGTGTTCATCGCAACAGAAATACTTGCCGACAGGAGGTCAGCCTTGTCCGCCGGGTTGGCGTTCGACACGGCCGTGAATGCCCGGATGAGACCGATAATCGTACCCAGCAGGCCGAGCAGCGTGGCGATGTTCGCCAGCGTCGCAAGATAGTGAGTGCGCTTCTCAAGTCGCGGCAGGACCTCCATCAGGCTTTCTTCCATCGCCTTCTCGATGTCATCACGACGGCGCGCGGACTTAACGCGATACAGGCCGTAGGTCAGGATAGAACCGATGGCCGCCTTGGACTTTGCCGTCTGCGCTGCGGCTTCCTGGAAGTTGCCCGCCTTCAGATACGGAACGATCTTCTTCCACAGCGCGCGGTTGCTCGCGCCGGATACGGTCAGATACGTCCAGCGTTCGATTGCGATGGCGACGCCGAACGCAAATACGAACAGGATCGGGTACATAAATGCACCGCCTTGTTGAAAAAACTGCACGATAGTGCTCATTTGACTGCTCCTCTAAGTCAGCAAGACTTACTCTTCGTTACTACCTTCCAGGTCGCTGTAGTAGTCGACCTGACGAATGAACTCCTCCCGGTCCAGAGGCGCCAAAACCTCATCCAGGAGTGTGTTGACCGGACGACCCATCAGGTCGCCCGGATCGGATTTCTGCCATGGAACGATGTACATGACCTTCGGCAACTCCTGGTTGCCGGTAATCTCGGTCCGGCCCAGTGTCAGGCGATCCATGACGGGACCCGTCGACTGCACCGACGCCATGGGTTCTGCGGTATCGACCGCGGATGTGTCTACGGCAGGCCCAAAGTCTTCGGCGGACGTATCAACGGCGGGGCCGAGGTCATCGTCCGTCATTGACGTGTCTACGGCGGGTTCGAAACTGTCGACAGACGTGTCGACAGCCGGCTGGAGGTCTTCAGCATCGGCCTGCTGGGCGACAGCCGGCATCAGCGGCAGTGCCGCGGCTAAAACAATGATCGATTTTGCCGTCAGTGCTTTCATCGTCATTCCGTCATGTTTGCCGTTCGCTGACTCGCAGCAACGCGCCGCTGCAGGTCAACGATCCATCGAGATACCTGCTCGTCCTCACCAACGAGCTCCTTGTATCGCTCGAAGTGCCGCAAAGCGGCATCGAGACGCTGCAAATACAGCTCATTCAGCACGCCAAGGTTGTAGTGTGCCAACGGGTAATCAGGTGCAACTGTGACGGCCTTCAAATAAGCGGCCTCAGCCTCCGAGAAATTACCGTTTTTGCGAAGTAGTACGCCGGATTGGTTCAACGCGGGGGCATATTCCGGGTCGATACCCAGCGCCGCGTCCACGGCGGCCCTCGCGGCATCGAGGTTGCCGTTCTCTGAGTGAATGATCGACAGGTTGACGTGGGCGCCCGGGAATTCGGGATATTGCAGCAGGAACTCCTTGAAACGGAGCTCCGCGTCGATCAGGTCACCGGCCGCCATCGAGGACGCCGCCTGTTCGTACAGCGTCTGCGCCTGCGGCGGCACGACACGCTCTGCCCCATCGACGCCCTGCGCGCCGCTGCCCGCTGACGCGGGCGCCCGCGAGGGGCCCGACGCACAAGCGGCGAGTGACAGCGCGGCGGCGAGCACGAGTCCCCGTCTCAGATTAGTACAGTGTTGTGACGACATCTTCGATGCGCTCCGATTTCGCATAGCGTGCTGGCATCAGTCCGGCCAGCCGCTCAAAACTCTTCTGCACCCACTCGTCGTAAACGCCATCGGGCGCCCGGTCGGCGTTTGCTTTGTACAGGTCGATCGCCTTCTCCTCGAAGGGATACGCCTGTTCCTCGAGGAGCAACTCATATTCCTCGAGCGCCAGCTCGTCGAGGTTTGCCGGGCGCTCCGAGTTCATCAGGTCCGAACTAAAGACCTCGTACACCTGCCCGAGCTGGAATGTCGCCGCCGTCGTTACCTCAGCCACACCGTAATCCGCCGCATCGGTGTAGACCTTGATGACGTCTTCCATCAGCGACCGTTTCAGCTTCAGGCTTTCCGCCAGCGGCTGCGTAAATTTGACGACCTCGAACTTCTTGCGCACCGGCTCGGCGAGTTCGATAGACGCTTTGGCCGCCAGGAAGCGCGTCCGATCGGTACGCTGGGCGCCTGCACGCTTGTCGACGTCGACGATGTTCTCGAGGATCGCCATGCGCTCCGCCTGGTTGCCCGTTGCCTCGGCAATCTGCAGCAGCCTGAAGCGGGCCTCGATCGATTCGGATATCGGGTTCGGGAAACGCTGGATGATCGCATTGAGCAGGCGCTTCTCGTCGTTGACGGCCGCCGCCGTCTCGTAGAGTTCCGCGGCCTTCCACAACGCCTCACGCTGCACGTCGGGAGAACTCGACTCGGCGACCGCGATCCGCTCAAACTCCTCAGCCGCCTTCGCGCCATTGCCGGACTCCATGTACGTCACGGCGAGCTTCTGCGTTACGTCATCGGCGAACTCGCTGTCCGGGTAAGCCGCCCGGTACAGCTCCAGCACCGAGGAAGCCCGGTCCCAGGCCTGCATATTGATCAGCGCGGCGGCGGCGTCGTACTCGGCCGTGGCGCGGATATCCGAGTCCGGGACCGCCTGGCCGAGGCGCATGAAGTTGGCGACGGCCGACTCGAGGTCACCGGCGTTACGCGCGATCTCGCCCTGCTTGTAGATCGACGATGCGATCCTGTCTTTGATGTCCTGCTGCGCGGTGGCGTCATCGACCGGCGTGAATGAACGCAGGCTGTAGTAAGCGCTCTCGGCTTCGGCGAACTGCATCAGGTCGAACTGCGAGTGCGCGATGACGGTCCACGCCGTACGAGCCAGCTCGGGTTTGACGGCCGGCTGCTTGCCGACGACGAGCTGGCCGACCGCGATCGCGAGATCGAACTGTTCCTGTTCAAACAGATCCTCGGCGACGGCCGTCAGGACCGCCCCGGATTCCGGGTGCTCGGGATACGTGTCAGCGAACCGCAGGCCACTGTCGAGGTACTGCTGGTGCCATGCGACCCGCGCCTCCCCTTCGAGGTTTTCTTCGTGGGCCTTGTACGAGACGATCGCTGCGTAGGCCGCTTCAGCCGACTTCTCGTGTCGCTCGTAGTCATAGGCCGTGCGCTCATACTCGGCCGTGGCGGCGGCGTAATCCTCGCTCTCGAAGAGGATCTCGGCGAGCAGGAAGTTGGTGTTTGCCGTATCGGGCTCGCCAGGGAAGTACGCCAGGTACTTGCGGTACCAGCGGCCCGCCTCCACGTAGTCGCTGCGCTCGCCGTTGGCCTGCGCCTCGGCGTGGAAATATTGGGCGAGGTCATTCAGGTTGTCCTTCAGGTGCGCCGCGACGGCCTTGTTGTCCTCGCGGGAGTTGTGCACCCAGAATTCCTGGTCCATGCCGTAGCGCTCGACGAATGCCTTCTTGCCATCGAGCACGAGGCTCGGGAAGCCGCCGAGCTTGTAGGCTTCGATGACCTCGACCTGCATCAACGGCGCCTTCGGATGGTTCGAATCGATTTCGCCGAACGCCTGGTAGGCTTCGGCTGCGTCGACGAAGCGCTCCTTGCTCAGGTACAGGTCGCCGAGGTTTCTGTAGATCACGTGACTGTAGGTCGGGCGATTCCGCGCGTTCAGGAATTCCGTAATGCTTTCGGCGCCCTCCATGTAGGAGAAACTGATGCTGAGCACGCGGAACGTGTCTTCCACAAGCTCTTTTTCACCGCGGGAGAGTGCCGCCAGGCGCTGGTCTCCGTCGGTGATCTCGATGCCGCCGACTTTTCGATCCAGCAACTCGAAAAACGGCTGCAGGCTGTCTTCGTGCCAGGCCAGCTTGAACTGTGACCAGCCGAGCTTGTACAGCGACTGCTCGTAGAATCTCGATTCGTCGCCGTAGCTGACGACATCCCGGTAGGCCAGCTCAGCGTCGTTGTAGTTCTTGCGCAAAAACAGCATCTCGCCGCGACGGAACTGCACTTCGTCAAGCAGCGGCGTATCCGGGAAGCGGGTGACCAGCTCATTGAGTACCGTAAGCGCCTCATCGGTCCGGCCTCCGATCTCGTACGCGCGGGCCAACTGGTAGAGCACGGTGTCGTTGCGCCTGTAGTCCGGATAAGCCTCGAGCAGTTTCTGGTACAGGTTGACCGCGTTGTCGTAGCTGGCGGACTCGAGCGCGTCGACGTTGTCCTGCAGTTGCTGTACCTCCGTCGCCTCGAGCTCGAGATCGCCGAGGCGGCGCATGGCCTCTGCACGCAGGATGGGGTCGTCAGACACGAGGTCTAAGAACGCGCGATAGCTGTCCCTCGCGAGGTCCGAGCTGCGCACGATCACCTTGCCAGGCCGCACCTCGACGCTTTTCTTCTCGAGGCTCGCGATCGTGTCTTTCTTTTTGACGTCGGCGTGCGCGACGACGGCGACGAAAAACATTAGCAACCCAAGGCAGCGCAGCGCTATCACGGCTGATTCTCCCCGACAGTGGCGGCACGGTCGTAAATGGCTGCCAGGGCGAACCGGGCCTGAACCGTGTAGATGTCGAGGCGTTCTTTCTGCGCCTGCAATTCACCGACGGCGATCGACTGCAGGAACGCGCGCTGCTCAGCCATCGCATCGGCGATGCGCATTTTCAAGCCACGCACGCGCGGCTCCAGCCCGTAGACTCGATCGCCGAAGGCCTGGAACTCGAGGGGTTGCTGACGGATCGACTCGTCGACCTTTCGCCGCGCACGCTGCGTCTCGACCAGCGCCTCGCCGGTCTGGCGCAGATCACGCCGGATGCGCCAGAGTCGATCCTTGAATTCTTTTTCCAGCTGCCACTGCAGTACACCCTTCAAGAGCGCAATCTTGTCGCGCGTCTCAGCCGCCTCGGGAATATTCGCCTGCAACGCGGGCGTCTGCTCAAAGCCTATGATCTCGCCCCACATTTCAAACTCGGAGCGGTTCGCCAGCGCGAGCCAGTCGTTACTCTGTTCGATGTTGTTCAGCAGGGAATCGTATTCCAGCTTGCGGCTGACCAGCTCGTCGATATCGGCGCGGTTCAGGGATTCCTGCGTGCGCGGCAGCCGTTCCTCGTACGCGATCCTGCGCGTCTCCAGCATGTTCGCGTAGACGTTGACGTTCTGTTCCCAGCCGTCGAGGTTCTTATACAGGTAGCTCAGATCGCGGTAGTTCTTCAGGCCTTCCTGGAATTCGTGCGTCGACAGCAGGTGATACAAGTAGCGTGCCTCGGGGCCGTCCGGCAATTCCTGCAGCCGCCAGTACCAGCCGGTGCTATCCAGCGGACCGTCCTCGACAAACGCATCGAAGAACGCACCCGACTCGAGGTGGTTGATCGTCCTGTCGATACGATTCGTTTCTTCGTAAAAGGCTTCGACGGCGTTCAGGTAGTGATCCGCCGCCTGGCTGATTGAATCGAGTTGCGCGAGCGCGTAGGGAATCGCGAGCATGGACTCCTGCACTGCAGGATCCAGCAAATCGCGGCCGCGCAGCTCCATCCAGGGCACCAGCGCCCTCTCGTAACTCTGTTGCTCTGCATCGGCCCAGCCGACACCGAGCAGCGCCTTGTTTGAAAACGGACCTTCCAGCCGGACACGCTGCAGAGGCAGCTTGGCGGCCTGGGGATCGCCGTCCTGAAGCAACGCGTAGCCCAGCGCAAGGTTCGCCTTGTCGCGCAGCGAGGTCAGCTCTTCATTGAAGGGGTCCATCTCGCCGAGCTTGTTGAGAATCTTCCGGGCCTCATCGGTCCGGCCACTGCGAACGAGCGCGACGCCGAGATTGAATCGAGCGTAGCTGGCCCACTCCGTACGACCCTTCCAGTTCTCCAGCTGCGCAACGGCGCCGTCGAAGTCGCCCTTGTCGATCAGGATCTGGGCGCTCAACATTTTGGACTCGCGCTCGATGTTCTTCGGCATCTTGCCCTCGATCCTTCCCAACGCGTCCTGCGACTTGTCGAAGTAACCGCGCTGATGCCAGATCTTGGCGAGGAAGAACCAGGTCCGGTCGCGGATGTCCTGGTCGACGTTGTCGGCCAGCAGGCGCTCGAAGATCTGCGACGCTTCGAGGTGATGGCCGTAGGACAGGAACATGCCGCCCAGCAGCAACTCGGCGTCGTCCTCGTGATTGGTGAGCTGCGAACGGTCCTGCGCGGCGAGCAGTTTCACGATCGCCGGAAAATAGTCTTCCTGGTAGAAGTGAAACAGCACTTCGCCGTACTGCGCATCCTGCACAGTGATCGGCTCGCGGTCCTTCGCCGCGGCCGGTGCCGCAACGAAGATGAACGCGATTGCGCTAGCAAGGATGAGAAGCGTTCGAAGCAAGGACTACTCCCATTCCTTGATTTCAAACTCGGGCTGTTGCTTCTTCACTCGATCGGTTATCTCGAGCTCCAGGTACTTGGCGCCGATGCCTTTGCTGAACTCGAGCGTCGCGCCCCGTCGGTAATCCCTGGAATGCGGCCCCTTACCGGTGAACACGGCGACCAGCTCGTGATCGCCCGTTTTCAGGTTTGCCATGTGCATGCGATGAACGCCGCCGCGCAGCAGCGCATCCACTTCCCGGTTCGTGTACAGGTAGTTGGCGACTTCCTTGCCGTTGATCTTCAGGCTCACCGAGTCGAGCGCGAAGTACTCGCCGACGTCCATGGAAATGAAGAATGCAACCTGGGAGTTGGCTGGGAACAGCAGCTCTTCCTCGAGGAGGAAGAGATCGCGGTTTAAGTCGAGGACTTCCTTTTTCAGCGACTGGACGTCCTTGTCGAGCTCCCGAAACCGATCCTTGGACGCCGCCGCGGCATCATCGCTGGCGACGACCTCTGACAACAACAGGTTGTCATCCTGGCTCATGTCGTCCTGCGCCGTAGCACTGAAAGCGAAGAGCGCGGTCAGCAGTAAGGGGATTGATCGTTTGATAAACACAGCGTAACTCCAGACTGTTGCGGGACCGAGAGTGTCGATGCCCGTCGTAATGATTTACCCGAGATCACTCGCGCAGCAGAGCGCGAACCTCGTTCAAGTACTTCTCTTCGTAGCCGGGTTTGTAACCATGGTGCACATGTCGAACCTGGCCTTCCTTGTCGACGAGAACCGTAACGGGCATCGCGTTCACGTCGTATAGCCTGCTGACTTCCTTGGTGTTGTCGAAGACAACGGGGAAGGTCACGCCCAGTTCCTCCGCCATTGCCATGGCGCGACGAGGATCGTCATCGATGTTGACGCCGAGCAGCGTGAAACCGACGCGCTCGTAGCGAGAAAACAGTTCTTCGAGGAGCGGCATCTCCTGGCGGCACGGACCACACCAGGTTGCCCAGAAGTTCACCATGACGACATCTCCCCGATATTCGGAAAGACGCAGGTTGTCACCGGTTGAGCTCTTCAACGCGAAGTCCGGCGCTTCCTTGCCGGTCAGATCGGCTACCGCGAGGCCAGACGCGGCAATTAGTGAAAGGCCGATACCGATCAGTGCTTTTTTCATCTTCATCATCCCATCCTTTTGATTGTTGCGAGCAGACTCATCCCTGCGGTTCTGCACCCGCTGCCTCCATGAGGGCAAAAAGCCACCCCGCGATGGTGACAGCGACGCGGCTTTCGAGCCGTGACTATCGTCACAATTGCCCGCAATCGTCTGAACATAAATCCGAGGATATCCGCGTCTCGAATGGCCTCAGACCGCCCGATTGCGCGATTCCCGCGGCGGACAGAAGCTCGACCCATCGTAAGGAGATTAAGTTAAGTTTCTGTCTTTCCCGGAGAATTACTGTGAGCTCCAGACCACGTTCCGGGCCGCCCGGCGGCGACTGTGTGACGGCCCGGACGGACAATCCATGATAGGCGTATCAATATGAATTTAAAGTGAAAAGTCGTCGTCTTTTGGCGACAGATCCGACTTTTTGCAAAGCCCGGATCGAGCCATTTTACGACGCGTCGCGACCGTCACGACGACGCGACTCATTGCGCTGGCCGACCGCCTGGAGCCGGCGTTACCGGGAATCAGTCGTTCAGCAGGTGCCCGGAACGGGCTCACTGGTTGGTTGATCGTGCAGCGGGGCTCCCGGCTGCGCGAGGCCGTTCGAGTAGTAGATCTTTCCTTCGTTGTCGATAACGATGCTCTCGTAGTCGGGCAGACACGCGATCAGTTTCAGGCCCGCATCGACGCCCATGACGAACACCGACGTCGACAACGCATCCGTCATAACCGCATCCGGACCGAAGACCGTCGCACTGTGAACGCCCGCGGCCGGCTCACCGGAGTCGGGAGACAGGATGTGATGGTAACGAATGCCGTCCTCGTCGAAATAGCGCTCATAGTCGCCCGATGTCGAAATCGCTTCGCCTTCCAGGGGAACTGAAATGGCGACCTGTCCGTCTTCACGCGGATCTCGGATGCCGATCATCCAGGGCCGGCCGCGGCGATCGCCGATCAGCTGCGAGTCCCCGCCCGCCGTAACGATTCCGTGCCGGACTCCGGCGGCCTCGAGGACCGCGGCACCGCGCTCGACGGCGTATCCCTTGGCGATGCCTCCAAGATTGATGCGCACGCCGTCTTCGAGAAAGCGAATGGTATTGACCTCAGGATCCATCTCGACCAAACGAAAATCGATTCGGCCCTTCTCGATGTTGACGGTCTCCTCATCGGGCCGCTTTCGCTCTCGGAAATCGTAGTGTTGCCCGACACTGTCATAGGTAATGTCGAAAGCACCGCGGGTCAGGATCGAGATATCGAGCGCCCTTTGCACCAGCGGGAACAGTTCGTCGCCGGCGTCGACCGGTCGAGTCGACGCATCGCGATTCACCTCGGAGATCAGGCTCGTCTCTATGTAGGTACTCATCACTGCATTGATGCGCTCGATCTCGTCGAATGCCGCTTCGACGAGCGCGGCGCCCTCCGCCTGGTCTTCAAACCAGAGAAAAACACGGACCTCAGTCCCCATCAGCGGACGCGAGTCGCCGACCCATGCGGCATGGCTAGGCATTGAAAAACAAAGAAAAGCCCCGATCGCTAGTGTTAGCTGGCGGGCGACGCTATGCTTCCAATTCCGGTAACGCATCAAGGAGCGGGTCTGTGTCAATGTCATTCCTGATTTTCCTCGCGATCATCGCAGCAATCGTTTTCTGGGTTGTCAGTATATATAACCGTTTGGTGAATGAGCGGAACCGCGTCAAGAATGCGTTCGCCCAGATCGACGTTCAGTTAACCCGCCGATACGACCTTATTCCAAATCTCGTCGAGGCCGTGAAAGGCTACATGAGCCACGAGCGGGAAACGCTGGAGGCGGTCATCAAGGCAAGGAATACGGCCGTTATCAGCCTCGACGCCGCCAAGGCCGACCCGTCCAGCGCCGCGGCCATTCAGCAGTTGGGCCAGGCAGAAGGCGCGCTGGGCAGCATCCTGGGTCGACTGTTTGCGCTGTCCGAGGCCTACCCGGATCTCAAGGCCAACGAGAACATGATGCAGTTCCAGGAGGAACTCGCGAGTACGGAGAACAAAGTTGCGTTTGCGCGGCAGGCGTTCAACGACTCCGTCATGTCCTACAACAACACGGCAGAGAACTTCCCGAACAACATCATCGCCGGCATGTTCAGCTTTGAGCTGGCCAGCTTCTTGGAAATCGAGTCCGAAGAGAAACGCGACGTACCGGAAGTTTCTTTCGGCTAAGGCCTTAAGCGGTCAACGGACCGCAGGTCGGCGCGATGAACTTCTTTGACGCACAGGACCAGGCCAGGCGGGCGACGCGACTGCTGGTGTTCGCCTACCTGTTTGCCACGCTACTGATCGTCGCCGGGGTCACGCTCGTCGTCGCATTCGCAATCGCCGGCGCCAGCTTTACAACAGCTGGGCCGTTGCAGTCCGACAACACGAGGCTGCTGATAGCCACCGCGGTGATCACCGCGGCAGTCATTATCGGCGCCACGCTGATCAAGACGGCTTCCCTCTCTGCCGGCGGCGCAAAAGTCGCCATCGCGATGGGCGGTGTGCCCGTCGACCCGGACACGAAAGACCCGCTCAAACGCCGATACAGGAATGTCGTTGAGGAGATGTCGATCGCCTCGGGCGTCGCAACGCCTGAGATTTTCATTCTCGAAGAGGAAAGTGGCATCAACGCGTTCGCTGCAGGCTACACGACCAACGACGCGGCGATCGCCGTGACGCGCGGCACCCTGGAGCGTCTGAATCGAGATGAGTTACAGGGCGTCATCGCTCACGAGTTCAGCCATATCCTGAATGGCGATATGCGCCTCAATATCCGGATGATGGGGGTGCTCTACGGCATCATGGTCCTCGGCCTGCTTGGCCGCATCATCCTGCGAGGCAGCCGCTACGGCGCCCTGTCCTCCCGTCGAAGCAAGAACGCACCGGCGTTCCTCATCATCGGTCTCGGTCTGGCCGTGCTGGGCGGCATCGGCGTGCTCATCGCTCGTATCGTCAAGGCGGCCGTATCGCGACGACGTGAATCACTCGCTGACGCATCGGCCGTACAGTTCACTCGGCAGACCAGCGGCATCGTCAATGCGTTAAGAAAGATCGGCGGTTTTTCGGACGGCTCCTATCTGACGGCGAAGGATCCGGAGGAAGTCAGTCACATGTTGTTCGGCGAAGGCGCGAAGCTGGCCAGCGTATTCGCGACGCATCCACCGCTTGTCGAACGCATCCAGGCCCTGGACCCCAGCTTTGACGCGTCGCAATTTCCGAACGTCGATGCACAGGAGCGTCAGCGGGTCTCGGTTGCTGCGGAGGAGCGCGCGTCCGGTTTCGCCGACGCGACGGCGGACAGGGGCGCGCGAACCCCGACCGCCGAAGCGGTCGGGACGCCGGCAACGGAGGCTACGCCTCGTACTCCCATTATCGAAACCGTCGGCAGGCCGACGCCGGAGCATGTCGAGATCGCACAGAACATTCGCGAGTCCTTGCCTGATTCGCTCTACTCGGCGGCGCACTCGACGAGTGACTCCTACCTGTTGACGATCGCGATGGTAATAGAGCAGCAGGACGAGGATCGGCAACTGGCGCTCGTCGCAGAGCGATTGGGTCACGACCGGGCGGACCGGGTCAAGCAGCTTGCCGACGAAATGCAGGCAGCGGGCAGACACGTTCGACTGCCTCTCCTGGAGATCACTTTTCCGGCGCTAAAGCAGCGGCCGTTGCCGCAACTCGAGTACCTGGTCGACCTGCTGTCCCGACTGATCGCATTGGACGGTAAGACCAGCCTCTTCGAGTACTGCTTTTACGCCATCGTCATCAATGGACTGGACCAGTCCCTCGACCCTACCGCGAGGCCGCGCCCGGCCAAGCTCTCGAGGAAGGCCGTCCGGCAAGCGGTCCTTGACCTTCTGCAGATTCTGTCGCGAAACGGAACAGAGGATGCCGCTGCGGCCGAGGCCGCGTTCGCGGCCGGCATTGCTGTGCTTCCCAACTG
>JAAUXY010176739.1_pt1 | contig 22987 bp, 24 predicted proteins | sample 7278121 | NCBI WGS metagenome assembly JAAUXY01 (sample SAMN14350117, study PRJNA611818) | marine sediment metagenome | isolation source: surface marine sediment (1.8m) | place: French Polynesia: Moorea | collected 2018-08 | reverse complement strand
GGTATCGATCAGGGTGGCGGTGCCAACATTGCCGGTTCCAACATCATGGTTGGCGGTATGGGCGGACAGGAGGATTTCCTGTCCGCCGCCGGCTACGCCAAGCTCGGTCTGCCGCAGGAGATCATCCCGCAGAACGTGGGCGTGGATCGTTCGTTCGGGATAGCCATGCACCCCAACAGCGCGCTCCTGCGCGGCATGCTGGACAAGACGTCCGCCGCCACAAGGGCGAACACCAATGGGGTGGTCATACCGGCACGGTCCGAGAACGATACGGGCAACAACCCGCACAATCCGGTATACGGCATCGCCCACGCCGGTGCCAACGGCGAGTTTGCCGTGTCTGTCGGAACGCGCAGTTCGGAATCCGGCGGAAACTCCGCGGCGCCCGGCGCAATGGTGCAGGCGGATCTGCGCCCGACCCGTGTGCGTAATCGTAACGATGCACTGGGCCTGGCAGGTGGTATCACGGATGACGGATTCCCGAACGGGCGCGTTGCGGCAGCGAGCGCGGTGCTGACGGCTCTGAAACTGGGCCAGATCACCGAGGCTGATGCCACCAAAGAGCTCGTGCAGTGCGGATTCGATAAATCCACGGCGACCTTCAACACAACGGTCTCCGCCGCAGATCTGGATCCGGAGCTCGATGCCGATCTGCAAACGATCTTCGCCAACGGCGAGCTGAACGACGGCGACTTTGCGAAAGCTGCTGCCGTGATGAAAGTTGTGGTCAACGGTTTCGGCGGTGCGGGCACCATCGAGTACGGCGGGCGTGATTACCATCAGGATCCGCGTCCGGAGACCGACGACAAGGACTTTGTTGTCGGTCAGGTGATTGGCGGCACGCTGGAATATGCGGCCAGGGTTGGCAAGCCAGTGATGATCTACGGTTTCAGTGACGGTGCCGTCTCCGCCGACACCAATCGTCCTGAGGACGATGGTCAAGGTGTGACGAAATTCCGTTGGCGGTCCGACAATTCGCAGACCGCGGCGAGCTTCATCCTGGCCTACAGCCCGGGCGGGCCGCCGGTCCTGCGCAACGGCGCCGCCTCGCAGCAGCTGGGTGCTTTCACCTCAGATGGAGACGTCAATACGTCGGCAACGCCATTTGCGAATAGCGTCTCAACACTGGCTGAGCTCGTGGTTCTAAACTATCTGGCGCTCCATGGTGAACAAGCCCTGTTCGGGATGGTCCTGAACAATCCGGGGCTCGGCACCGGAGCAGCGGTCGATCCGTATATCGCGTTCGACCCGATCGTGTGAGAGAGAGGGGACCCTTTTGAGCGCGGTCAAAGAGAAAGAGTCGGCTAACCTCATCGCTCCTATCGGTGCCGACTCTTTCTCACCTGTTCCCCTGGACCTGCTGGTCTGCCCCGCCTGCCTCTCATCACGAGAAGACCACACGCTGAGCGACGATTTTCGTTGCGGCGAGTGTGCGGCAGAGTTTCCCCGTATCGACATGCCGGACGGTTCTGTCGTCCCGTGGTTGTTTGCCCATCCCGATGCAGCCTTCGCCCAATGGGGTGATCGGTACGCGCGGCTGATACATGAAACCCGGGCCGAAATTGCGCGCTACGACGAGGCGCTGCGCGGTGAGGTTTCGAACCGCGCACGTGCGCGCCTGGCGCAACATGGCGCAGCCCTGGTGGAGTTTGCCGAGCAGCTCGAGCGGATGCTGCGACCTTACGACCTTCAGAGTCGAGTCACCGAAAACCCGGCACGACAGCAACTCTCGAAGGCACAGACGATAACCAGCTATATGGCCAATGTGTTTCGGGACTGGGTCTGGGGTGCGGAGGAGGTGCATGCCGCCGCCGAGGTCCTGAACAACCTGCTCGCCGAGGCGTCGCACGACGATCTGGGAACGATGCTCACGCTGGGCGCCGGTCCGGGAGCGCTACCGTTTCTTCTGGAACGCACGCAGAAGGTCACGCGTTCGATCAAGTTCGATATCAATCCGTTGTTTGCGCGCATCCATGCGGCGATGCGGGCTGGCGAGGCGCTGGATCTTTACGAATTTCCTTTTGCACCCATAGACGGGTTGAACACTGCGGTTCTGCGGCGCCTGGAAGCTGCGAATCTGACCGATCAGGTGGATGGTGGGTGCGACAGCAGCTACATCCTCGGCGACATTTCCGATCTCCCGTTCAGGACAGGTGCGTTTGATACCGTGTTGACGCCCTGGTTGATCGACATTCTACCTGAGCCCGTAGATCAATGGCTGGCTGGCGTCAATCGACTGTTGAAACCTGGAGGCGTGTGGATGTTCACCGGTTCGATGAGTTTCGAAAGCGAGGATCCCGTCAAGAGATTCAGCCCGGAGGAATTCTTCGATCGTGCGCAAGCGTTCGGGTTTGCCATCGAGGCGCGGGATTACAGCACGCTGCCATATCTGCATTCCCCAGTGAGCGCCCATTGTCGATACGAACGCGTGGTGAGCTTTGTCGCTACCAAAACTCGCGACTGCTCCGCCGTGCCTGCGATGCGGGCGGATCGTAACGTGCCCGTCCCGGTCAACACGACCATGCAGTATGCCTGCTCAAACTACATGCTGAGGGCGCAGATTCTCGGCGCCGTGAATGGCGAGCGGTCCATAACCGAGATTGCCGCGGCGATTGCCCGCCGCTATGAGCTGGATGAAGACGCGGCACTCGAGACGGTGGAGCAGATCCTGGATCAGCACGGCAATTGAGGCTGCCGGTCTCAGAAACTCAGTAGGCTTCCATCGCCTGCAGGTAGCGCGCTACCTGCGCATCACTCAGATAGCTGGCGCGGAAGCTGTTTGCGGCGAGCTTTTTCGCCTGGGATCTGTTCAAGCCCAGGTGCTCGTGCAGCGCCTGGAAGTTCTCGTTCAAGTACCCGCCAAAATAGGCCGGGTCGTCTGAGTTCACGGTGACACACAGGTTCCGGTCGAGCAGCCCCAGGATGTTGTGGTCGGCCATCTTGTCGAAACATCGCAGGCGCACGTTCGAGAGCGGACATACGGTCAGCGGTATCTGCTCCCGCGCAAGGCGCTCGACGAGGGCAGGGTCCTCGGCACAGCGGATGCCGTGATCGATGCGCTCGCAGCTCAAGATGTCCAACGCATCGCTGATGTACCCGGGCGGGCCTTCCTCCCCGGCGTGCGCTCCCAGTCTGTAACCCTGAGATGCAGCCAGCTCGTAAAGTTGTTTGAACTGCGCTGGTGGAAAAGGCACTTCCGAGCTTGCCAGACCAATGGCGACGAAGTCGTCGCGGAAAGGTTCAGCGGCTTTGAGCGTGTTGATGCCGTCCTCTTCAGGCGCGTGCCGCATGATGCTCAGAATCATGAGGCAGGATTGCCCCCAGGCCTGGCTCGCATCGTCGATGGCTGCCTTGAAACCCTGCATGCACACCTCGATGGGCACGCCGTTGTCGGCGTAGGTCTGCGGTTCGACCATCACCTCGCAATGCAGGATGTTCTGCGTCCGGCACTTTGTCAGATAATCCATCATGAGATTGTAGAAGTCTTCTTCATCACGAAGAACGGACGCGCCCAGATAGTACATCGCAAGGAACTCATCGAGATTTTCGAACTCGCAGGCAGCGCTGACCGCCGCTTCGTCTGCGTAGGGCAGAGCAACGCCGTGTTTGCTTGCAAGTTGCAGGAGGCGTCCGGGTTCCAGGCTACCGTCAATGTGTAGATGCAGCTCTGCCTTCGGTAACCCTGCTATCCAGTCGTTGAACTCGTCCACCACGCCTCCGACACATGATGATGACCGTAGGCATGCTAACACCGTTGCCCTCATCGCTCATGGACAGTAGGGTGAACCAGGGTATGAGTTAAGGACAGCCATGCCAGGTTTCACCGCGCCGCTCAGAGAGCCGGCTTTTCGCAGATTCTGGTTCGGCGGCGCAATCTCCGTGTTTGGCGATCACCTCACGTTCGTCGCCATGCCATGGCTGGTGCTGAAGCTCACCAACGATCCCCTGGCAATGGGTACCGTCATTGCGGTTGCTGCGGTGCCGCGCGCCGTTTTCATGCTCCTCGGCGGTGCGTTCAGTGATCGCTGGTCACCGCGCCTGGTCATGCTGGCTTCGAACATCGTGCGCTTTTCTGTGGTCGTATACCTTGCGGTTGCAACCTACCATGGCTTCATCACGTTTCCCGGCATTCTCGTTTCCGGCTTTGTCTTCGGCCTGGCTGATGCGTTCCTGTACCCGGCGGCCAGCGCCATGCCGCCGCGCCTGCTGGAGCCTGAGCAGCTGGCAGCGGGAAACGCTGTGCTGCAGGGCACGTTTCAGCTGAACCTGGTCTTAGGCCCCATGGTGGGTGGGCTGCTGATTGCGATGCTTGGCGAATCCGGGGAGCAGACGGGGGAGCTTACTGATCGCGTTGCGCTGGCGACCGTGCTTGCCATCGACGCGCTGACTTTTCTGGCGTCGATCTGGGCGCTGTCGACGCTGCGTGAGCGTTTCAAGCCTGAGGTGTCAGAGGACGACTCGCTGGTCGACAGCCTGATTGATGGGCTGCGCTGGGCGTGGCGGGACACGTCGGTGCGGATTTTCATACTGCTGATGGCCGTGCTCTCACTCATCTTCCGCGGCCCTTTCGGCGTTGGCGTGCCTACCCTTGCCAACATGCATCTGGTGGAGGGCGCGGCGGCCTTTGGCACCATCATGTCTGCCCTCGGGGTCGGGTCGATCATCGGCGCCATTCTGGCAGGGACGAGGGGGCTGCCGGACAACCACTGGATGGGCAAGCTTCTGCTCATCGACTTTGCGCTCTTTGGCGGCATCATGCTGCTGATGGCCTGGGTGCACGAGCTTGCGGTCATTGCAACCGCGGTCCTCCTTGCCGGAATCCTCGATGGCTACATCATCGTGTTCGTGACGACCTGGTTACAGAAGCACGTGCCGCCTGAACGCATGGGTCGCATATGGGCAGTTGTCATGTTTGCCAGTCAGGGGCTCTTTCCGATATCGAGTGCAGCTGCCGGTGCGCTCGCCAGATGGGATCTCATTGCAATGCTGCTCATCGGTGGCGTTGCAGCGTTGTTGGTTTCCTTGTCAGGTCTGATGCTCGGCAAGGTCAGGCGCCTCGGTTTCTGACACCGGGCTCGGGTATCCCTTATGGGCAGCGGCGCGGCGCTGGCGCAACATGAGTGAAATATGTGTGCAGTCCAGTCAGGAGGTATTCATGCTGCATGAGGTGTCAGGCGATATTCTGCTGAGCAAAGCTCAGGTCATTGCCCACGGCGTTGCGCCGGACGACCACTTCAATCAGGGATTGGCGTTGTCTCTACGCGAGAACTATCCGGCCATGGCCAAGGATTTCCGCCACTACTGTCATATCTCACATCCCAAGCCCGGTGAAGTGTGGGCGTGGGCCGGGGCAGACGGGCGGCGGATCGTCAATCTCATGACGCAGGAACCGCCGCCGTCGAAAAACGCGAATCCCGGCAAGGCAACCTCGCACAATGTGAACGTCGCGCTGCGCAATCTGAAACACCTCATCGAGACGGAAGGTTTCGAGAGCGTGGCGCTCCCGCGCCTCGCAACCGGCGTGGGTGGTCTGGACTGGGAGGAGGTGCGCACTCTGATCGACAATCAGCTGGGCGATCTCGATATCCCAATCTATATCTACACGACTTTCGAAAAAGGCGTGGCTGCGCAGGAAGCCGCCTGAAATCAGAGCGTAAGCCAGCCGCCGTCGACCGGTAGATAAATTCCGGTCACAAAATCGCTCATGGGGGAGGCGAGGAATACGACCGCCTTGCCTTGCTCCATGGGATCACCCCAGTGTCCTTTCGGCAGCCGCGCGATGCGGTCGGCGACGGTGTCCGCCAGCGGTTCGCCACTGGGTGGCGGCGGGTTGCCGGCGGTAGCGGGTGGCGGCCCCTCGTTGACCCAGGTGGGTCCCGGTGCAAGCGCGTTCACGTTGATGTTGTGAGGTGCCAGTTCCAGAGCCAGCGCTTTGGTCATCTGCGCCACGGCGGCTTTGGAACCATCGTAAGTGACACCAACTCCCGGGGTGACGGCCTGGGTGGAGGAGACGTTGATAATCCTTCCACCGTGACCCTGATGGATCATGATGTCCGCCGCGGCTCTGCAGCAGTAAAACACCCCGTCAACGTTTACGGACCAGAGCGTGCGCCACATGTCGTCGGTAATGTCGCGCACCGGTCCGCCGAACTCGAGATAAACCCCGGCGTTGTTCACCAGTATGTCGAGGCCACCCAGGGTTTCGGCTGTCTGCTGCATGGCCTGGTCCACCGCCGCGCGGTCGCTCACGTCCAGCATCATGGCGTGGCCGCCAATCTCTTCCGCGGTAGTCTGCGCGCCCTCCAGATTGACGTCGCTGACCATCACCGTGGCGCCCGCCGCGGCCAGCGCGCGCGAGATGCCGCGGCCAATACCTTTGGCACCGCCGGTGACGTGCGCAGATTTTCCCGTCAGGTCAATCCATGCAGATGGGTCTGGTGTTGTCATTGTGCTGCTCCGGGGTTGATCGCCCAAATGAAGTTGTCGCGGTTCGGCATCTCGATGCGCTTGAGCGTTGCCGCATCGAGGTTCGCGCCCTCGTCCAGGATGCCGTTGATGTGCAGCAGGTACGCGGTCAACGCATACACCTCGTCATGGCTCAGACTGCCCGGCTCCCGATACGGCATGGCGCGATTGATGTAGTCGAAGATTGTTGTGGCATAAGGCCAGTAGCTGCCGATCGTACGTACCGGACCGGCAAGCGCGTCGTTGATGCCATTCTGTCCTTCGCTGCCATGACACGAGACGCAGTGCTGAGCGTACAGCGATTGCCCCTGTTCCACAGTGCCTGAACCGGAGGGCAGACCCTGACCGTCGGGGAAAACGTTCAGCGTCAGCGTTTTCAGGTCGTTCTCGCTGGCCGGCTTGCCGAGCTGGGGCGCCAGGGTTGTGGCGACTGCTGATTCTTCCGCCAACGCGGTAGCGCAGCTCAAACACGCCAGCAGCGTCAGACTACGTATATACATTGCGTGCGCCTCCCTGTGAGTCGATTGCCCAGGCTTGAGTGGCGTTGACGTGGTAGAAGCTGCCGCCAGCGCGGCCTTCTATATTGGTCGCGCGGTCCGGCTGCACCGCACCGGTTTCGTCTGTCGCCCGGCTCACCAGCACCGCGGGCGTTCCCCGCCAGCGCCAGGCCGCGCGAAAACGCGTCAGACACTTATCGAGCACGTGATCGTCCAGCTGGGCGTCGGCCCAGGTTTTACCGCCATCGGCTGAAACCTCGACGCGACGTATGCGTCCGGCGCCGCTCCAGGCCAATCCACTGATCTGATAGATGCCGTGCGGCCCCAGGGTCAATCCCGGGGAGGGGCTGGTGATGATCGACTTCACACCCATGGGAAAGCTGAAGAGCGTGGCGGTGCCGTCAACGTTGAGGTCTGAATACTTCGATGTCTCCTGCCGGCTCATGGCCGGTTGGCTTGTGACTTCGAGAGAACGCAACCATTTGACACTCGCATTTCCCTCCCAGCCGGGAAGGAAGAGGCGCATCGGATAGCCGTTGGCACGGCGCAGCGGCTCGCCGTTCTGATACAGCGCCACAATGGCGTCATCGTAGAGCTTTTCGAGTGGAACGCTGCGGTTCATGGCGGGCGCGTCGGCGCCGCTGGCAACGGCCCAGGTAGCACCGGGATCGATGCCGGCCTCGTCGAGCAACAGATTCAGTGGTACGCCGCCCCATTCACTTGCCGAAACCAGCCCGTGGATGGCGCTGCAGTCCATATCTGCCGGCTGCGGGGTGAGCAGCGCCGCGCTGTTGCCGGAACATTCGAGAAACTGCAGGCGTGACACCATGGGGTATCGGTGCAGTGCGTCGAGGTCGAACACCAGCGGACGCTTGACCATGCCGTGAATCACCAGGCGATGAGACTGCGCTTCTATGGTTGGAATGCCTGCGTGATGCCTCTCGAAATGCAACCGACTCGGCGTGATCAGGCCGTCGAGATGTTGCAACGGCGTGCGTGATGCGCCGCTGCCGAGTGTTCCCGGCTGAGACTGGATTGCGGTTCGCGCGATGTCCGTTGCAGGTGGGCTGGCACCGCTCATCGGCGCCCCGGGCTCGCGCATGTGGTCTGGCCTCATTCCCTGAGCGGACGCGGTGAGGAGCGCCGCCGCGCCTCCCAGCCCGGCGCGCAGCAACGTGCGACGGTCGAGCAGTCCGTTATCGGCTGCGTCAGGTAGCTGCGTTGTATCCATGGGCCCCCCTCCAGAATGCGGGTTTAGCATGCCGGCGTCGGCACAACGGTGCAATGGGCGCTGCCGCCACCGGGGCTGGAAAGTCGCAACTGGCAGGCGCAGTATAGAAATATAAGGAGACGATTGTTGATGGCACAGACCCACTCATTGACGATCACGCATGAGATATTTGTTCCCCGGGAAGTGGTCTTTGAAGTGTGGACCTCACCGGACCACCTGATGGGGTGGTACTCGCCCGGCGAGGGTTACGAGCGTCGGGCTGAAGTGGATCTGCGCCCTGGCGGGCGGATGTTTTTTGCCTGGTCGAAGCCTGGCGGCGAAAGCGTCGAGCAGGAAGGTATCATCGCTGACGTGGACCCACCGGCGCAGGTGGCTTACGACATCAAGCTGCTGGATTCTGCGTCGACCGAACCGAACCGTATCACCGTCAAATTCGTGGATCTGGGTGGCCGCACCCGGATAGAAATCCATCAGGAAGGTCTGCAGGGTGAGGACATCCGCGAGCGGCAGGCCGCGCGCTGGCAGCTCTTCTTCAAGCAGCTGGAAAACTACCTCTCGTCCATTTAGGCAGAGGCTCCCTGGAGCAATTCCCGGTATAGTGAGCCGGCGTAACGTTGGAAGGGGGAGGTATGCGCACACAGCCGCTCAGCGGTGTCACCGTGCTCGATTTCGGTCAGGTTTATAACGGTCCCTATTGTGGTTTTCTGCTGGCACAGGCCGGCGCACGCGTCGTCAAGGTGGAATCTCTGCGTGGCGAGACGCTACGCGCGCGCGGCGACGCAACCACTGCCAGCTATCCGTTCAGCATTCTCAATACCAACAAAGAGAGCATGACGCTGAACATCAAGTCGGCGGATGGTCAGGCGCTATTGAAGCGAATGGTGCCGAACGTCGATGTGGTGTTCGAAAATTTTGCGCCCGGCACCATGGATAAATACGGTATCGGGTCTGAAGCCCTGCGGGCGCTCAACCCGCGGCTCATCTATGCCTCGAGCACCGGTTACGGCAATGCGGAAGGTCCCTATCGCGACTATCTCGGCATGGACATTACGCTGCAGGCAATGACCGGGGTGATGAGCATTACCGGTGAAGACGGCGGAGGGCCGTTGAAGACCGCCGCCGCGTTCGCCGATTTCATCGCGGGCACGCACCTTTACGCGGGGATTGTCAGCGCGCTCTACGCCCGCGAGCAGACAGGTGAGGGCGCCACCGTCGACATATCGATGCAGGACTGCGTGTTTCCTACTCTGGCCACGGCGCTTGGCTCGTTTTATGTGGCCGGTGAGCAGCCGCCCCGTGCGGGCAATCGTCATCCGGGTCGTGCGCTCGCGCCGTACAACGTCTATCCCGCCGCGGATGGTCACGTGGCCATCATCTGCATACGCGAAGGTCACTGGCGCAAGCTGTGTGCGGCCATGGAGAATGAGGCCGCCGCCGCAGACGACCGTTTTGCGACCATGGCTGACAGATCGGCGAACATGGACGCCGTGGATGAACTCGTCAGCGCGTGGACCAGTGAACGCTCGCGGGCTGAAATTCTGGAAATCACCCAGCGCCACGGCGTCATCTGCGCCCCCGTCAACCGGCTCGACGACGTCATTCACGACCCGCACCTGGCTGCGCGGGGCACGCTGGAGCCGCGTGCGCATGCGGCGTTTGGAGAGATAGCTGGGCTGCACACACCTCTGCGCTATCGCGGTCTGCAACCGCCGGCACTCACCGATCCGCCGCAGCTCGGCGCCGCCACTGCGGACGTGCTGGCTGAGCTTGCCGGAGTGGATGCCGAAGAGCTGGAACACCTGCGCAACAACGAAGCGGTGTAATCCGGAGGAGAGGCGCATGACTGAACGAACAGGCCCGCTGGCCAATCTCACGATCATAGACTGCACCATGGCGCTGGCCGGGCCTTTCGGCACGGCGCTTCTGGCCGATCTCGGCGCTGATGTCATCAAGGTAGAGCCGCCGCACGGCGACGGTTCCCGCTCCATGCCGCCGCTGCCGCCGGATTACGCCAACGTGAACGCAGCAGAGCCGGCGGGCGTCGATTACGGCGGTTACTTCGCCAGCATCAACCGCAACAAGCGCAGCATCGTGCTTGATCTGAAGCTTGATGAGGATCGCGAAACGCTGCTCGAGCTGTGTGAGCATGCCGATGCCATTGTCGAGAACATGCGCGTTGGCGTGATGGATAAGCTTGGTGTCGGCTATGACGTCATCAAAGCGCGTAACCCGCGCATCGTTTACGGCGCCATTCGCGGATTTGGCGACCCGCGTACCGGCGCAAGCCCTTATGCAGAATGGCCGGCCTATGACATCGTCGCGCAGAGCATGGGCGGACTGGCGCACATCACCGGTGATGCGGACGGTGCCGGTTTTCCTTCCGGCTCGAGCGTCGGAGACATTTATCCCGGCACGCTCATGGCGTTGGGCGTGCTTGCTGCGGTCAACCACGCCCAGGCGACCGGAACCGGCCAGTTCCTCGACGTGGGCATGTACGACGCGGTTCTCGCGCTCAGCGAAACGGTGGTGGTCAACTACGGATACAACGAGACAGAGCTCGGACCGCGGGGGCAGCACCATCCCAATCTCATGCCGTTCGGCATCTATCCGACCAAAGATGGCGGTGTGGCCATCGCCGCGCCGGGTCCGGGGCACTGGGGAGCCCTCTGCCAGGCTATGGAACGCCCCGATCTGATTGACGACGAACGTTCCCGGAACGTCCACCTCAGGGCGCGCAACCAGCCGTTCGTGCAGACCGCCATTTCGGCGTGGACATCCATGCGAACCAAGCAGGAAGTGATCGATGCCATTGGCGGCAAGGTACCCTGTGGGCCGGTGAATACTGCATCGGACATCTATGCCGACCCGCACGTTGCCGCGCGTAACATGATCACCCGATTCCAGCTCCCGGGAGACAATCCAGAAGTGGGGATCGTCGGTTCGCCCATCAAGTTCAGCGAGACGCCTGCGGGCTTCTATCGGCGTCCGCCCACGCTCGGCGAGCACAGTGACGAGGTCCGGAGAGAATTTGGTATTCCTGACAATGAATGAACGGGTGGGGCATGTCGCAGTATTTGTTTGAGCATCTGCGCAGCCCGGGCAGAACCATCGCCGAACTCGCGGTGGATCCTGCTGCGCACTGGGGCGTGTTTACAGGACTCTTTGGCTTTGCCAGAAACGAGCTGTATCGCGTCTCGGCTTTCACCGGCGATGCGCCGGATGCCGATCCCCATTGTGTTGCCAGCGAAATCTGGACGCCAACGGCGCGACCGGACACTGACGCGCCTTGCACCCGTCCCGGTTTGTACGTGTTTCGTCGTTTCCACGTGCTCGAGACCGACGTCGACGAGGTGGTTGCGCTGTCGGTCGAGGCCTGGCGCACCTTCGAGCACGGCGATGATTACGCGGCAGAGCCAATGGGGCTCTTCCGGCCACCGACAGACGCGGACGGTATCGTGCGCATGATGCTGGTGACCTGGTACGACGGATTTGCATCCTGGGAGACGTCGCGCATGCCGGCACCCCAGGCGCGTGACAATTTCCAGAGACGTCATGCGCTGACGCTGACAACCTATGCCGTCGCGACGCGGCTGATGGGGCACTAGCTCAGCGTTGAGTGACTTCTGCGACTGCGCGTTACTGACTGTTCGCCAGAAGGGTCAGCTGCGGCTGGCGGCAATGATGTTCGGGTCGCGCGGTGCCGGGTCGGAGGTTTCCTGATTCTGCACCGTCTCGGCGACGTGCTGCATCGGCAACTTGAGCATGGTTTTCAGCTCTTCCGACGCGCCGATGCGTTCCAGGGCCTCGTCCATGCACATGAGCCACTGATCGCGCTGCCGCGGGCCGATGTGAAAAGGCGCGTGCGGATCGGTCAGACAGACCGTACCGGCAATGGCCTGGTAGACAGGCGGCCCGCCCATCCACCCCACCAGATAGGCCGTGAGCTTCGAACGCACCGGAGACAGGTCTTCTGCGTGCATGGCGCGAATTTCCGCGGCCTCGGGATTGGTGTCCATCACGTCGTAAAACGCGGCCACCAGATCTTTAATACCCTGGTCGCCGAGTATCTCGTACGGGCTTCTCGGCGGTTGCTCTGAAGGGGACGTTTCGCTCACATCAAGCCTGAATGGGTTACTGCTGTTGGTCGATCTAAGCAGAAATTACCGGGCTAAGCCAGTGCTCAGGCGGCAAGCTCAGCAAGCAGATCTGCGGTTTCCTCCCAGCCAATGCAGGCGTCGGTGATGCTCTGTCCGTACGTTTGCGGCTGATCCTGGCGTCCCGCAACGAGATGGCTCTCGAGCATGAGGCCAATGAGCTTATCCTGCCCGTTGCGGCGCTGGTGCAGCGCGTCCCTGGCGACGAGAGGCTGGCGTTGCGGATCTTTGCTGCTGTTGCCGTGGCTGCAATCGACGACGAGTCCCGTCTCGATGTTGCGCGCCTCGAGCGCGCCTACTGCGGCACTGACGCTGTCGGCATCGTAGTTGGGGCTCGTCCCACCGCGCAGCACCAGATGGCTGTCGTGATTACCGGTCGTCTCCAGCAGCGCCGGTGCGCCTTCTTTCGTCAAAGAAGGGAAAAGATGGGAACGCTCGGCAGCCACAATGGCATCCAGCGCAACGTCGATGCTGCCGCTGGTGGCGTTCTTGATGCCGACGGGCATCGACAAGCCGGAGGCAAGCTGGCGGTGGATCTGGCTCTCCACGGTTCGCGCGCCGATGGCGCCCCAGCTGATGAAATCCGTCAAGTATTGTCCGAACGTGGTGTCGAGGAACTCCGTTGCCGTCGGCAGGCCGAGCGCCGTGATGTCCGCCAGCAGCTGACGCGCGCTGCGCAATCCCTCGTTGACCCGGTAGCTGTCGTCGATGCCGGGATCGTTGATGAATCCCTTCCAGCCGACTGTGGTCCGAGGCTTCTCGAAATAGACGCGCATGACAACGAGGAGCTTGTCGTTCAGGCTCGCTGCAAGGGTTGCCAGCCGGCTGGCATAGTCGTGTGCGGCATCGAGGTCATGAATCGAACAGGGGCCGACGATCACCAGAAGGCGCGGGTCGCGGCCGTGCAGAACTGCTGAAATGTCGGATCGCGCAGTGCGGATCATCTGTTGTCCGTCGGCCGTCAGCGGGATGTCTTCTTCGAGAATTGCCGGTGCAATCAGAGGCCGGGTCCGCCGGATGCGCAGATCGTCGTTGATGCCCATCGACTAAATACGTTCCAGCACGTCCGCCCGGTTGGGGATGCGGAACACGTATCCGTCGGGGCTGGCATGTGATTCGAATCGCTGCCGCACCTCCTTGAGGAGCTCAGGTGACAGCTGGTGGTCCATGAAGGTTGCATCGAGAATGCCGCGTTCGAACTGCGTGAAGCTCTGCAGTGCCATGTGATTCTCGAAAAACACTTCCCCCGCGAGCGCCCACTGTCCGGATGCCACCGCGTTCACCGTGGCGTCGAACGCGGCAGCGCGAACGCGCTGCTCGTCATGGAAAAGGCGAATGATCTCGTTGAACGCACCGGCAAAGACGGGTTCGGAAATGTAGAGCTTCCCGCCTTTTCTCAGCACGCGTCGTATCTCGTCGAACGCCTGAGCCATGCGGTCGAGCGGTACGTGGTGCAAGGATTTGAACATCAGCACGATGTCGAAGCTCGCGTCTGCGTGAGGTATGGATTCGGCACCGAAGCTCTCGAACGTCACGTTCGGCAGATCGGCGATGGCCAGGTTCTTCTCGTGGGCGATGGGGTCGACTTCGGCGGCAACGATGTGTGCGCCAGGGTAGCGTTCGGCAATCATGCGGGTTTTGTCCGCGCCGCCGCAGCCAAGCTCCAGCACGCTGGCGTCCTCGAGTGGCAGCCAGCGTTGCATCACGGCGAGCTCGGTCGTGAGTTCCTGTTGGTCGGGGCCGCTGATACGCATTGTTGCCGTCATGGGTCTCGCTCGTTTTCCTTCTTTCCCTTCGCGGATGGATTACGGTATAAAACAGGTTCTAATTTTTGGCTCGAGAGGAAGGGATGGCAACCAGTATCGCAGACCAGGTGCCTATTGCAGAAGGCCTGTTCACCTGGCCTTCGAACGATCCACGGCTGATTGGCAGTAAGTGCAACAACTGTGGCGTTGTGACGTTTCCGGCGCAGTCGAGCTGTCCGGCCTGCTCCGGCACAGACACGGAGAACATTGAGCTCGAGCGCCGGGGCACGTTGTGGACTTACACCATCCAGTGTTTCCTTCCCAACCGGCCGCCCTACGAGGGTCCGGAAACGCCCGAGACGTTTCGGCCATTCGGGGTTGGTTACGTTGAGCTTCCCGATCAGACAAGGGTGCAGACGAGAATCAAATGCGATGACGTCGAGAAGTTGCGTGTCGGGATGGAAATGGAGCTGGTGGTCGAAAAGTACATAGAACGAGACGGTAAAGACGTCGTGGCCTATTTTTTTCAGCCGGTCGAAGAGCTCGAATAGCTTAGACCGGTTGGGTTGGAGACAAGGGTAAAGAGGAGACGAATGTGGACGTAGCAATCATCGGGATCGGGATCCACCCGTTTGGCCGAACAGATGGGGTTACCGGACTGGAGCAGGGCGTGCACGCGGCGCGCCTTGCGCTCGAAGACGCCGGTCTCGGCTGGCAGGACATGCAGTTTGCCTACGGTGGCACCGGCGCTGCCGAAAGCCCGGACACCATGGTTTCCAAGCTGGGGCTGACAGGTCTGCAGTTCATCAACGTCAAGAACGGCTGTGCCACCGGCGGCTCGGCGCTGCAGTCGGCGTACATGGCCATCAAGTCCGGAATGTTCGACGTCGGCGTTGCCGTAGGTTTCGACAAACACCCGCGCGGTGCGTTTACGGTAGACCCGGAAGGCAGTGGTCTCGGCAAATGGTACGGCGATATCGGGATGGCGCTGACGCCGCAGTTTTTTGGGATGAAGATCCAGCGCTACATGCACGAGTTCGGGATATCGGAAGACACGCTGACCCGGGTGGCGGTCAAGAACTTCAAGAACGGCGCCATGAACGAGAATGCCTGGCGTCGCGAGGCATTCACGTTCGAGCAGGTGGCGGAATCGCCGATGGTCGCGGACCCGCTGAGAAAGTACATGTTCTGCTCACCCGCCGAAGGTGGTTGCGCCATGATTCTCTGTCGGGCGGACAAAGCCAAGCAGTACACGTCCAACCCGGTTTTCCTGAAAGCGGCTGTCGTCAAAACCCGCAACTTCGGCTCGTTTGAAGTCTTCTCGCAGAATCAGGCGCTCGAGCGTGCCGATTCGCCGACGGTGCAGGCATCCCAGGCTGCATTCGAGATGGCCGGCGTAGGCCCGGAGGACATCGATGTCGCGCAGCTGCAGGACACCGAGTCAGGCGCCGAGATCATGCATATGTCCGAGAACGGATTCTGTGCCGACGGCGATCAGGAGCAGTGGCTCGCTGAAGGTAGGACCGAAATTGACGGGCAGCTGCCGGTGAACACCGATGGCGGCTGTATCGCCAACGGCGAGCCGATAGGTGCGTCAGGCCTGCGGCAGGTTTACGAAATCGCGTTGCAGCTTCGTGGTGGCGCTGGACAGCGGCAGGTGCCCAACGATCCGAAGGTTGGTTACACCCACGTTTCTGGCGCTCCCGGTCTGTCCGGCGTTACGATCCTTTCACGCTAACGAAGATGGTACGGCGCGGTCGCTTGTGCGCCGCGCTGTTCGCTATGAGTGCTTGCTCGTAGATGACTAATGGAGAACGCGTGAGTCAGGGTCGGCCACCAGGGGACGTATATTTCAGGACGTTGTTCGCTCGCAGCATCACCCCGATGCTGATCCTGGACAATGCGACGACGCAATTGGTCGATAAGAATCTGGCCTTCTCGCAGCTCATTGGCGTGCGCCTCGAAGACGTCGAAGACAATTTCTGGCCCGATGAGGAGACGCCGAGGCGCATCGTCGAGAACGCGCTGCGTGACCGCGTTTCGAACCACATGGTGTCATTACGGGCGGCTAACGGTGACGTGCCGGTGCTGGTGACCGCGGACGTCATTGGCGATGCTACGTTCGTCCAGTTGCAGGACCAACGCATCACGCAGCTTGCCGCGATGCAACAGACCGCGGTGCAGGACTCCGCGGCCGGCCTCAAGCTCGATGTTGTGCTCGCTGCCAGCCCGGTACCCACCGGGCTCGTGCACCATCAGACAAACAAGATTGTCGACGTCAACCCGGCGTTCACCAGGCTGGTTTCAGGCCGTTCGGACCCGCCGGTGGGCGCGCCGACCACCGGCGCCTGGAGAGATGCGCAGCGCCGCGAGCTTTTCATAACGCAGCTGGAGAAGCAGGGCAGCGTCGACGCCTTCTACGCGGAGCTCTACAGGCGCGACGGTGAGATGTTCCCGGTGCAGATGTCGGCGCAGCTCTGCGATATCGACGGTGAGACGTATCGAATCGTGCAGTTTTTTGATCTGACCGAGCGTCAGGCGCTCGAAGAGGAGCGTCGCGCGGTCGAATCGAGGATGCAGGAATCTCAGCGTCTCGAAAGCCTCGGACTTCTGGCGGGCGGCGTTGCCCACGACTTCAACAATCTCTTGTCCGGCATCATGGGAAATGCGGACCTGGCGCTTTTCGAGAGCGGGCTGCCGCCTGGCACGCGGCAGCGGCTGGAAGACATTGTTACTGCCGGCAAACACGCTTCGGAGCTCACGCGTCAGCTCCTGGCTTACTCCGGCAAGGGACGTTTTGTCATCGAGCCGGTGGATCTCAATCATGTCATCGCGGAGATGAACCAGATTTTGCAGGTCACGATCTCCGGCAACTGTGTCGTGCGCACGAACCTCGGTGAAAACCTGCCGCCGGTCGAAGCCGATCGCTCGCAGATTCAGCAGATATTGATGAACCTCATCATCAATGGTGCGGAAGCTTGTGAGGGCACCAGCAGCGGCATGGTCACGGTCACTACAAATACCCAGGAAGTCAGCGAGGCGTATCTCGAGCAAAGCGACTTTGCCGGTTCGATAGCACCGGGGCTCGCCGTCTACGTGGAAGTCTCAGACAACGGCGTGGGGATGACCGAAGAAACCAAGCAGCAGCTCTTCGAACCCTTCTACACGACAAAATTTACCGGCCGCGGTCTCGGCATGGCGGCCGTGCTGGGCATTGTTCGAGGGCACGGTGGTGCGATCCGGGTCTACAGCGAGCTGGGCGTCGGGACCACGGTCAAAATTCTCCTGCCTGCGCTCAGCTAGGATCAGGCGTCGAGCACCGTTGACGAGCTGCCGAAGCTCGAAGGCATGGGCAGCGTGCTCATCGTAGACGATGACGTCACGGTTGCCGGTACTGCGGATGCCATCCTCACCCGCTTCGGCTACGACGTCACCTGTGTGCACTCAGGCAGGGATGCGCTCGACTGGTTTGCTCAGAACAGCGAGCTCTGTGCCGTGGTCATGCTCGATCTGACCATGCCCGACATGGACGGCGAAGAGACTTTCAAGCACCTGCGCCAGATAGATCCTGAAGTCCGCGTCATTCTGATGAGCGGTTACAACGAACAGGACGCCACGCAGGCGTTTGTCGGCAAAGGCCTTGCGGGCTTTCTCGCCAAACCGTTCCTGGTCAGCGACGTGGTCACCGCGGTACAGCAGGTCACCGAAGGCGACGACGACTAAAAACGCTCGAACGGCGAGGGGATTGCCCGCAGCTCCTGCAGCAGATCCGGTGGCAGGCCGCCCGGCTCGTCGACGGGCGTGCCCGGGCTGATGGCGTCGACCAGCCCGCCGAAGCGCTCTTCCACGGCGCCAACCAGCTGGTCGTGCCGTCCCACCGCGGCGAAGAGATGCACAACGTCGTCGCTCACCTCGTCCGTCATTGCATCCCACTGATTGGTTTTCGACATGTGGTTCAGCTTGGCGCCGAGCTCCTCGAGACCGTGTTCTTCGAATACCGGCCAGTATGCCCGGGTCGAGCCGTAGAACCCGACCCGCATCCGCACCCACTCGAACGCCTTTGCCACGGCTTCGTCGGTAGCGCCGGTGGCAACAAAGCCGCCGCCGGAGATTTCGAACCGTTCGCGGGACCTGCCGGAACGCGCCATCCCTTTTTCGAGTCGCGGCATCGCGACGTTTTCCAGATACTTCCTGGTGGCAAAACCGTGCAGCCTGACGCCGTCACACTCCTCGGCGGCAACGCGCATCATGCCCGGGCCAACGGCGGCGATTGTCACGGGCGGGATGGACACTTCCAGGGGATCCGGACGGAAGTTGGGCGGCATCAGCGTGACGTAGTAGTGTTCACCTTAGTAGTGCAGATCTTCGCCGGTCTGCCAGCTGTGCCATGATGCCTTGATGAACTGCACCACCTCCCGCATGCGCGGCGCCGGCGCTGACCAGGGCACGCTGAAGCGGCGTTCGTTGTGGCCTTTCACCTGCGTGCCCAGACCCAGCACGAATCGGCCGGCGGAGGCGCGCTGCAGGTCCCAGCCGATGTTGGCAAACACCATGGGGCTGCGGGCAAACGAGATGGCGATGGAGGTGGCCAGCTCCACGCGCTCGGAGTTCACAGCCGCAACGGCCAGCGGCAGGAAAGGATCCTGGCGATTTTCCTGTGTGGTAATCCCGTCGTAGCCGCGTGCTTCGACCCGTTTGATGGCATCGGGGACTTTGCGCAAGTCGTCCAGTGGGATGCCTGTAAATATTTTCATGGTTGTTCCTCGGCAATGGCTGCGCAGTTGATGCAAAGCGCGGCGGCAGGGTCGAATGCCAGACGTGCTTCACCGATCGGTTCGGCACATTCGAGACACTCACCATAGATGCCGTCGTCCAGACGCTTGAGCGCGGCAGCAATTTCTTTGAGACGTGCAGCGCGGCGCGCCTGGGAATCCCTGGCAATAGCCTGGGACTGCATGGCATCCATGCGCGAAAGTCTGCCGACTTTGCTCTGATCGAGCTCTACCGGTGCTGCCGCGTCGGCGCCCTCTGCGGCTACGGCTTCGAGGTCGGCACGCATCGACTCGAGCTTCTCAGCGATGGCGGTTTGGTCGACGTTCACCTCGTCAAGCCTACACCGCGGTGCTTCCGGAGGCCAAGTTGGTTAGCATGGACGGCGAAACTCTGCAGGGACATCTATGGAAACCTTCTTGTTGCCGGCCAGTGACGGCGAGAAAGTGAGCTGCTACCGCTGGCTGATCGAATCCCCCCGCGCCGTGGTGCACATTGCCCACGGCATGGGTGAGCACGCTCAGCGCTACGACCGGCTGGCTCAGGCGCTGAACGCAGCAGGCTTTGCCGTGTATGCGAATGATCACCGCGGGCACGGTGAGACGGGCGCCGGGCAGCTCGGCCACATGGGCGGTGACGGCTGGAACCGTGTCGTCGCGGACGCCTATGAGCTCAACCGTCGCATCAGCGGCACCCATCCGGATCTGCCGCGCGTGCTGCTTGGCCACAGCATGGGCTCGATGATTTCGCAGCTCTACATCACCCGACACGGCGCCTCCATCGACGCGCTGGTGCTGTCAGGCACACCGGGATTCCGGCGTGGTTTTGCGAGCTTGCTGGGACGAGTGGTTGCCGCTATCGAGCGCCGCCGCCTGGGCCCGGAAGCGAGCAGTGACGTCATGCAGAAGCTGCTTTTCGGCGATGCCAACAAGCCGTTCGATGCGCCGGACGCGAATGGTTTCGAATGGCTATCCCGCGATGCGGCAGAGGTGCAGAAATACGTCGACGACGAAGGTTGCGGATTTGTGCTGACCACCGGGTCGCTGGTGGACATGTTTGCCGCCTCGGAGGTTGTGCAGCGAGCGGAAGTGCTGGCAAAAATCCCCAAGTCGTTGCCGGTGTACGTCATGTCAGGGACGGCGGACCCGGTGCATCGTGAACGCAAAGGCATCCAGACCATGCTGCAGGCCTTCTACGATCAGGGTCTCGAGGACATAACCGTCAAATGGTATGACGAAGGCCGTCATGAGATGTTCAACGAAACCAACCGGGATGAAGTCACCGCGGACCTCATCGACTGGCTGAACGGCAAGGTGGGGTAGCGCTCCCCAGGCCTCCGCCTGCACAGGTTCGATAGCCGACTACACTTAATGGAGTGTAGAAGAGCGCGCCTGTGGCCACAGTAAAAACCGACAAAGTGAACAAATGGCGGGAGTACCTCAGCGGTTCCCGCCTGCCTGTCTTTTCCCGCACGGTGCGCGACGTCCGCAAGGTGGCAACCAGCCACTTTTCGTCCGCGGATGACCTCTCTGACGTGATTGGCCACGACGCGTCCATGGCGGCGCGTGTCATTCAGATTGCCAACAGTCCGCTGTTTAACCTGCAGAATCGGGAAATAGACACCATCAGCGCCGCGGTTGTCATGGTGGGATTCGATGCTGTTCGCGAGATTGCGATCACCGTGGGCGTGATCGAGGAGATGTTGAAAGGCAGTCAGCATCATCGCGTCGGCCGACACATGGCACGGGCATTTCACGCGGCCGCGCAGGCGCGCGCGTTTGCCCGCCACTGCGGCGGTCGTCCGGACGAAGTGTTCGTGGCGGCGCTCTTGCGCCAGGTTGGAGAAATGGCTTTCTGGTCCCGCGCGGGGCGCGAGGCCACAGCGATAGAGATGCGTCTGAAGCAGGGTATGGCGCACGGCGATGCGGAGAAAGAGGTGCTCGGCTTTGAGCTGTCGGAGCTGAGTAAAGGCCTGGCTCAGGACTGGCACCTTGGAGAGCTGCTTGGTCAGGTGCTGAGCGGCGTCCACGCTGACGACCCGGCGGTACAAAACGTCGAGTATGGTCACGAAGTTGCCCTGGTGCTCGATGAGCACGACTGGCGTGACCAGGAAACCCAGGATCTGCTCGACCGACTGGCCAAACACCTGAACGTCAAGCGCGGCGCGGTTGAGCAGCTGGTGCGCGACAATCTCGAGGAGGCCGCGGAAATTGCCGACCGCTTTGGTGTGCGTAAGCTCGAAGAGGAGCTACCGGTGCTGCCGGCGGTGGTGGGCAGCGATCAGGAATCGGCAGAGCCCGCACCGGAGCCGCCGAGCGAGACCGCCCGCCAGGCTGATCCGGCGCTCCTGATGCGCCGTCTCAGCGAGCTGGCCAGAGCCCTGGAGAAAGGTGAGACGCGCGATGAGCTCATGCAGCGCCTGCTGCTTGCTCTGGAAGACGGTATCGGCTGTCGTCGCGCGTGGTTTGCTTTGTTGACGCCGGCGCGGGACAAGCTTGCCATCAAATATGCCTCCGGTATCGACACGGAAACCGTGATCGGCACCGTCTGCAAAGTGGCCGAGCATAAGCTCCTGGGTGAAGTTCTGGAGCAAACGAAGGTTGAGGTGCGCAAGCAGTTCCGGCAGCAGGAGCCGATGATGTGCGGCGGTCCGTGCGCCGCCGTAGGCGTACGCATTGGCGAACGCTCCATTGGCGTGCTGTACATGGAAAACGTTGCAGACACCCTCTTTACTGAGGCTCAGATTGACGGTTTCCGTCAGCTCGGCCAGCAGATTGCCCTCATCCTCTCGCAGGCGAACGCCTGAGGTCGAATCCTCAAATACGCCAACGGCACAGAGTGAAACAGGTACACTGTGCCGATGATTACGCTGCTTTCTCAGGGTCAGTACGAAGTCTTCGTTCTGCTCATCGTCGCGCTGGTGCTGTCGCTTTCGTTCCATGAGTTCGGCCATGCCGCCGTGGCCAAGCTGCAGGGTGACGACACCGCGGAGCGCGCCGGCCGACTGACCCTCAATCCAATTGCTCACATCGATCCGATGGGTTTGTTGATGGTGGTACTCATCGGATTTGGCTACGCCAAACCGGTGCCGACGGACCCGCGCAATTTCAAATCGGTCTTCTCAGACCTCTGGGTCTCGGCGGCGGGACCGTTCATGAACCTGCTCCTGGCGGTGGTGACCTGGAACGCGTTTCTGCTCGCCTACTCGAGCGGCTTGCAGAATCCGGGGGCGACACTCTTTTTTCAGTATCTCGCCAGCATCAATCTGCTGCTGATGCTCTTCAACCTCATTCCGCTCGGCCCGCTCGATGGGCACTACATCCTGCCGTATTTTCTGCCCAAGCGGCTCGCCCATCAGTACCGGCTTCTGAACGCCCAGTACGGGACGCTGGTGTTCCTCGGGATCATCGTGCTCGCCTACCTTGGTCAGATACCGTTGTTTCAATGGTTGTTCCAGCTTGCAGGCTGGATGCTGAACGCCATTACCTTCGTCCCCGTGCCGGCCGGCTGATCGACCCTGCTCCTGCGCAATGGTAGGGTAGCGAGCCCGCAGCGCCGGTCGCGCGGCGGTCTCGAAAGTTGAGGAATGATCGTGTTCACCCGGGAAGATCTGGATAGCGCGCGTGCGCTCGTTTACCGTCACATGCAGCCGACACCGGCGTACGCCTGGCCGTTACTCGGCGAGGCGCTGGGCTGCCAGGTCTGGGTCAAGCACGAGAATCACACGCCAACGGGCGCCTTCAAGGTGCGCGGCGGCCTGGTGTACATGGACGCGCTCGCACGAACCGAGCCGCATGCGGAGCTTGTGACCGCCACCCGCGGCAACCATGGCCAGTCGATCCCCTACGCCGCGCGTGCCTATCAGCGTGTGGTTCATGTCTACGTCCCCGAAGGCAACAGCAGTGAAAAGAACGCTGCGATGCAGGCCTGGGGCGCGACGCTTCACGTGCACGGTAAAGACTTCGATGAGGCGCGTGTCGCGGCAGAAGTGCATGCGGGCGAATCGGGTGGGCATCTCGTGCCGTCCTTCCACGAAAACCTGGTCCGTGGTGTAGCAACGTACGGTGCTGAGCTTTTTGAGGCCGCTCCCGAGCTGGACACGATCTACGTGCCGATTGGCATGGG
>JAAUXY010044857.1_pt1 | contig 23008 bp, 25 predicted proteins | sample 7278121 | NCBI WGS metagenome assembly JAAUXY01 (sample SAMN14350117, study PRJNA611818) | marine sediment metagenome | isolation source: surface marine sediment (1.8m) | place: French Polynesia: Moorea | collected 2018-08 | reverse complement strand
CGGGCGGGTGGTGAACATAGCGGGCTGAAGTCCTGGTGTTTGGTATACAAGCGCGAATCCGCGTGCACTATAGTGCGTGTCGCCCTGGAAGTCAGTCTCGGGTTAGCTGGTAACCGCGCGCAGCAGGTTCGCCCGCATGGGCTGGTCGAAAACGAAGTGGGCGCCATCCGGCCCCTCCTCGCGCATCGCCGATTCGGCGAAGGCCGCACGCATCCGGGCCGCTTCCTTCGCAAGCCTCTGCTCCCGAGATTCGTCCACTTGGAGCAAGCGCTCCGCGAACGCCTCGAATGCGGCGAAACGCTGCTGGATCCGGTAGAGCAATTCCGTCGCGATCTCGAAGCCGCATTCGCGGCCCCGGTGGAGGGCAGCGTAGGCCGCCGCGCGCACCGCCGTTTCGTCCTCGATCGGGCGCATCAGCTCGAAATACGGCCCCTGCGCGATGGGCTCGATGACGAGCAGGCATCCGCCAAGGCGGAGCACCCGGCGCGCCTCGGCAATGGCGGGCAGTTGATCCTCGACGTCGAGATGATGGAGCGCGTTCAGATAGACCACCGTATCCATCGTGCCTGCGTCGATGGGCAGATCCTCGCCGCGGCCGAGGGCGTAGCGCTCGTCCGAGACGCACGGCACGGCATGGGCGCGCGCCAACGCGCTCTCGCGCGTCTCGATGCCGACCACATGCGCGCCGTGCTTGGCCATCATGCGCACCAAACCGCCGTCGCCGCAGCCCACGTCGACCACCCGTTGGCCCGCCAGAGGGATCAACTCGCGGACGACCTCCCCGGTCCGCCGCATCGGCATGGCTGCGATCTCGGTCTCGGCGACGGGGATCTCGGGATCGGTCGTCACGGTGTCGGAAAGTGCTCTAGCCGCCGTCCGCCGCCAGCCCCTCGAAGACAGCGGGACCCGGCTCCGCGAAGCTGCGGTCGTGCCGAAGCGACGGGATGCGCGCGCGTGCGTCGGCGGCCCGCGCCGGGTCGATGTCGGCCATCACGAACCCTTCCTCCTCGCCGCCGTCGGCGAGAACTTCGCCCCAGGGATCGACGATGAGACTGTGGCCGTACGTCTTGCGTCCTTCGGCATGAGTGCCGCACTGCGCCGCGGCGAAGACATAGCTGCCGGTCTCGATCGCGCGCGCGCGCACCAGAACGTGCCAGTGCGCCTGGCCGGTGGTGCGGGTGAAGGCTGCGGGAATGGCGAGAAAGACGGCGCCACTGAGGGCGAGCGCGCGGTAGAGCTGGGGAAACCGGAGATCGTAGCAGATGGTCAGGCCCATCGGCCCCCAAGGCGTGGCCGCCACGACCGCCCGATCGCCCGCCGCCACCGTGTCCGATTCCCGGTACCATTCTCCGTTCTTCAGAGACACGTCGAACATGTGCAGCTTGTCGTAGCGGGCGACGATGTTGCCCTGAGCGTCCAGCAGGAAGCTGCGGTTGGCAATGCGGTCCGCGCCGGCCTTGATGTTGAGCGAGCCGACATGGATCCAGGCGCCGGTTTCGCGGGCGAGCGCCTGCATGGCGGGCAGGCCCGGATGGCTCTCCTCGGGCTGGGCCTTCTCAAGCGCCCGTTCGTTGACGGGCTCGATCATGAGGGCGTTCTCGGGCAGGCTGATCAGGTTTGCGCCCGCCGCGGCCGCTTCGCGGACCAGGCCGCTGACCCGCTCGATGTTCGGGCCGTACTCGCGTCCTGCCGTATATTGGACGCAAGCAATCTTGAATGCGGCGCTCATGCGGTCTCCGCAATCAGGCCGTCGAGTTTCCCTTCCGTATCAAGGGCATACAGCTCCTCGCTGCCGCCAATATGCCGTCCGTTGATCCAGATCTGGGGAACCGACGTGCGCCCGGCCTCGGCCGCCATCTCGGCGCGCTTGTCGGGGCTGAAGGTGACGTCGACCTCTTCATACGTCACGCCTTTCTCGTCCAAGAGCTGTTTGGCCCGATAGCAGAACGGGCAGAACGCACTGGTATAGATCCTGATTTCGCTCATGTCCGATCCCGAAACGCCCCCGAAGACCCGCACTGCACAGTATATAGGACGGCCCCGAAAAACGGCCAAGGCCCAGTTCAATGCGACGTTTCGCTGTTGCGGCGCGAAAAAAAGAAGGCCGGGCGGGTCGCCCGGCCTTGAGTATCGGAGTTTGGAGAGGTGGCTCCAAAAAAGGAAATACCCGTCGGTCACAAGAACCTGACTCGATCCCTTTTCTGAAACCGCTCGGCAGTTGGGGGACTGCCGATGAAAGTGACTATATGTCAGGCGCCGCCGCCAAGATGTGATCTCCGTCACACCCGATGTACTTTTTTGCAGCGCAGTGCTTGGTGGAATCAGACCGAGTGGAAATGCTCGACCATGTCCTCGAGCTTTTCCACGTTGAGGATAACCAGAGCATCACGCTCTCGCCGGACCAATTCCCTCTTGGCAAGATCGCTCATCACCCGGGCGACGGTCTCGCGCGTGGTGCTGGCGCGGCTCGCCATGTCCGCGTGGATCGGGATGGGCGAAATGCGCGCCGTGTTGTCGTCGCGTATGCCCGGTCGCGCTTCCCGCAGGATCTCCGCCATGACCCGGTTGTTGGCGCCCAGCGTGCTGAGATCCATGATCCGCATGGTCGACTCCCGGATGATCCGCACCAAACGGCCCATCAGCGGTAGCGCCAGTTCGGATCTGCTCCGGATCAGATCGAGGAACGCCTCTTGCGGCAGGATCGCGACCAATGTGGGCTGCAGGGCGACCACGTTGGCTGAGCGCGGCTCGTTGTCGATCGCGGCCAGCTCACCGAAGAAACCGCCGGGCCCGATGTCGTCGAAGCTGATCTCCCGTCCGGTGAAGGAATAGATCACCACGCGCGCCAGACCCTCGACGACAAAGAACACGTCTCGCGTGTCGCTGTCGTGATCGATGATCTGCTCGTGCGCGCTGTAGCTCTTCCAAACGCACCTCTTTTCGAGCTCCGCCCGTTTGGCCTCGGGCAGGGCGGTCAGCAGCGGAATCTCTGAGAGCGTATGGTTCACGCCGACTCGAACCTCCGCAGAGCGCGTTTTCACCATGGCAAACTACCGAATACGATTGCAAATTCCATAACAATTCTCGAAACCGAGCGGGATTGTGGCGGTCGATCGCCGGCAACCTAGATCGAGAGGCGTAGGGCAAATATGAGGAAACTCACATGGCAAAGAATGAAACCGTCGAGCTGGCAGTCGGCGATTGGTGGGTTGGACTGGCGGCGGCCAAGGCCGCGCCCATCCCCGACGGCGCGCGTTCCGCGCTCTTGATGCAGCATGGCAGCATGCGGTTGCGCTACTACGCGCCCAAGGGACGTGACGCGCAAACCCCGCACGATCAGGACGAACTCTATGTCGTCGCCGCCGGCAGCGGGACGTTCGTGCTGAACGGGATGCGGCGGACCTTTGGCCCGGGCGACGCGCTCTTCGCGCCGGCCGGCGCGGAGCACCGCTTCGAAGACTTCAGCGAGGACTTCGGAACCTGGGTGGTGTTCTACGGGCCGAAGGGCGGGGAACGGCCAAATAGCGCCTAGCGCGGCTTGCCGGCTCGCGCCAGGACCAAGACATCGACCGTCGCGGCGCCGGCCCGACGCAGCAGCTTGGCACAGGCGTTGGCGGTGGCGCCGCTGGTCAAGACATCGTCGACCAGCAATATGCGCCGACCCGGCACGTCATCCGCACAGCGGCCATTGACCCGAAAGGCGCCGCGCAAATTGCGCTCGCGCGCGGCCGCCGAAAGCCGCCCCTGAGACGCCGTCCGCCGTTTGCGGATCAGCAGGTCGGGACGCATGGCCAGGCCGGTGGCGCTGGCGACGGCATGCCCCAAGAGGGCCGCCTGGTTGTACCGGCGGGTAAACAGGCGGGTCCAGTGCAGCGGCACGGGCGTGATCAGATCCGCGTCCTGGCACAGCTCGCGCCCGGCCCGCGCCATCCAGGCCCCGTAGGCCGCGGCGCCATGCGTGCGGTCGCCATGCTTGAAGCCCAGCACCAGACCGCGGCTCTCGTCGCTGTAGCGAATGGCGGCCCGGGCCCGGTCGAAGGCGGGCCGCTCGCGCAGGCAGGCACCGCAGATCGCGTCGGCACCGGCGTCGTATTCGAATGCGATGCCGCAGCAGGCGCAATAGGGGGCCGAAACAAAGTCGATGCGCGTCCAACAGTCGGGGCAGAGCCGGCCCGGACGGTCCACCAGCGTCGGGCATGCCAGGCACTGGGGTGGCAGCACGGCATCCAACAGCGAGCGAGCGATCCGACGCAGCGGTACCGGCGCGCGCACGTTATGAAGTTCAGATGTCATAGGGCGCAAGGGTGCCGGGGCGTGTCTCGGCTGTCAATTTGCCGGTCCCATCAAACTGAAGCGAATGTGAGTTGTCTTTCGCACCAAGTTGCCCAGAATCAGCCTCATGACCAGACCCCCGCTCTCGGTATGTCGTCCGCTCCTGCAGCCCGCCGGCCTTGCCGCGTTGAGCGTGTGCGTCCTGACGGCTTGCGCGATGACGCTTGGGCCCGGCGATCGGGTGGAACAGGTGCCGCCCGAAGACGGGTTGGTGGTGTTGTCGGCACCGGAGTTCGAGGCCGGAACAGCGCGTCACGTGCGCCATACGGACTCCTGGCAGCAGGAGGAGTATGTGCTCCTGGCCGGGCGTGGCGCCCAGGCCGAGATCGTTTATGCCGCGGTCACGGAAACGCCTATTGCGCTGACCTATCCTTACGCCATCCAAGGCGCGGTCGATCGCTGGCACTTCAACCGCGGCAAGCGGAAGATCTGGGACGGTTCGGACCGCAGGGGCACGCTGTTCGATCCGATCTTCTATCGCCGATATCGCCTGGCGGACGAAGACCGCGACTGTTTCGGTTTTTCCGCCGAATGGGACCACCCGAGCGACGATCCCTGGAGCCGTCCGGGGCGGGTTCTGTTCGGCTATTACTGCGCCGCCCCAGGCGCCAGCCTGTCCGATGAGAAGATTTCGCGGCTGATCTCTGGGCTCAGCGCGAAGGACCCCCGCAAGATCCGGGGTCCGGTTACGCAGCCAGCGGCCGAGCGTACGGCCGCCGTGCAAATTGCCCGCGGATCACAGGCGGAGGGAACCGGCGCGCCGGGATTTCCCTTCTATTTCGCCGAGCGGTACAACGATACGGACGGAGACGGCAGCAAGCACTGACCGGCCCGCACCAAATCGACCGCGCCGCCTGATTACGGCGAACCCGCATGACCGGCCAGATCGATATCTTCGACCGAGCGATGTTGCGCCGCCGCCGAGACCGCGCGGCCGCCGGTCTCGACGGGCACGATTTCCTGCTCCGAGAAGTGGCCTCCCGCCTGTCCGACCGATTGAACGACATACGTCGCAGGTTCTCGCTGGCCGTCGAGTTGGGCTGTCATACCGGCCTCCTGGCTCGTGCGATAGGAGACGGCGGCCAGGTCGACAGCCTGGTTCAGTGTGACCTGTCTCCGGAGATGGCAGCCCGGGCGCAAGGTTTGGTCCTGGTCGCGGACGAAGAGGCGCTCCCGTTCCGTGTTGGCTCGCTCGATCTCGTGCTGAGCTGTCTCAGCCTGCACTGGGTCAACGACCTGCCCGGCGCGCTGGTTCAGATCCGGAAGTGCCTGAAATCGGACGGCGCGTTCCTGGCGGCCATGCTTGGCGGCGAGACGCTCACGGAGCTGCGGCAGGCCTTGCTGCAGGCGGAGACGGAGGAGGAAGGCGGCGTCAGCCCACGCGTCTCGCCCTTTGCCGATGTCGGCGATCTGGGGGGCCTGTTGCAACGGGCGGGCTTTGCGCTGCCGGTGGTCGACCGAGACCGCATCGAGGTGACTTATCCGGATGCGCTGGCCCTGATGCGGGACCTCCGCGGGATGGGTGAGAGCAACCTGATACGTGATCGGCGCAAATGCTTTAGCCGCCGCAACACCTTGTTTCGGGCCGCGGAGATCTATGCTGAGCGGTTTGCCGGCGAGGATGGACGTGTTGCCGCGACGTTCGACGTGCTCTACCTCACCGGCTGGTCTCCCGACGCCAGCCAGCAAAGGCCGCTGCATCCCGGCAGCGCGCGGTCGCGATTGGCCGACGCCTTGGACGCGGAAGAGCTGGACGCCGGCGACAAGGCCGATCCCGGCCCCAAGTCATCGCGCTAGCGAGGCGGTTGCGGCAGCGACACCAAGCGCTCGGGGTCTGCGTTGACCGCGCAGATCCGTTGAACCACGGCTGGACGCGGCTCTGCGACTTCGCCGTGCTCGTAGGCCACGACCAGGAGCCGTCCTTGCGCCAGGTCGAGGAGCTCGCCGGGCGCGAGCAGGAAATCCGGATTGCTTGGACTGCGAAAGCGTTCGTTGCCGCGGGCGAAGGTCTCGTAGAGCAGGACTCCATCGGGTGCGAGCGCGTCCAAGAGATGTGGAAACAGAGGGCGGTGGAGGTAGTTCGTGACCACGACGCCGGCGAAGCTCCGGCCCGGCAGTGGCCACGGACCGCCATCCTCCAGGTCCGCCTCGACGATTTCGAGGTCCCGCCGACCGGCAAGATCGGCCAGGCCGGCCACATCCCGGTCGACCGCGACCACGCGGTGCCCGCATTCCAGGAACAGGCGTACGTGGCGTCCGGCACCGCACGCGAGATCCAGCACGCCGCCGCCCGGCGCGATCAGGCCCGCAAAGCGACGGATCCAGGCGGACGGGTTGGTGGGGCCATGTCCCGATTTGCCAGCAGGCTCGCTCATCGTCTTCCTTGCCAATTCCGCGTTACTGGCGCTTTAATCTCAAGCTGCGTGTGCACATATAAGTGTTTAGGACTTGAGCAGAAACCGTTCCCAGACGGGATCGCATGATTCGATATCGTCTTCAATGCGCGGAAGGGCACGAGTTCGACGCCTGGTTCGCGAGTGCGCAGGCCTACGACCAACAGGTCGAGGCGGGAGACGTAAGCTGCGTGCATTGCGGGTCGCCGCGCGTCCAGAAAACAATCATGGCACCGCGCTTGGCGAAGCCCGCCAAGCCGAAGGACAACAAGGCGGGCGAGGGCAAAGTCGGCATGGTTGCGGGCGGCGGTAAGGCCGAACGGGCCTTGCGAAAGCTTCGCGATTTCGTCGAAACCAACTGCGATTACGTCGGCGAGCAGTTCCCTGAAGAAGCCCGCAAGATCCACTATGGCGAAGCGGACGAGCGCGGCATCTATGGCGAAGCGACGCCAACCGAAGCCGAAGAGTTGGTCGAGGAGGGCATCTCTGTCGGACGGTTGCCGTGGCCATCGAGATCGGACGCGTGAGCGGGCCGGCGCAGAGCCGTAGCCTCCAGGCCGTCTTCCGCGGCAGCTTCGTCGCTGTCCTGTTTTCTGCCATGGTCTCCGCCGGCCCGGCGCTCGCCGAGGAGCGGCGGTCCCTGGGTCTGCAGCCTTATCTGTTCAAACCGGCTCCCACGAGGCCGACACCGGCTGAAAACCAACGCGCCCGCTCGTACCAGAACAAGCTGCGGGGCGAAGAGCGGCGCCTCGAGCGCGGCAACAGGTCCAGGAATACTCAAGAGCTCAATCGGGTTCGCAGAGAGATGAACCGGATGGACAACGTTATCTCGCGCCCGACGGCACCACGCGTGTCGCGCCCGACGGGACCGAGCGTCTCGCGCCCCGCGGCGCCGAGCGTGTCGCGCGGGTCGGTCCTCGGACCGCGGGTCCGCGGGCGCCGCTGAGGCGAACAGCGCGACTCTCGATCACGTTTCTCGATTGGAGTAGCTCCGGCGGGTCCGGACATACGAGGCGCCGGCTACGAGCTGGCCGCCCTCCGATGGCGCGTCCGGATGTACATCAGCCAGCCGATCAGGCCCAGCAGGAGCACCAGGATCAGCCAGCCCAGGCGCGGGCCGAACGGGCAGCGCGAGCCCTCCGGCGGTCGCCAGGACCCGCTGCGCGGCGAAATCGCGACGTGCAGCAAAGGCAGCAGCCAGAAAACCGTCAGGAACACCCAAGCAACGATCACATCCATGGCCGCATTGTGCGGCCGTCCCCCGCCCTTGTCGCGCCCGAATTGACAGCTCTTGCGCGATCCATCGAGGCAGCAGGCAGCCAGACCGGGATCACGGGTCCGGTTGGCCCATCACAAAGCCTGGTGGAATTGTTTACGGTCAATGCGCTAAGAACGGGGCGGATTTTTTGCAGATGCGAACAGGCTTTGGGGGAGGGAGATCGTGTTGCAGGGAAAGAAGGCCGTCATCACCGGATCTACCAGCGGCATTGGCCTGGCCATCGCCCGCGCGCTGGCCGGCGAGGGGGCCCACCTCATGCTCAACGGGTTCGGCGAGCCGGATGAAATCGAGAGGAACCGTGCCGAGCTGGCACGGGAGCACGGGGTTACGGTCGCCTACAACGGCGCCGATCTGAGCAAACCCGCTGAGATCCAGGGGCTGATCGAGGCGGCGGTCAGTGCGTTGGGCGGCGTCGACATCCTGATCAACAACGCCGGAATCCAGCATACGGCGTCCGTGGAGGAGTTCCCGCCCGAGAGGTGGGATGCCATCATCGCCGTGAACCTGTCCTCAGCCTTCCACACCATCCATCACGCGCTGCCGCACATGCGGGCGGCAGGCTGGGGCCGCATCATCAACACCGCCTCGGTCCACGGCCTGGTGGCTTCGGCGCAGAAGTCCGCCTACACGGCGGCCAAGCACGGCATTGTCGGGCTTACCAAAGTGGTCGCGCTGGAGACCGCCGGCAGTGGCATTACCTGCAACGCCTTCTGCCCGGGATGGGTCCGGACCGAGCTGATCGAGCCGCAGATCGCGGCCCGGGCGGAGCAGCTGGGCATGTCCATGGAGGAAGGCGGCCGCAACCTGGTGTTGGAGAAGCAGCCCTCGGGCCAGTTCATCAGCGTCGAGCAACTGGCGGCGCTGATCGTCTTTCTCTGTTCGGACGCAGCGGCCCAGATCACCGGCACCGCCATACCGATCGACGGGGGCTGGACCGCCCAATGAGCAAGCGCGCCAGGAAGGCCGAGGCAGCCAAGCCGATCACGCTGGCGCTCCAGGGCGGCGGGGCGCATGGCGCCTTCACCTGGGGCGTTCTGGACCGGCTCCTGGAGGACGAACGTCTCAGGATCGTGGGCCTCAGCGGCACCAGCGCCGGTGCCATGAATGGCGCCATGGTGGTCTGCGGGCTCAGCAACGGTGGCCCTCAGAGCGCCCGCAGCCTGCTCGACACCTTCTGGCGGAAAGTCAGTGACTTCGCCCGTCTTACGCCGCTGCAGCCGACTTGGCTCGACAGGATGGTCAATCCCGGCGGCCTGGATTTCTCTCCCGGCTATCGCTGGCTCGACATGATGAGCCGCATCTTGTCGCCCTATCAGCTCAACCTGCTCGATTTCCATCCCTTGCGGGATATTCTCGAGGAGCTGGTCAGCTTCGACTGCCTGCGCGCCAGCGCGAGCGTGCCGCTGTTCGTCAGTGCCACCAATGTGCGCTCGGGCAAGATCAAGATCTTTCGCCGGGACGAACTCTCGGTCGATGCGCTGCTGGCGTCGGCCTGCCTGCCGGAGCTGTACCAAGCCGTCGAGATCGACGGCGAGCACTATTGGGACGGCGGCTACATGGGCAATCCGGCTGTCTTCCCCTTGCTGGAAGGCTGCGACAGCAACGACGTCATTCTGGTCCAGATCAACCCCATCGCCACCTCGGAGGTGCCGACAACGGCCCGCGATATCCTCGACCGCATCAACGAGATCAGCTTCAACTCCTCCCTGATGCGGGAGATGCGGGCGATCGCGTTCATCACCAAGCTGATCCAGGACGGCAGCATCGACGAGCGGGCCGGCCTGAAGAAGTTCCACGTCCACATGATCGAGGCGGAAGAGGTGATGAGCCAGCTTGGGTTCTCGTCCAAGCTCAATATTGATTGGGAATTTATTCATTCTCTGCGCGAGCTTGGCCGGCAACGCGCGGACGCCTGGTTAACGCAAAATTATCGCAAGCTGGGGGTAGAATCGTCGATCGACATCGACGAGATGTTCCTTTAGCCGCGGGTCATCCGGCCGCTCGTCATGTCCATGGCGCAAATCCCCTGGCGGCCAAATGTTTAGGTGGCGTAGCCAAAGCAACGAAAACAACACCATCTGCCTCGCCCTCCAGGGCGGGGGATCCCATGGCGCCTTTGTCTGGGGTGTGCTGGACAGCCTGTTGGAGGACCAGCGGCTCGGCGTCGAGGGCATCAGCGGGACCAGTTCCGGCGCGATCAACGGCGCCTTGGTGGCCAACGGCCTGGCCGAAGAGGGACGCGAAGGCGCCCGGCGGCGCCTGGCCGCGTTCTGGCATGCGATCTCGGAGGCCTGTCACCGCCGGCGACGGTCGTGGTTCGCGCCCCAGTGGTTCTGGCGCAAGGGGCGGTTCGATCTGTCGTCCAAAGGGGTCTTTTTCGATGTCATGGCACGGATGCTGCTGCCCTACGACTTCAACCCGTTCAACATGAACCCCCTCCGGCATGCGATCGCGGAGACCATAGACTTCGACTGCCTGCGGGCCAGCGATTCGATCAAGCTGTTCGTGAACGCCACCAATATCCGCACCAACAAGAACCGGGTCTTCACGAACGGGGACATCAGCGTCGACGCCATCTGCGCCTCAAGCTGCCTGCCGTTTCTGTTCCATCCCGTCGAAATCGATGGTCAGCACTACTGGGACGGCGGCTACATGGGCAATCCCGCGATCTATCCCCTGATGTACAACTGCGAGTCCAGCGACATCGTGCTGGTCCAGACCAATCCGGTCCAGATCAAGGATCCGCCTTGTTCCGCAGGCCAGATCCTCGAGCGCATCAGCGCGATCAGCTTTACCTCGGTGCTGATGCGCGAAATGCGGGCCATCAAGCTGATCAGCGAGCTCATGGAGGAAGGCCACATCAAGCGGCGGGCCGGCCTCCGCCCGATCCGCATGCACATGATCGAGGCCGCGGATGAGCTTGGCGAGCTTGACGGCACCAGCCGTTTCCACGCCGATCGCGTCTATCTCGATCGGCTTTACGAGCTGGGCCGACGCACCGGGAGCGCCTGGCTGGAAAAGAACTTCGACAAGATCGGCCGGGCGCCGACGCTCGACATCGAAGAGACGTTTCTTTGAGCTGCGGGCAGCGGTCTGCGCTACCGCCGCAAAACCGCAACGACCGGCAGATGATCCGAAATCCCCCGCAGTTCAGGGACTACCTGCGTTTCCACAATCAACTCAGGCGGACGCGACAGGACTCTGTCAAGGGGCAAGATAGGCAAGCGCGACGGAAAGGTCGCCGGTGTCGCGATCGCAGCGAAGGACTCGACCAGCGGTGCTGCCCACTTGCTTCGTCGGTTCCAAACATTGAAGTCGCCCAAAATGAGCGTCGGCGTGGAATGCCGGTGACCTGCTATGTCTTTCAGCGCCCGTAGCTGCGCGCGTCGTTCTGCGCCGCGAAAACCGAGGTGCACCCCAAGGACGCGAAGCGGGCCGATCACGGTATCGAGTGTGCAGTCGATCACCCGGCGGGCTTCGCGATCAGGTATGGATATGTCATGGACGGCGCTAGTTAAGAGCGGATGACGCGAAGCCACCATGTGACCGTACTCGCGCCCGGCATTCGCAATGGTGGTCGTCTTCACCGCATACGGGCCGACACAGCTCTGCAGAAGCTTGAAAGCATCCCGGCCGCCATCGGCGGAGGCTCGGGAATCCACTTCCTGCAACGCTGCAATGTCGGGCCTAAGGCTCTGCAGTGCGCGTCCCGTGCGTTCGAGGTCGGACCGACCGTCGCTTCCGACGAAGCCATGCACATTCCAGGTGACGACCCGCACTTCTAGACGAGTTCAATCATGTCGGCGCCGACGACGGGATACCAGCAGCTGCGTTCCCAGGCCGACCCCCAGCCAAACCAGGACGGCAAGCAGCAGAAGCGCGATGTTCAGGCCGTTTGGATTGGTCCACATGTGTTTCAGCCGATCACCAAGCGCGGTCATGATGACGATGCCCGGTGCCAGTCCGAGCAATGAGCCAAGCAGATAGTCTGCCAGCCGGAGTTTGAGTGCACCGGCCACCAGATTGATTAGGGTAAATGGCGCGACCGGCACCGAACGGACGGTGGCCACGGTGATGACCCCCTTGTCGGCCAGTGCCCGGCGAATCCTGTTCACCCGTTTTCCAGCGATGTTGGCGAGGACCTCGCGGCCGACAGCGCGTCCAACCAGATAGCCCACCGCAGCGCTCAGCAGACTCCCGGTCAATGCATAGGCAAAGCCGGCCCAGGGACCAAAGGTCATGGCCGTGACGGCGATCATTACGGTTACCGGGAACAGAATCAGCCCCCCGATTACATAGACCACTGGCACGACGACAGGCGTCCAGGCGCTTGCGGTCATGGTCTCGAACAGGGGGCCCAGCCGGCCCGGGTCGGCGAACTCTGCGAGGGGTGTGAAGCGCCAAGTCAGCGCCAACGCGACCAGAACGGCGCAGGTCATTGCCAAGGCGGCCACGGGTGCGCGCCGGGCGGGTTTTTCGAGGCCGCCAAACATGTTGCCCACGAAGCTCTTGGCATCGACCGGCGCTTCCGGATCGCCGACGGCGCGGGCGACCTGCGCGACCTGCGTGCTCGAGATGTCTTCCGGCGGGATAGGCTTAAGGGCGCGCGCTGTTCCGGATGCCTCTTCCACGGCGCGCAAGAAGCCTTCACCCTCACGCGTCGCGGCGGAAAAGGAGTCGGGGTCGGCCCCCAGATGCTCGGAGATAAGCCGGTTGCGAACACGGGCGATCGCGTCCTTTTGCGCTTCTGTCCGGGCCTCGATCGCCAGGTCGCATTCCGTGTCCAGACCCAGCGACCGATTGGCCAGATTGGACGAGCCCACACGGAGGAAGACGTCGTCAATGACCGTAACCTTGGCATGGACCATGACCGGGACCTCGTCATCGCCATCTGCGACGCAGGGGAATGCCATGCGGACGCGATCGGCCACGTCCGCCTGTTTCAGTTGCTCCAGGAAGCGTGCGCGTCCGGCCCCCATGGCTTGCGACTCCAGCCAGCCATGCGGCGACTGTGGCGTAACGATCAGGACTTCCAAGTCGGGATTCATCTGCAGGCGGTCGACCAAGGCACCCAATGCGGCGTCCGCGGTGACGTATTGGTTCTCGATGTAGATCGACCTCTCCGCCTTCTCGATGCTGCGGACATACAGCGCTTCGATCTCCCGTACCGCCGGACGGCCGTTGAGGGCCGGGAGCGTGCGGGCAATGCCAAGCGTCACATTCTCAAAATCGGGGATTGCCTCTCGTGGCCAGGGGTCCGGGGTGGGATCGATCGGCAAAGGGGTCTCGCAAGCGGCGAGCCGCCAACGTTCGCGGACCAAGGCGGCCAGCGCAGCCGCGGCCGCTCCATCGACCAGCATCTGAACGTCATGAAACGGAGGGTAGGTCTCGCCCGCGGGATCGACGCGGCGGGGTTCATGGACCGAATGCGCGGGCGTGTCCCAGCGCCGGATCGTCAGGTCCAGGCCCCCGCAAAAGGCGATCGCGTCATCGATGACCACGATCTTCTGGTGGTGGCTGGCGCCAAGCGGCAAGACGTCATCCAGGCAAACCTTGATCTGCTTCGGCGTCGCCCAGTCCAGGTTGAGGATGGGCAGTGGCTCGCGCTCCAGCGCGTAGAGGATCGAATAGTCCCAGAGCAGCAGATGGACGGTGAGGGCCGGTCGCTCCGTCACGATGTGGGTGAGCAGCGCGCCAAGTTCGGCAGGCGCGCCGTCCTCTGGCGCCTCCTGATCCGCGCAAATCCGGACCCGGCTATCGATGTCCCAGCCGACCATGAAGATCGAACGTTCAGCCCGCAGCAGCGCCGATCTCAGGGCCCCGAAATAGGCCGCGCCGTCCACCAGAACAGCAGCCCTGTCGGCGTGCTCCAGCCGCCAGCAGGTCTCGCCCTCCGACAAGATTTCGCCAGGCGAGCCCGTCATATCCTGCGCCGGCAATGACGAACGGCACGCTGCCTCGTGACCAAGATCATCCGTTGGCCCCTCTTGCCCGATCTACGTGCTATGGAACCCAGGCCAATAAATGCGTCCCCCTTGGCGCCCGGCCGAGGATGGGTGGGCAAGACCAGCGTAACCAGCGAGCCGTGGGTATTCCAGATTTCGATCTCCGCGCCCCCTGCCGCGCCCGCGCTCCCGCAGACCTCTGCGACCTGACAGGCAATCGCGTCGGGAAAATGACGCGCCCAATGCCTTGTCGCATACGACAAAAAGGGGGAAGGCTGAGGCTCCACCCGCAACGTGGGCCGACCATCAGTTGCTGGAACACCCCCGTGTTCCACTTAAGATATTATAAAACAACAAAAAAATGAGAGAACTTGTCCGCAACTGCAGATTTAAGCTTTCGTTAAGAGTTCTATCCTATTCTGCATATGAGGTTGGCTTAGTTGGCTGCCCTGTCAGCCAGTAACCCAATCCCTCGTTGACGCCTCCCTGTTAACCTGAGCCGCGGTTCGCCGCGGCTCTTTTTTTTTCTGGAACGCTTTGAGACCAAATTGGTCCGAGAGGCCCGGCTCACGGCTCCGTCCGCGGGTCGTCGGCAAAGCTGTGGTCGGTCGGCTGCGGCGTCGCGGTCAGCACGGTGACGCCCTCGGGCGCGTGGAACCGGTGCCACAGGCCTTGCGGGACGACGGTCAGCATACCGGCCGACATCTCAAGGGTCTTAGGGCCCTCGTCGGTCATGATCGTAAGCGTCGTGAAGCCTGCCAGCACCTGCACCAGCTCGTCTCCATTTGGATGGCGTTCCCAAGGGCTCTCCCCCGCGAAGCTGCCGGCGAAGACGCCGCCCTCGCGGAATGGAGCCAGTGTGGCGAAAGCGGCCTCGGCGTCGGCCTCAGTCGCCTCCGAACGCCCCTTCAGCATTGGCCGGTCCGCCAACTCCACCTGGATGTCGACCGCCTTGATTTCCATCTCCTGCACCTTTCAGATTTGCGATCAGGTCTGCCTGCGACGATACATCGTCGGCCCGGATCCGGGAACCAAGATGCGGCGCCCGGGCCGCTCGCAATTTGCGGCGGTTTGTGTATGGTGGCGGCGATTTTGGCGCCGGGTCCGAGGCCTGGACGCCGTCGTTTCTTGGCAAGCGAGGCCGCCATGGTTGACCCCAATTTTCTCAAGTTCGACTCGCTGAGCCTGCACGCGGGGCAACAGCCGGATCCCGTGACCGGCGCGCGTGCGGCCCCGATCTACCAGACGACCTCATATGTGTTTCAGGACACGGACCACGCGGCCGCGCTCTTCAACCTGGAGCGCGCCGGGCACATCTATTCGCGCATTTCCAACCCCACCGTGGCGGTGTTGGAAGAGCGGCTCGCGGCCCTGGAGGGGGGTGTCGGCGCGATCTGTACCGCCAGCGGGCAGGCGGCCGTGCATTTAGGCATCGTCACTTTGATGGGGGCGGGCGGCCATATCGTGGCCTCGCGGTCGCTCTATGGCGGCACCCACAACCTGTTCATGCACACCCTGCCGCGTTTCGGCATCACCACGACCTTCGTCGACCCGCACGATACCGACGGCTTCAAGCGGGCGATCACCGAGGACACGCGCCTGGTGTTCGGCGAGACCCTGGGCAACCCCGGGCTCGAGATCATGGACCTGCCGGCGATCGCCGAAATCGCCCATGCGGCCGGCATCCCGTTGATGATCGACAACACCTTCGCCACGCCCTGGCTGTTCCGTCCCTTCGAGTTCGGGGCCGATATCGTCATGCACTCGGCGACCAAGTTCCTCGGCGGCCACGGCATCGCCATCGGCGGCGTGCTGATCGACAGCGGCAAGTTCGATTGGGAAGGCACCGGCGGCAAGTTTCCCACCCTGACCGAGCCCTATGCCGGCTATCACGGCCTCGATTTCGCCGAGGAGTTCGGCCCCGGGGCTTTCATCATGCGGGCACGCGCCGAAGGTCTGCGCGACTTCGGCGCCTGTATGAGCCCGGCCAACGCCTTCTACATCCTGCAGGGGGTCGAGACCCTGCCCGTGCGCATGGCCCGGCACATGGACAACACCCGGCGGATCGTCAAGTTCCTGACCGAGCACGCGGCCGTGGAATGGGTCAGCTATCCGGAACTGGCCGATCACCCGGACCATATCCGCGCCAAGGAGATGCTGCCTAAGGGTGCCGGCGCTGTGTTCAGCTTTGGCATTCGGGGAGGGCGCGAGGCGGGCCGGGTTTTCATCGAGCGGCTCAAGCTGTTCTCCCATCTGGCCAATGTCGGCGACGCCAAGTCGCTGGTCATTCATCCGGCCAGCACGACCCACCAGCAGATGGATGCCGAGGCGCTCAAGGCCGCGGGCGTCAGCGAGGAACTGGTCCGGCTCTCGGTCGGGCTTGAGGATCCCGAGGATCTGATCGCCGATCTGGACCAGGCGCTGCGCGCCGCGGCCAAGGCGGCGATGCCGCAGGCCGCCGAGTAGCCGGCCATGGAACTGACCGTCGACGGCGGGCGGGTCTTTGCCGCCACCGGAGGGCGTCCGTTCGACCCCGCCAAGCCCTGCGTGGTGTTCATCCATGGCGCGGGGATGGATCACACGGTCTGGCAGCTGCAGACCCGCTATTTCGCCCATCATGGACGGTCCGTGCTGGCGCTCGATCTGCCGGGCCACGGCCGCTCGGACGGCCCGCTCAGGGAGAGCATCGACGCCATGGCCGCCTGGTTGATGAACCTGCTGGACGTTGCCGAGGTGAACGAGGCGGCGCTGGTCGGGCACAGCATGGGCGCCCTGATCGCCTTGACGGCGGCGGCACAGACGCCAGAGCGCGTCACGGCGCTGGCGCTCTTGGGGGCGGGCGCGCGCATGCCGGTTCATCCGGAGCTGCAGGCCGCCGCCGACCAGGGCGATCACCTGGCGCTCGATCTGATCACCTCCTGGGCTTTTGGCCGGCGCGCCCATCTCGGCGGCCACCGTGGGCCAGGCCTGTGGATGACCGGGGGCGGGCTGCGGCTCCTGGAGCGCAGCGCCCAAGGGGTCGTCGCGAACGATCTGAGAGCATGCGACACTGCGGGAGACGTGAGCCCGTTGGCCGAGAAGGTGGTCTGCCCGGCGCTCTTCGTCTTGGGGCAACAGGACGTGATGACGCCGGTCAAGGCGGCCCGCCGGCTGATCGAGGCGATGCCGGAGGCCCGTTCCGTCGTGCTGCCGGGTTGCGGCCACATGATGATGGTGGAGCAGCCGGACCAGACGCTCGACGCCCTGCGTGAGGTCATCTGACTCGATGCCCGACGAGCGTCCGGAGAGCCGCCACCGCTACCCGCACCTCCAGGCGATCACGACACGCTGGATGGACAACGACGCCTACGGCCACGTCAATAACGTGGTCTACTACAGCTTCTTCGACACCGTGGTGAACACCTATCTGATCGACAGGGGCGCTCTCGATATCACGAACAGCCCGGTTATCGGCCTGGTGGTCGAAACCCGCTGCCAATACTTCAAGGAGCTGACCTATCCGGAAACCGTCGAAGCCGGTCTCAGGGTCGGCCGCATCGGCAACAGCAGCGTGCGCTACGAGATTGGACTGTTCCGCGAGGGCGAGGACGATCCGGCCGCGACCGGCCATTTCATCCATGTCTACGTGGACCGGGAAAGCCGGCGGCCGTCGCCCCTGCCGGTGCCGCTGAGGGCGGTTCTCGAGCCGTTGCTCATCGACGGCTGAAGCCCGCGTCCCGTCGAATACTTTCAATTTTCGACAAATACCTGGGATCCCGGTCGCGAATTCAGGCTGCCTTTCAAGCATTTGGCCGATTAACCATCATGCTTCTATGTTGTTGAGAACAAAGATTTTTGCCCATGTTTGTGGTACAATGATCGGAGTAGAGCAGGGAGCCATGCCAAGGTATGGAACGGAGGCCAAGGTCATGGCACGGCAAGCCGGAAGTCACATCCCGGCGTCCACCGCGTTCCTCGAGAGGACCTATAACGAAACCCTGGCCCTTCTCCTGGAAACGCAAAGCTACGTCGCCAACAGTGCCGCCACCGAGCGCGCGGGCTTGTCCTGGATGGATGCGTTGCGCGCGGATCGGGATCTGAGCCGGCTGACCGCGCGGCTCGCGGAGGTCCTCGCCTGGCTGTTCGTACAAAAGGCAGTGGACGCCGGTGAGCTAAGCCGCGGCGAGGCGCTCAGCGCCGAGCGTCGTCTCGGCAATCGCCAAGTCTGTCTCGACGAGGCGGGCGACTACGAGGGTGACATTCCACCCCAGTTGGAAGACCTGTTGGGGCGGACCCGCGCGCTCTATGTGCGCGCCGCGCGGCTGGACGAGATGGTGGCGCGCTCCCTTCACTGACTCCGCAACCGCGGATCCCTGACGATAATGCGAAGGACTTTACGCCTCCGGGTCCTGCAGGATGCGAGCCAGCATGTGCAGGAACTGCGGACGCTCCTCGGGCGGGACCGGCGCCAGGATGCGCTCCTGGGCCCGGTCCACCGCCGGCACCGCCCGCGAAACCAAAGATACGCCCGCGTCCGTGAGATGGAGGGCATTGGTGCGCTGATCTGCGTCGGTGCGGGCTCGGCGCACGAGTTGGCGGTGGGCCAGTCTGTTCAGCATGTCGGCGATGGTGCTCCGGTCGATGCCGGTGTGCGTGACCAGCCTAGTCTGGCTCAACCCGGGATTCTGATGAATGGTAATCAGCACCGCGAACTGTCGCGGCGTCGGCCCGCCCTCGCCGACCTCGTCCATGTAGAGCTCGACGGCACGCTGTTGCCAGCGCCGCAGAAGATGGCCGGGGGCGCCATGGAGATCGTACCCGTCAATATCGGCTGACGGATCTGGGTTAGGCGCCGTTCCGGGCCGTTTCTCAGCGCTGTCCGGCATCTTCTGGCCTCCTCTTTGGTCTGCCGCCCGGGCCACTATAGCGAATTCATCTGTACACTGATTAGTTCCATGCTATCGTCTTCATACAACCAAGAACGCTATGGGCGATGGGAGGACGCATGGAGTTCGGCATTCAGTTCTTTCCGGACATCGGGCCCGACGTTCAGTCGGGAGAGGCCTATTGGGGCGACGCACTGGAGCTGGTCGAACTGTGCGACGAGCTCGGTTATACCCATGTGCGCACGGTCGAGCATTACTTTCATCCCTATGGCGGCTACAGCCCCAACCCCATCGTCTTCCTGACAGCGGCCTCGCAGCGAAGCCGGAAGGCGCGGCTGATCACCGGCGCGGTGCTGCCGGCGTTCAACAGCCCGCTCAAGCTCGCCGGCGAAATCGGCATGCTGGACGCCATCTCGAACGGCCGCCTGGAGGTGGGCTTCGCCCGCGCCTTCCTGCCGCACGAATTCGCCCGCTTCGGGGTCAGCGTCGACGAGTCCAAGGCGCGCTTCGCCGAGGGCATCGAGATGGTCAGACGCCTGCTCGAGGAAGAGAACGTGTCGATGGAGGGGACGTTTCACAGCTTCAAGAACGTCACGTCCTTGCCCAGGCCGACGCAGAAGCCGCGCCCGCCCTTCTGGATCGCGGCACTGGCCACGCCCGATTCGTTCGTCAGCGCGGGCAAGAACGGACATGCGGTGATGGCGATCCCGCTCGCCGGCGGCAAAATGGCGGAGCTGATCGGTCTCTATCGCGACGCCTGGCGGTCGGCGGGCCATCCCGGCTCCGGGCGGGTCATGCTCGCTTTCCACATGTTCTGTGCCAGAGACGGCGATGAAGCCGCGGCCATCGCCCGCGGGCCCTTGAACCGCTATCTCAAGAGCCTGGTCGATGCGGCCTCCGACTGGACCGGCGGCATGTCGTCAGCGGACTATCCGAACTACGACAAGATCATCGCCGGTCTGGCCAAGGAGACATTCGAGACCCAGGTCGCCAAGGGCGCGGCCTGGGTGGGCACGCCGGGAGAGATCTGCGACGTGATCTCCGACTATCAGGAGATGACCGGCGGGTTCGAAATCGGCTCACTGCAGGTGAACTTCAACACCATCACCCGGGAGGAAGCGGCCAAGTCGATGCGTCTGTTCGCCCAAGAGGTGATCCCGAAATTCGCGGGCGCGGCGGCAGCGTAAAAAAACGGCGGGGCGCGCGCCCACGATTGGTTATCGGCTGGCCGCCCAACCGCGCCATGCGGTGAAGTCGTAGGCGAAGCGCTCCCCGGTCAGCATGGTCAGCGCGCCGACGAGGTCGCCCTTTAGCCAGAGCGGCAGCTCTGCTCGGTCCAGGCCCGCGACCAGCGTGGCGATCGTTTCCTTGTCCGACTGGCCAAGCCAGCGCATGGCCCAGGCGGCGCCGGGCACGCGTTCCTGGAACTTCTGCGGCGGATTGGGATCGGCCGGGCGCCACTCGCCCGAAACGAAATCGGGCGGCACGCGCCCGTTCCGATTGACCGCGAGTCCCCAGAGGAGATACCAGCGCGCCACCTTGTCGCGGGACATCAGGACCTGGCCGCCGTACATACGGATTGGATCCCGCGGATAGTCACGCGTGAGCCAGGCCGAGAACGCCTGGCCGATCGAGGGCTCGCCGCTGAACGCGAGCGGCTTCAACGCGGCCAGGATCGCGGCCCCATGCTTGGCGTAGGCGTCCGAGTCGGCCAGCAAGCGATCGAGCCTGGCCAGGTCGCGCCGCGCCTCCGGCTCGGACAACGGGATGTGCGGCGGGCGGAGGGGCGGCGGGTGCTCTGCCGTTGCTGCATCCGGCGCCGGCGTGGCAGGCCCCCACAGGCTGGCGGGGCCGTCCTCGACCAAGGTGCCGACATAAGGAGCGCCAGCATAGACGATCACGTCAAAGGGCTCTTCGGCCTCGAAGTCCCAGACCTTTTCCCATGTCTCACCGTCGGCGCTGCGCCAAAGGGCGCCCCGCTGCGGTCGCGCCGTGATCGCCCAGAGATGGCCGGGCCCGGCGGTCAGGTCGCGCACGAACTGCTGATCCAGGCCCGCGACCCGTTCGGCGGTGTTGCCATCGGTTCGCCAGACGCGGCGGCCCTCCGGTCCGGTCTGGATGCCGTAGAGATGGCCGCGAAAGGGCGTCAGACCGATCAGCGCGCGACCCAAGGGCCAGCCGGGCACGGGCCGGAACGCCCGGCCGTCCAGCCTCAATAGCTTAACCGACAAGCGATCCCGATTGGTCACCGCCGCGTAGAGGCGGTCCCGGAAGGTTGCAAAGGCCAGAATGCGGCTGATTTCGTCTGGCGAGTTGTCTTGCGCGTGAATCTGACGCCAAGTGGCCCCGCCGTCACGGGAGACATGCACCGCCGCGCGCCAAGCGGATGTCGCGCCGTATAGCGCGCCGGCGTGCTCGGCCAGGGCGTGCAGATGGAAGGCGGCCACGCCGTCCGGCACATAGCCCCACTCCCACTCCCGCCCGTCCGTGACCATGAACTCGGCCCGGCTGGTGTCGCCGCGCGGATCCTCGAACGGCCAGAACAGGAGCCCGCGGTGGACGACCGGCTCCCCTGCGTCCTGGCTGAACAGCTGGGCCTCGTAGCGGACACGGCCGGTCCGTGGGTCGAAGCTGTAGATGTCGGCGGAGTTGTGGTCCTCGAATTTGACGCTGTTGGCGAACCAGACCCGCCCGCGGTAGCCGACCAGGGCGGAGATCGCTGGCCAGGGGCCGACCTGCGCGAGACGTGCGAGCTTTGGCGTGGTTTCGGCCGCGGCCGGTTGCAGAAGCCACGAACCGAGCCACGCCGCCAACACGATCCCGGCACGCCGGGTTGCCTTGCCCGCCGACCGCCGACCCGACCCGATCTTGGTTGTCATCGCCGTCCCCGATCCCGTGCGCCTTCCATCATCAAAGCGTTGGCGTGCGACGCACGAAGAAATTCCAGGATCTTCCTATGATCTTGATCTTGCAACGAATCTGGCTCGTCCGCATCGGTTTGCGAGCGCCCTCACATATTTTTGACCGCCTCCTGCATCTCAGTCGAAAGCCGGCCCGTAGTTGCGGGTAGTGGATCAGCCGGACCTGCGGCTGGCCCAACGGTGCCACGGGACGAACCCGCTGGCGTAACGAAGCTTTCCTGAGAGGAGAACACACCAATGAGCAGTACGAATAACGACGGTGCGGCGCCCAAGCTTCCCGCCCGCCGCGCCTTCCTGCAGACGACCGGCCAAGCCGCCCTTTCGGCCACGGCGATCGCCATGCTGGTCGGCTCGGAGAGCCTGATCCGAAGCGCGCGTGCGGCCGATGCGAGCAAGGACGTCTCGATCCTGAACGTGGCTTTGGCGCTGGAGCATGAGGCGATCGCCGCCTACCAGCTCGGCGCCGAGAGCGGGCTCTTGCAGAAGCCCGTGCTGGACGTGGCCGTGCAGTTCCAGAGCCACCATAAAGGGCACCGGGACGCCCTTGTCGACACCATCGGGAAGCTGGGCGGATCGCCCGTTTCCTCCAAGGGCATGGGGCAGTACGCCGCCGAGCTCAAGGCCAACACGCTGGGCAGCCAGAAGGACGTGCTCATGCTCGCGGCCCGGCTCGAGAAGGGCGCCGCCAACGCCTATCTGGGCGTCATCCCCGCTTTCCAGGATCCCGCGCTTGCCCAGGTCTCGGCCCGCCTCGCCGCGGACGAGACCATGCACTGGACGGTCCTGGCGCAGGCCCTCGGTCAGCCGCTGCCGGCCAACCCGTTGAGCTTCGGCGCCTAACGGCAACACCAGGCGGGAGCCCCCTCCGCCCCAACCCGGAGGCGTCCGTGTCACCCCTGCGGATTGCCTCCGGGACCGGGCTGGTGGGGCAAGGAGATGCATATGAGAACCCTGGCCCTCATCCTGGCGGCGTTGGGATTGAGCTTGGTCGCGCATACCAGCCTGCTGTTCGCGCGGGCACCGGACGCGGATCGGGGCGCACGCCTGTACGACAGCCGGTGCGTCGGGTGCCATTCGTTGGACACGAACCGCATCGGTCCCAGACACGGCGACGTGTTCGGACGCACGGCCGGTTCGGTCGCGGACTACGACTATTCAGCCGCACTGAAGCGGTCCGAGATCGTCTGGCGGGAAGACACGCTCGATGCCTGGCTGCGCAACCCCGAGGACCTTGTTCCCGGCCAGAAGATGAACTTCAGGGTTTCGTCGGCCG
>JAAUXY010081920.1_pt1 | contig 23038 bp, 14 predicted proteins | sample 7278121 | NCBI WGS metagenome assembly JAAUXY01 (sample SAMN14350117, study PRJNA611818) | marine sediment metagenome | isolation source: surface marine sediment (1.8m) | place: French Polynesia: Moorea | collected 2018-08 | reverse complement strand
GATAGTAATTCAAAGCTTCATTGGAAGCTGACGATTTTAGCGCTTCTTCCCCAGCCTTTATCAGGTATTCTTCTGCCTTCTCAAGATTTTCTGCACGGCTGTAATGATACGCCAGCATTCCATAGAATTCATACAACCGGTCTTCGAAAACCTTTTCAATTGAAAATGCAACTTTAAGGTGTAGCTTTCTTCTTTTGTGAGGTAAAATGGATTCGTAGGCCGTCTCCTGAGTAAGCGCATGCTTGAAAAGGTATTCTAACTCATCCATCCGTTTTCGTTCCCGGATAAACTGGATCTCTTTCAGATACGATAATTTGTTTTCGAGGTCCTCCACTTTATCCGCAACCTCTGAAAGTATCCGATAAAAGAAGCTTCTTCCAATGACGGCGGCGACCTTCACCAGAACCCGTGTTTTTTCTTCCAGACGGTCGATTCTTGCCATCAGTACATCGTTAATCGTATTGGGGATCGTGGTATGATGAATTTTTTCCGTTACCTCAAATGAGCCGTCTTTCACTACCACCACGCCTTCATCGATCAACGATCGTACGACCTCCTCTATAAAAAATGGATTTCCACCGGCTCGCTGCACGATTTTTCTAATGATGGCATGTCGTATTCCGCTGGTTTTTAGCATATTGGTGATAAGCGCTTCGCTCAGTTCTGCATTTAGGGGCTCTAAAATAATGTCAACCGAGTATACCGGCAGCCGTTCCCTTACGGCTTCAACGATGCGGTCTCCTGTTGGGCTATAGCCTGGACGGAACACATTTATAAAAAGAATTTTATGGTCCTCTGCCAATCGAAAAAGAGATTCTAAAAGCTCGATGGAACTTGTATCTGCCCAGTGCAGGTCTTCTATGACAATCACTAAAGGTGTCTGTTCACAGACCCGGATGATCAGTTCCCTTACATTTTTCAGAATCAGATTTTCCAGGGCTTCACCTTCTATACCCTCTGTCCGTTCGGCATATTTGCCCGAAAGTTTCATTCCCATCAGGGTCGCCACAAATGGGAGCACCTCACCGAATTTTTCCGGAAAAAGACGGCTGATGGCTGTCTCCAGCTTACCCAAAGCCATTGCTTCGCGATCATCCTCTCTGATTCGCACCCATTGTTTTAAAAAATCGATGATGGGATGAAAGCTTAAATTCCCCCCGATTGAGATGGATCTACCCTCGAAAAGGGTAACTTTTCTCATCACTTCGTGCTTTTTCAGTTCAGCAATCAACCTCGATTTGCCGATTCCAGCTTCTCCGATAATATTGACAATTGATCCTTGACCGTTAATGGTCTTCATCACCTGAAGCTCTAGTGTGTCAAGGTCATGGTCGCGACCGACCATTTTCGAAAAGATCATGCGCTCAGCGCCCAGCCGCGGACGATAAACATCTGCTTTGCCGGACACAACTTCATATACGGGAATGGCTTTGGCTTTACCTTTAATGGCCTTTTTGCCAATTGCCTGAAATTGAAAAAAGTCTTTGGTGAGTCGATACGTATCTTCCGTCACATAAATAGATCCTGCCTTTGCCAGCGTTTCCATTCGCGCGGCCAAATTGACGGTATCACCGACCGCCTTAAATTCTACCCTCAAGTCATTACCCAGTGTGCCGACAACTACCGGACCGGTGTGGATCCCAATTCGCATATGAATAGGTCCAACTCTTTTATGGCGATCGTTTAATTTGGCAATCTCGCGCTGGATAGACAGTCCTGATGAAAGGGCTCGCTGAGGAGCATCTTCCATGGCGATGGGAGCGCCGAATAATGCCATGATCCCGTCGCCGGTCATTTCGTTGACCGTTCCCTCGAATTCATGCACTTTGTGAATAAGGATTTCATAGATTTCGTCCATGAGACGGTAGGACCATTCAGAGCCAAGCCGTTCAACCATCGGAGAATATCCCGCCATATCGCAGAACATAACCGTAACTTGCCGTTGCTCGCCTTCGATTCGATCTTTTTGGCTCAGAATTTTATCGGTAAGACCAGTGGGCAGGTAGCGTTGTATTTTTACTAATTGCTCATCATAAGAAAGGGCATGGACGGACGTCCCTGCTGAGGTAGATAACGCACACCCGCATTCTATGCAGAACTTGGCGTGAGCTGAATATTCAAATTGACAACTCGGGCATTTCATTATGACTTCTTCCGAAAAGCGTTAACCTAATTCTTGAAGTATTCGTCTAATGATAAACCCAGATGAAATTGCCTGCTGATGAATTCAGCATGCAATAAAAAGAGCAAATTTTGATGATCAACAAAAAGGTTAATCGATATTGAATCGCGCCCCACACGCGTTTCAAACAGAAGTTCAGGGACGGACGGTTATATCTGTATCGTCAATAATAATAGATTCTTGATGGGACAAATTGCTAATACTACGGATCGTTTTCGGTGCGCTAAATGTATATCAAAGGTTAGGATATTGCAATAGCTAATGGCTGAACCCTGCATGAAAATTAATGAGAAGTCACTATTAAAGTAATTAATTACAGTCGGATAAAATTTGTCAGCGAAGTGTTCCCAAATATTGATCATGAATAAAGGATGTGATTCATTTTATCTCATTAATTTTCACCACTTGGGCGAGCCGGAGGCTTCCATCTGCTGCGTTATTAAGGGCGAAGCATAGTTCACTATAGCTTCGCCCTTATGTGCCTTGCATATGAAAGCCTCCGACTCGTGCAAGATTCAGCTCACCAACCCCGATCTAGATAAAATATGACAACAGATGCTGCCGTTTAGCATCATTTTTGCAATCGTTTGACCTCATCATCCAGTAAAACCTTACAATAGCGGCACAACTGATCCGATTTACGGTCAACATCGCCCTCATTGCGGCAGTAATGCATCAAACAGGTATGTTCCCGACAATGGCGCAATTTGAAGGTATGGCCCAGTTCATGAATGGCTTCCTTGATGATGCGACCTAAATACGGCTGCTGGGTGTTGAGGGAATGATGCCCGTCATTGAGCCGAATGGTGGACACAATGCAGGCCTTGCCGCCCAGTTGGGCTTCACCGTAGACATGGGTGAGGATCGGTATGAACAAGTCCACCTGAACCACTGCCAATATTTTAAGAGCGTCTGTCGGCGCCTTTTGCGCTAATTGATCAAGGATAGGGGTGGAGTGATATTGATTGCGATTGGGATGAAATGAGAATTCAAGATCCTTTAAAAGAGAAACGACTTCAGTTGGAAATCCATAGATTTGCTTGATTTCCGCTCTGATCAGATCCAGCAATTCGGGTGTAAAGTCTCCGATGGGGGAAATGATAATGGTATTTGGAGATAGGGACGTCAAGTTATCTTTTCAATATCATAGCGTTTGATTTTGCTATAGAGGGTGGAGCGATCGATCCCCAGGATTTTAGCGCTTCTGGCGATGTTCCATTGGTTTTCGGTCAGCACCCGCTGGATGTGGGTCTTTTCGACATCTTTAAGCGAATGGGCTTTAATTTCCGGTGCGGGTTCATGGCAGAAAATGGGCAAATTCTCCGGTAAAATTTCGCGCTGCCGGCCGACCACAACCGCCCGTTCAATGGCATTTTCCAGTTCCCGTATATTTCCAGGCCAATCATATATCATCATTTCATCCATAGCTTCGCGGCTGATGTTATCAATGGGTTTATTGGTTTCCTGGGAGAATCGATACAAAAAATGCTCGGCCAGCAGGGGGATGTCTTCTTTGCGTTGGCTTAAAGACGGCATCGTAAACGAAATAACATTTAAGCGGTAAAATAAATCCTCCCGAAAATCACCGGATTTAATAGCTGCTTCCAGATCTCGATTTGTGGCGGCAATAACCCTGAAATCAGCTTCTATGGGCTGAGTACCCCCGACGCGATAAAATACACGATCTTCCAATACCCGCAACAGGTCGATTTGCATGCGCATGCTGATTTCGCCGATTTCGTCTAAAAACAGGGTGCCGCCATGGGCCAATTCCAACCGTCCTTTTTTGGTCTCTTTGGCATCGGTGAAGGCACCTTTTTGATGCCCGAACAATCCACTTTCCATCAAATGCTCCGGAATGGCGCCGCAATTGACTGTCACAAAAGGGCCGTTGCGGCGGGAGCTGTTGGTGTGGATGGCTTTGGCCGCCAGCCCTTTTCCGGTGCCGGTCTCTCCAGTGATCAGGACAGTTGAATCCATGGGTGCCACATCACAAATGAGGTCAAAGATTTCCTGCATGGGTTTGGATTGACCGATCATGCTTTCAAAACGGGTCCGATCCTTATATTGCTCTTTTAAGTAAATGTTTTCACGCGCCTGTTCCTGATGCTGGATGATCTTTTCAATCAGCACACCCAGTTCGTTAGGGTCAAATGGCTTGAGCATATAGTCAAAGGCGCCGTCTTTCATGGCCTCGATCGCCGAGGGAATCGAACCATACGCAGTGATCATGACCACTTCGGCATCCGGGTCGCTTTCTTTGACTTTGCGCAACACATCCAACCCGCTGATCCCCTCCATTTTGATATCCACCAGCAGAATGTCAAAATGAGCCTCTTTAATTTTCTCAAGAGCTTCTTCACCACTGGCGGCGGTCTGGACAGCGTGCCCGTCGCGTTCCAGCCAGCCCGCCAGGGATTCGCGCATGATAAGTTCGTCATCGACAATCAGGATCTTAATGCTACTCACTAATACCTCCCTGGGAATCAAGGTTTTCTGAAGCCGGTTTTAAGGGCAACTTTACGTTAAAATGGGTGCCTTCACCCGTTTGTGATTCCACATAAATGGAACCGCCATGTTCCTGTATAATGCCGTAAGCGACCGACAGGCCCAGCCCCACACCCTTGCCCTTTTTTTTAGTTGTAAAAAAGGGCTCGAACAGCTTTGACAAATCATTTTCCGGAACACCGACACCGGTATCTTTAACATTGACCACCAATTTGTCGTCGCGCAACGAATGCAGGGTCTCAATGTGCAATCGTCCGCCCCCTTTGGATTCCATGGCTTCGGCGGCGTTCGACACTAAATTCATGAATACCTGCTGCAGTTGGTCCTCGGATCCGATGAGGTCCGGCAAGTCCGGATCAAGATCGGTTTGGACCTTTACACCGCTGATCTTTAATAAATTGGCATTTAAAAACAATGTCTGCTCGATTAGCCGATTGAGGCTCACGCGTTTGAGCTCCATTTTAGATTGGCGTGAGAAGGCCAAAAGGTTGGACACAATGCGGCTGGTGCGTCGCGTTTCGGTTTCCATCAGGGTCAGATACTGGGTGAACTGTTCGATTTGCTGTGGGCCGATGGTGTCTTCCTCAACCATCCGTTTCATCAGCATGATCAAGTTGAGAATCCCGGCGATGGGATTGTTGATTTCATGAACCACGGAAGCCGAAAGCTTGCCCAATGACGCCATTTTATCCTGGTGGAGCAATTTTTTGTGCGTTTCTTTAAGTTGTCGGGTTCGATCATCAACCATTTGTTCCAGACGGCGGGTGATTTCTTCCTCCTCCTTGCGGTGTTGCGTGATATCCCGGCTGATGTGGATAAATTTGGAAACCTTGCCGTCTTTTTCCCAAATGGGATAGATGTTGACTTCATAATATCGATTTTGACCGTCGGGCATGATCCGAGTCTGGATTTGACGCACATGGCGTTTGTTGCGCACCACATCCTGTAAAGGGCAATCCGTGCGGCCATCATTGCAGGGGTAATCAATTTTATGATAGACCTGGTGGCATTTTTTACCAACCACGTCCGTGCGGGTGTGGCCCATTTTGTTTAAAAACGATTCGTTGGCCTCCAATATTTCCATCTCCGGTGTAATGACCAGAATAAAATCATCGATACCGTTGAGGATGGTTTCCATTTCCTCGGTTCGTTCGCGCAGCTTTTGTTCCTCGCGCCCGATGGCTTTCCAAAACATGCGAAACACATGATATGACAAAATCCGGATGCGGGATGGTCGGGTAGCCAATATATTCTCGAAAATCTCGGTTTCCGGGGTCAGGATGATAATCAGGTGGATGCTGTAGCGCCGATCATAAAGCTGCTTGTAGTCATCAAAAGTCAGCAGACCCAATTGACTGGCAAGTTTGCGCCCCGGGCTCTCCGGATCCGGGTCGGCCACCGCTAAGATAGGGGCCACCATTTCGGCCTGTTCATAAACGGCGGTTGTTTTTTCAAGAATTTCCTTGCACAGGTTCCCGCCGCCAACCAAACCGATACTAATAATTGAAGGCTGTTTTTTTGGCATTCAACAGAACTCCCCATATGAACGATATATGCCAAAAAATCTGGTATTTTATGACGCCTGTTGTCGGCGTCGATCACCGGGCATATAAGGGCAGAAACGTATCACGCACCACTTTCGGTTTCAAGCGCATTTTTTAACGTTTTATGACCTTGGCGGAGTTTTGCAGACAGCGTTTCAGAGACGGTATTGGGTGCAAATATCGGTTGACAAATCAAATAAAAACAAGTAAATTCGCCTCTTCGCGCTATTTGGGCGTGAAGGGCGACAATGCCCGACCGGAGCCGGAACGCGATTCACTACCTTAAAAATATGCGTTCCAATAGAATCTAACCTGTTGAAACCTATGGGTTATAAAAGTACTTCTTTGGCTCGCCTCAAAGCGGAATGTTGTTGCTGAGTTATGGTTTATCATAAATGAAATGTGAACGCGGATCATCTCTATCAGATCGTAAATCTAAATCAAATTCTGTGTAAGGAGTAAGACGGCATGACGGATAAAGTCCAAGGATCTGTAATGGTTGTCGGTGGCGGAATTGCCGGGATGCAGGCCTCATTGGATCTGGCCAATTCCGGCTACTTGGTTCATCTGGTTGAAAAGTCATCCGCCATTGGCGGGTTGATGTCGCAGCTTGATAAGACGTTTCCCACTAACGACTGTGCGATGTGAATTATTTCACCTAAACTGGTCGAGGTCGGCCGGCATCTCAACATTGAACTTTTAACCAACACTGAACTATTAGATCTTGAAGGCGAACCCGGGAATTTTAAAGCCCGCGTACGTCAAAATCCCCGCTATATTGATCTTGATAAGTGTACCAGCTGTGGTGAATGCACCACGGTCTGCCCAGTGGATCTTCCGAGCGAATACGACGAAGGTCTATGCGCCAAAAAAGCCACCTTTAAACAATATGCGCAGGCCATTCCCGGCGCTTATGCCATCGAAAAGGCCGATAAGGCTCCCTGTCGCCTGGCCTGTCCGGGCGGGCTCAATGTGCAAGGTTATGTGCAGATGGTCAAAGAGGGCAAATACAAAGAAGCCCTTGAAATCATTATGGAAGATCTGCCGTTACCCGGTGTGCTGGGTCGCATCTGCCCCCATGGGTGCGAAGATGCCTGCCGGCGCTGTGAAGTGGAATCAGCGGTGGCTATTCGGGATTTAAAGCGCCTGGCAGCCGATAAATTTGATCCCCGGCAGGTGGAAATTAAATGTGGCGCGCCCAAAAAGGAAAAAGTGGCTATTATCGGCTCCGGTCCCGCCGGACTTTCCTGTGCCTATCATCTGGCCAAAAAAGGCGTTTTATCCACCATTTTTGAGTCATTGCCGCAAGCGGGCGGGATGCTCAGAGTCGGTATCCCGGCCCACCGTTTGCCCCGCGACATCCTGGATCAGGAAATCGAAGTCATTACCAATCTGGGAGTGGAGATTGAAACCAACACGGCGCTGGGAGATGGCATCACCATCGATGGTCTGCTCGAAGACGGGTATAAAGCTGTCTATCTGGCCATCGGCGCCCATAAGGGTATTGAACTGGGCATCCCCGGGGAAAAGACCAATGGCGTACGTCAAGGTGTTGAATTTCTGAGAGAGGTGAATCTGACCGGCAAGACGGATACCGGTAAAAAGGTTGCGATCATTGGCGGGGGCAATGTGGCCATTGATGTGGCCCGATCCGCTGTGCGGCTGGGTGCCGAAAAGGTCAACATCGTTTATCGGCGCACCCGTAATGAAATGCCGGCTTGGGAAGAAGAAATTCAGGCCGCCGAAGATGAAGGCGTTGAGATCACTTACTTGTCCGCACCCCAGGAGGTATTAACACGGGACGGCCAAGTGGTGGGTCTGCGCTGTATCCGTATGGAGCTCAGCGAGCCCGATTCCTCAGGGCGCAAACGGCCCATTCCAATTCCGGGTAGCGAATATGAAATCGAAATCGATCAGCTGATACCCGCTATCGGGCAACGTCCCGATCTATCTTCCCTGGAAGATATTACCGGGTTGACCTACACCCGCTGGGGAACGACGGAAGTCGACTCCGTCACCTATGCCACTGAGCGGGATGGGGTCTTTGCCGGCGGCGACCTGCAGACCGGTCCCTGGGTGGCCATCGGTGCCATTGGTGCCGGTAAAGAGGCTGCCGAATCGATCCTGCGATACATCGAAGGGCAAAACATGGCTGAAGGCCGCGAGCCGGTGGTCAACGAAAATCCGATTTTTCGGCCCATTCCAGAAGACGAACCTATCATCGAGCGGGCCAAAATGCCCGAGTTGGCCGTCAGCAAGCGTCAGGGTAATTTCAACGAAGTCGAACTGGGTTACGGCGAAGAAGAAGGGCAGGCTGAAGCGGCCCGCTGTCTGAACTGCGGGTATTGCTGTGAGTGCTATCAGTGTGTAGAGGCCTGTTTGGCCAATGCCGTGGATCACAGCCAGCAGGCTGAAGTGAAAGAAATTGAAGTCGGTTCGGTCATTCTGACGGCCGGCTGTGAACCTTATGATCCCGCCCATCTGGAAAACGTCTATCATTACAAAACCAGTCCCAATGTGCTGACCAGTCTGGAATTTGAACGCATCCTGTCGGCCTCGGGGCCGACCATGGGCCATCTGCAACGGCCCTCGGATGGCAAGGATCCTCAAAAGATTGCCTGGCTGCAATGCGTGGGATCCAGAGACAATAATCAATGCGGCAACAGCTATTGCTCGTCGGTTTGCTGCATGTATGCCATCAAAGACTCCATGATTGCCAAAGAACACGCTGAAGAAGAGCTGGATTGTGTTGTGTTCAACATGGATATCCGAACCTTTGGCAAAGACTATGAGAAATATTACAATCGCGCCAAAGATGTCGGCATCCGGTTTGTCAAATCGCGGGTGCATTCAATTGATGAAATCGCTGATACCGGCAATTTGAGCATTCGCTACATGGATGATGCTGGTGATCTGCAGATCGAAGAATTTGACATGGTCGTGCTGTCAGTGGGCCTGCAGGTGCCGCAATCAACCGCTGAACTGGCCGAGCGCATAGGGGTTGAAGTCGATGATGCCCGCTTTGCGGTAACCCATCCATTTACGCCCGTACAAACCTCGCGTCCCGGTGTATACGCCTGCGGTGTTTTTCAGGAACCCAAGGACATACCCAGCTCGGTGACCGAGGCCAGCGCGGCGGCATGCGCGGCGGGTGCCAGTCTCAACACAGCCCGTAACACCCTGACCCGCAGTGTGGAGATTCCAGAAGAAATTGATGTCACCGATGAAGACGCCCGCGTGGGCGTATTTGTCTGCAATTGCGGGGTGAATATCTCCAGTGTGGTGGATGTCAAAGGGGTGACTGAGTATGCCAAAACGTTGCCCAATGTGGTCCATGCCCAGGAAAACCTGTTTACCTGTTCCCAGGATTCACAGGATGAGATGAAGGAGATCATCAAGGAGCACAAGCTCAACCGGGTGGTGGTGGCGGCTTGCAGCCCCAAAACCCACGAACCCATTTTTCAGGATACCATGGAATCCTGCGGCCTAAACAAATATCTGTTTGAGATGGCCAATATACGCAACCAGGATTCCTGGGTACATTCTGAAGCGGCGGAAATCGCTTCTGAAAAAGCCAACGATCTGGTGCGCATGTCGGTGGCCCGGGCCACCACCCTGCACCCCTTGGAGGAAAAGAAAATTCCGGTCATTCAAAAAGGCTTGGTGATCGGCGGTGGAGTGGCCGGCATGAATGCGGCCCTGGGCCTGGCGGAACAGGGCTATGAGGTGGTGTTGATTGAAAAAGAGGCTGAATTGGGCGGATTGGCCAATCGTTTAACCGCCACCATCGAGGGTGCCAATATTGGTGAATATGTGACGGATCTGGTTTCGCGGGTGACCGCCCATGAAAAGATTCAGGTGATCACCAACTCGCTGGTGGTGGGTTTTGCAGGCTTTAAAGGCAATTTTACCACCGAAATTCTGGTGGCGCCGGAAATGATCCAGCGCAAAATTGAGCACGGCGTGGTGATTGTGGCCACCGGGGCCCACGAATATTCTCCCAAAGAATATCTGTACGGTGATGACCCGCGGGTGATGACTCAGCTTGAGCTGGCCGACCGGATGCAAAAAGGTGAACTGGACGCACCGGAGCAGGTGGTTATGATTCAATGCATCGGATCCCGCAATGATGAGAATCCCAATTGCTCCCGGGTCTGCTGTCAGACGGCCGTTAAAAACGCGCTGCATCTGAAAGAAAAATATCCGGATGCCCAGATCTATGTACTGTACCGCGATATCCGCACTTATGGTCTATTGGAAGACTATTATACCGAAGCCCGGCGCCAAGGGGTCTTCTTTTTCCGGTATGATTCCGAGGATCCACCGACGGCTGAAAAGGGCAAAGACGGCATTGAGGTCACTTTCACCGACCATGTTCTCAATCGCAAGCTGAACGTGACCACGGATTTGCTGATCCTCAGCGCCGGCGTGGAAGCCGCTGATACCGAGGAGCTGTCATCGATCGTGAAACTTGCCCGCACGCCGGAAAACTTTTTCATGGAAGCCCATGTCAAATTGCGACCGGTGGATATGGGTACCGAAGGCATTTTTGTGTGCGGTACCGCCCACAGCCCCAAGCTGATTTCAGAAAGTATTTCACAAGCCTATGCCGCGGCTTCGCGGGCAGTGACATTTTTGTCCCAGGCGCATTTGACCCTATCAGCGGTCACCGCGCAGGTAGAGGCCGAAAAGTGCGCCTCCTGTCTGATCTGTGTGCGCTCCTGCCCATATGACGTGCCCAAGATCAATGCGGACGGTGTCAGTGAAATCGATGAGGCCCTTTGCCATGGCTGCGGCATTTGTACGGCAGAGTGCCCGGCCAAGGCCATCCAGCTGAATTGGTACGAGGATGATCAGATCATCTGCAAGGTGGATGCGCTTTTGGAGGGCGTCCTCTAGAATGGGGAAAGGGGAATGTGGAAGTCGGAATGCGGAATCGGGAAGTCGGAATGCGGAAGTCGGAATAGGGAAGTCGGCATGGGGAATGCGGAAGTCGGAATGCGGAAGTCGGAAGTGGGAATTCGGAATGCGGAATGCGGAATATTAGAAAGATTGAATTCTTTAATTTTAGGCAATTTAGGCATTTTAAATCATTTTAGGCATTACATTTTCGAGAGGAAATCATGAGCAAAGATTTTGAACCCATAATTATTGCCTTTTGCTGCAATTTCTGAGGGTATACGGCGGCGGACCTGGCAGGTTCGATGCGATTGCAATACCCGACCAATGTAAAGATTGTGCGGGTGCCCTGCACCGGCAAAGTCGATGTGATTCATATTATGCGGGCGTTTGAAAAGGGCGCCGACGGCGTGGCTGTTGTCGGGTGTCTGGAAGGCGAGTGCCATTTTAACGCCGGTAACCTGATGGCCCACAGAAGAGTGGAGCAGGCCCAGAAAATATTGGATACGGTGGGTGTCGGCGGCGAAAGGGCCCAGATGTATAACCTGTCGTCCAGTGAGGGCCCGCGATTTGCACAATATGCCACCGAAATGACTGAAAAAATAAAAGCATTAGGCCCCAACCCCATCCGGGAGACGAAAAACAAGGCGGCCTAGGGCTCGGTCTTCGTTATATCTTAACGTATATACCTAAATAGAACTTTATAATTCTTAAACTACTTCATATTAATGGAATAATGGAAAAATGGAATAATGGAATAATGGGTTGAAAAGCGGAAAATATCTTTTTTAAAATGATATTTTCATCATTTAGACGCCCAACATTCCAGTGTTCCAACATTCCAACATTCCGCAAACTTTTAGAGAGGTTACATTCCATGATTGTTGCGGATAAAAAACCAGTTGAGGAAATCATCGGATACCTCAAGGATCACAAAAACATTCTGATCCTGGGCTGCAACGAATGCGTCACAGTATGTGAGGCTGGCGGCAAAAAAGAGGTCGGCGTTCTGGCCTCGGCCTTAAGGATGAATGCCAAAAAGGAGGGCAAAGAGGTCAAGATTGATGAATTGACCCTCGAACGACAATGTGATCGTGAGTATCTGGATGAAATCAGAGATTCCATCGACCAATATGATGCCGTGGTCTCCCTTGCCTGTGGTGTCGGAGTACAATTTACCGCCGAGCAATACCATAACACGATGGTATTTCCAGGGGTGAACACCACCTTTTTGGGCGCTACCGAAGAGCGCGGTGTCTGGACCGAGCGCTGCCAGGCTTGCGGAAAGTGCGGTTTGGCCAACTTCGGCAGTATCTGCCCGGTTGCGCGGTGCGCAAAACGGCTGTTGAACGGCCCCTGCGGCGGATCGACCACCGGTAAATGCGAGATTAACGCCGAAGTCGATTGTGGCTGGCAATTGATTGTCGATCGCCTCAAGGCTTTAGATAAACTTGATCAATACGAAAAGCTCTGTCCGATCAAGGACTGGTCGACGGATCGGGCCGGAGGGCCCCGAAAAGTCGTAAGGAAGGATGTGCAGCAATGACAACAAATACACCCAGCAAACTAGAAAAAATACTCAAAGAAGGGCACATGGCCGTTACCTCCGAGTGCGGACCGCCCCGCGGCAGCAATATCGACCACATTGTTCAAAAAGGCGAGTTGATCAAAGATCATGTCGATGCCATCAACATCACCGACAACCAGACCTCCATGACCCGTCTGTGCAGTCTGGCCGCCTGTATTCGTCTTAAATTGATGGGTTTAGAACCCGTGCTGCAAATGGTCACCCGCGATCGCAACCGCATTGCCCTGCAAAGCGATATTCTCGGCGCGGCTTCTTTTGAAATCAACAACATCTTGTGCCTTTCCGGCGACCATCAAAGCTTTGGCGATTGCGCCCAGGGACAGAATGTGCATGATATCGACTCGATCCAGCTGATTCAAGCCGTGCGCCATATGCGCGATGAAGGCAAGTTTTTGGGTGGTGACGAGCTGGACGGCAAACCCCAGATGTTTGTGGGCGCGGCCGCCAACCCATTTGCCGACCCGTTTGAAATTCGGGTGCCGCGCCTGGCCAAAAAGATCGCCGCCGGGGTCGAGTTCATCCAGACCCAGTGTATTTACAACTTGGATAAATTCGAAGAATGGATGAAAGGCGTGCGCGATCGCGGTCTACATGAGAAATGTTTTATCCTGGCCGGCCTGACCCCCATGAAATCAGTGGGCATGGCCAAGTACATGCAAAAACGCGTTCCCGGAATGGACGTCCCCGATGAGGTCATCAAGCGCCTGCAAGGGGTTGAAAAAGGCAAACAAGCCGATGAAGGCATCAAGATGTGCATCGAGTCCATCCAGCGTTTAAAAGAATGTGAGGGCATAGCCGGATTTCATGTCATGGCCATCGAGTGGGAAGAAAAAGTGCCTGAGATCGTTGAAGGTGCCGGTCTCTATCCTCGACCCAACGGCAATTAATCTCCATCATTTATCAAAATCAAGCAAGACCCTGGCTTGATGATGATCAAGACAGGGTTTTTAATGAACCTTCCGTCATGATGTGCCTGTCGCGGCGTAGCTTGATAAAGCGAAAACGGAAGTTTGCCAAAACGAAGATAGCTCGTTTTGCGCCATGAGTTGTCCTTCTGGGACTATGAGCTGCTTATCCGGCGACTTATCTCGGCACAGCATGCTAATGCGAAGAAAGAAGCCCGCTCACACATAATATCGATCAATTAAGATCTTTTTTAACCCTGACTTGACTGTATACAGCAAATTCTTATGGTATCTAGTTATGGTGAGTGGCAAAATGTAAACATCCGCTAAAATGCATTATATTGTCCGTAAATCATCGTTCCACATAACATAATGCTAAGCGTGAAAACAGGTTAAATGTTGAGCGATACACTGATTATATCAAAGGAAAGGAGCTAAAGATGAAAGTAGAGGTTTATTGCAAGGCGATGCTGGCAGAGGTAACGGCCTGGAAGGAGAAGCTTGAGGCCATGAAAAAGACAGCGGACGAATTCGGGTCCGAGCAAAAGGAAAAAGTTCTCCCGCTGATCGGGCAGCTCGAGCAGGAGGTCGTTAACGCCCAATTGCGGGTGAATCAGCTCGAGAACGAGTGCCCTTCCGACTGGTCGCCAATCAAGAACGAACTCGACGACCTTTTCGGTACGATCGGCAGCAAACTCGACCGTACCTTCAGTGAAATGTCTTCCCGAGAAACGTTATGGTAGAACCGATCCGGGGGGAGGGCGCCTCGCTTTCCCCCCACCCCATCGCAGGCTCGTGACTATGACAAGCGCCCCACTGTCCCGTTCAAGAAAAGCCATAAGCCATGTCTAAGTTTTACCGACCCGTTTTCGATGATATCCCATCTTCTTACCCCTTTGGATACGGTAACAAGCGCATGAATTCATATTGTTATGCATAACTTAAGCTTATAATCACACTATTCTGAAATATTCACATAAACTGAATATATGCTCATTTGCGATATCTGCTTTAAAATATCGTTCTCCTCTCTGAAGATATGTCCAGTTCATCCAATATTATACTGTAATTAATACATATATTACTCGTTCTATTTTTGAATTTTGTTCTTGACAGCCCCGTCTATGTTTGATAAAAATGAATGAGTATTCATTCATTATCCTTTGAAAGGATTGTCAGTTGAAAGCAGCTACAAACCGGACTGAAAAAAATAATAAATATCATCAGATTCTTGAAGCCGCGGTCAAGGTTTTTGCCCGGCAAGGCTTTCACCAGTCAACCGTTGCGCAGATTGCTAAAGAAGCCGGTGTGGCCGACGGCACCATCTATCTATATTTTAAAAACAAAGACGATATCCTGGTTCAATTCTTCAGCGTGCGCACAAAGCAGGTATTTGAATCCTTCCGGGAGGCCGTCGATGCGGCTGAGACCAGCGCCGATAAATTGCGCAATCTTGTGCATCGTCATCTGGCCGAGTTTCAGCGGGATAAAGACGGCGCCGTGGTTTACCAGGTGGAAACCCATCAGAACAGCCGCCTGGCAGAGGCTCAAATTCGAGAAATGTCTAAATTGTATCGGGATCTGATATCAGAGATCATAGAACAGGGTCAGCAAGAAGGCGCCATTCGCAGAGATCTCTACGTCGGTTTGGTCAAACGCTATATTATCGGTGCCGTGGATGAAGTCATCAACACCTGGCTGCATACCGAAGAGGAATATGATCTGGTTTCAATGGCCGATCCACTGGTCGAGTTATTTATCAAAGGAATCGAACAAAGAGATACGGATAATAAATAGATATTGTCAGATGAGATTGTAACATCGATGAATCAATTCAATTAAGGAGATAACATATGGCACAAACCATAGCAGATCGTCGTGACATTGATTTTGTTCTGCATGAACAGCTTCAGGTGGAAGCACTCAGTGAGCATGATCAATATGCAGAATTTAACAAAAAAACCATTGATTTGATCGTTTCTGAAGCCCGACATCTGGCGGTCAAAGAGCTCTTGCCGATTCAGATCGACGGTGACCGCGAGGGCGCTCGCTTTGATAACGGTCGTGTGACCGTCCCGGAATCCTTTCATAAAGCCTGGGAGCTGTTCAAAGAAGGTGAATGGTTGGCTCTTTCCGATGACCCGGAATGGGGTGGGCAGGGCATGCCGACGACCGTATCGTTGGCAGCCAATGACCTCTTCATCGGAGCCAATTTCGCCTTTATGATGTATCCCGGTTTAACCCATGGGGCCGGCCGTCTGATTCAGACATTTGGCACCGCCAAACAAAAAGAGCTGTATTTAAAAAAGATGTTTACCGGCGAATGGACCGGCACAATGCTGTTGACAGAGCCCGAAGCCGGTTCCGATGTGGGCGCGCTGACCACCACGGCGGTCAAGAACGGCGACGGCACCTACTCGATTACCGGTAACAAAATCTTTATATCCTCGGGCGAGCACGATATGGCCGAAAACATAATTCACCCGGTGCTGGCCCGGATTGAAGGTGCGCCGGAAGGTACCAAAGGGATTTCGCTTTTTCTGGTCCCCAAGATTCGGGTAAACGACGATGGCAGTTTGGGTGAGCCCAATGATGTCATCTGTACCGGTATCGAGGAAAAAATGGGCATTCACGGCAATTCGACCGCGTCACTGTCCCTGGGCAGCAAGGGCAATTGTCAGGGAACGCTGCTGGGTGAGGAAAATAAAGGCATGCGGGCGATGTTTCAGATGATGAACGAGGCGCGGCTGCTGGTCGGGCTCCAGGGCCTGGCCTGCGCCAGTTCCGCCTATATGTATGCCGTCAATTATGCCCGCGAGCGGGTGCAGGGCCGGCATCTATTAAAAGCCCAGGAAGACGACGCCCCCTCAGTGCCCATCATCGAGCATCCGGATGTACGCCGGATGCTGTTGACCATGAAAGCCTATGTTGAGGGCATGCGCAGCCTGCTGTATTATATCGGAAACTGCGAAGACAAATCCCACTTGAGTACCGAAGAGGCGGACAAGGCCCGCTACCAGGGCCTGATTGACCTGTTGATCCCCATCGCCAAGGGCTATGTCACCGACAAGGCCTTTGAAGTTTGCAGTCTGGGGGTTCAGGTTTACGGCGGTTACGGTTACATCAAAGAATACCCCATGGAGCAGTTGCTGCGCGACTGCCGCATTACCCAGATCTACGAAGGCACCAACGGTATTCAGGCCATGGATCTTCTGGCCCGCAAACTCGGCATGAACAAGGGCAAACCGGTGATGGATCTTTTAGGCGAAATTCAGCAAACCTTAGCTGCCGCCAAGTCAATTTCAGGTCTGAAAGATACGGCCGCCAAGGTTGAGGCGGCTGTCAATAAGCTGGGCGAAGTGATGTTGCATATTGGTCAGGCGGCGATGGCAATGGAGACCCGCATGGGTGCTTTTGCCCACGCCTATTCTTTTATGGAAGTTTGCGGCGATGTGGTTTTTGCTTGGCTGCTGTTATGGCGCGCCACCCTGGCGGCCCAAAAACTGGAAAACGGTGCTCGAAAAAAGGATGTTGCTTATTACGAAGGTCAGATTAAGAGTGCTGAATTTTTTGTGCACTCGATTTTGCCGGTGAGCACCGGAAAAATGAACGTGATCTTGACGGCTGACAATGCCGCCATCGATATTTCACAGGATGCGTTTGGGGGTAAGTAAACATAGGTTCAGGGTTCTGGGTTCAGAGTTCCGAGGTTCATGCTTTCCGTTTTTTTGGCCACGGCCATCTGTCCTATGTTATTCAACCTTTTAACCCTTGAACGCTGAACCTCTGAACCTGCAGAGGGCTATTGCCCGAAGCCGAAAATTTTGATATGCATGCTCCTTTGGTTTAAATGCTGTCAACCACACCCAACAGGTTATAAGCAACCCTGATTGCTTAAGATACAAAAAAGGGGAAAACCGTAATAATGGAATCTGCCCTGATGTCGCCGGCTGCTGCAACCGCAGCCGGTATTCCGACGATCATTTTTTCCATCCTCATACCGGTTGTCGGTATCGCCATTTTCACATATATTATGATTCGCCGGGTTCAGCCCATGGTTAAAGCGGCCCCTGATGAGCGGTTTTGCTGCATCGGGCAACGGATCGGCCTGACGCTTAAAATCTGGTTGGCCCAATGGCGTCAGCCCCGCTATTTGCTGGCCGGAATCATCCATATTTTTATTTTTGCGGGCTTTATTATCTTGGGCGCCCGTTCAATTCAGCTGGTCATTCTGGGTTTTTCCGAAAATTTTGTTTTGCCTGGATTCAGCGGCATGTTCGGACAGGTTTACACGGTGCTCAAAGATTACGCAGCCACCTGGATTTTAATTGCCTGTGCGATCGCAGCTGTTCGCCGGGGTTTCTTTAAACCGGCACGCTATGCTGTGCCGCCACGTTATGGAAAAGATCATACCGCAGAGGCCATTTTTGTCCTCGGCTTGATCTCCACCTTGATGATCACCGAAAGCTTATTTGAAGCCAGTTGGGTGGCGGCAGAGACCCAAAAGGGCCTGCATACCGCATTTCCACCGCCGCTCAGTGTAGCCTGGTTTTTCAGCCATATGCTGGCCGGATCCTCTCTGACGGCGCTGCAGAATACGCATCTCATCAGCTATTTTATTCATGATCTGACCTTTTTCTTTTTCCTGTGCTTTTTGCCGTTGGGCAAGCATTTTCATGTGATTACCTCTCTTTTCAACGTGTTTTTCATGCGGGTTGAAAAAGGTAATGTCAAGCCGGTACGCTACGGTATATCAGATGAACAGCTCGATGATCTGGATTCTTTTGGCGTTAAAGTCTTTGAGGATTTTACCTGGAAGCATATGCTCGATTTCTATTCCTGTGCGGATTGCGGCCGCTGTTCCGACCACTGCCCGGCCAATGCCGTTGGCCGTCCCCTTTCGCCGCGCTTTATATCCATCAAGGGACGCGATTATGCGTTTAAGCATTATCCCTTGATCGGCGGCAACGGCGTAGAGGCCAAACCATTGATCGGTGATATTTACGATGAGGATGAAATCTGGTCATGCACTACCTGCGGAGCCTGCGAACAGGAATGCCCCTTAGGGATCGAATACATCGATAAAATGGTGGACTTGCGGCGCGGAATGGTCGATGACGGTTTAGTCCCTCAAACGCTGCAAAAGCCGCTGGGTTCGCTTGAAAAGCGTGGCAATCCCTGGGGCAAGATGGAAAGAAAGCGGGCGGATTGGACCAAAGCACTCTCAAATGGCGATACCGTGAAAATTCTTCAAAAGGGGGCTACCGCCGAAACCCTTTATTTTGTGGATAGCATTTCATCATTTGATGATCGTATGCAAGAAATCGCTTGCAGCACTGCTCAAATATTGAATGCAGCTCAAATTGATTTCGGCATTCTGGGCAAAGCGGAAAAAGACAGCGGCCATGAAGCCCGGCGCTTCGGTGAAGAGATGCTCTATCAGGACTTGCGGGATCAAAATACGGAGGTCATTTTAAATTCAGGCGTGAATCGCATTGTGACCGCCGATCCGCATGCCTTCAATGCCTTAAAAAAAGATTATTCGGAGCTACCGCCGGTGGAGCATATCAGCCAGACGGTTGTGCGCAAGGTTCAGTCCGGCAAGATACAACTCAAAGCGGTTGAAGATCCTGCTAAAATTTATGTTTATCATGATGCCTGCTATCTGGGCCGGCACAACAATGTCTACGATGATCCCCGGGTTGCCATCGATTCAATTCCGGGAATCAATCGGGTTGAAATGACCGGCAACTGCCGGGATCGATCCTTTTGTTGCGGCGGGGGCGGACTGATGCTCTTTTATGAACCTGAAGAAGAACAGCGTATGGGTGTGCTGCGGGTGGAAATGGCTAAAAATTCAGGCGCCAATGTCATTGTGACTGCCTGCCCCTTTTGTCTGGTCAATATCGAAGATGCCATCAAAGTCAGCGGCCTGGAAGGGCAGATGGAAGCATTGGACCTTACTGAACTCATTGCTCAGCACCTGCAATCTAATAACAAATAACGATTAACGGATAACTATGCTTTCGGAGGAATAGTATGGATATTTTGGTTTGTGTAAAGAGGGTTCCGGATACTGCGGAAAATGAAATCGAAGTCAATCGGGACGGATCGGACATCGAGCGCGATGACCTGGTGTACTCGGTTAACGAATGGGATAATTATGCCGTCGAAGAAGCCATTCAGATCGTGGACAAAGTGGGAGGGGCAGTGACCGTGGTTTCCCTGGGAGACGAGGAATCTGAAGAAGTCGTCCGCAGAGAGATGGCCATGGGCGCCAATAACGGGATTCTGGTATCCGATGATGCTTTTGAAAGGTCGGACGGAAAAGGTATTGCGGCTATTTTGAAAGCGGTGGTCGAAAAAGGCAGTTATGATCTGATTTTGACCGGCGCCCAGGCGGATGATGGTGCCGGCCAAATCGGCGGCATGTTGGCTGCGATGTTGGATTTACCCTATGCCTCGGTTGTCAATTTCATTGAAGTCCTCAACGACAGCCAGCTTAAAGTCGGCCGCGAAATTGAAGGCGGCAACCAGGAAATGAACGAAATCGCGCTGCCGTGTGTTCTGTCCATTCAGACCGGAATCAATGAGCCTCGTTATGTCGGCATCCGCGGTATCCGCAAGGTCGCTTCGGTGGATATTCCGATTTGGGGTGTTGCTGATCTGGGGCTTGACGCATCCAGTGTGGGTGACGCCGGTGCCGGGGTTAAACGGGTCGATTACTTCCTACCCGAGCTGGGCGAAGGCGCTCAAATTCTGGACGGCAGCGGTGAGGAGATTGCCGAAAAGCTAATTGATTTTTTAAAAGCCAAAGGAGGAATCAAATAATGGCTGCACAGATTTTCGCATATATCGTACATAAAAATGGTGTTGCCGATGACTCGGCCTTGGAGCTGGTTTCAGCCGCCCAGAGTATTTTTGCGGATGCATCACCCATTGCCATTGCAACCGGCTCCGGTGCGGATCTGGATGCCGTATGCAATGATTTGTCTGCTTCTTTTGCGGAGGTGTGGAAATTTGACAATGAAGCACTGGCCTATCCAAATGCCGAAGCCATTCGCAAACTGCTGGTGGCTGTTTTGCCGGCAGACGCTGTCGTGCTTGTCCCGCACGATACCTTCGGTATGGACCTTGCTCCCGGGCTTTCAGTCAAACTGGATTCGGTTTTTGTGTCTGATGCCGCCGGCTTTGAGGGTTTGGATGGGAATAACCTTAAGGTGATTCGGCAGGAATACAGCGGTCAGGTCAGCACCCATTTACTAGCGGATATCTCCGCCGGTGTAGTCATTAATGTTCGCCCAGGCGTATTTCAGCCGGATGAAAGCAAATCAGCCGCAGGTCAGGTGATCGATAAATCATCGGAGATCGGCGATCTCTCAGTTGGCCGTCGATTTTTGGAGGTTGTTGAGGCCGAGGCCGGTGATGTGGACATTACCAAAGAAGATATTCTGATTTCGGTCGGCCGCGGCATCGAAGACCAGGATAATATCGAAATTGCTGAAGAATTGGCCGAGGTTGTGGGCGGGGTTGTTTCCTGCTCCCGGCCGATCGTTGATGCCAAATGGCTTGAAAAGCCACGTCAAGTCGGTACTTCTGGACAGACGGTAAAACCCAAAGTCTACATGGCATTGGGCATCAGTGGTTCTTTCCAGCACATGGGCGGTATTAAAGGCAATCCTTTTATCGTTGCCGTCAATAAGAATCCCAAGGCACCTATTTTCCAAATCGCGGATGTCGGGGTCGTCGAAGACCTTCTGGATTTCGTACCGATACTGACTGAAAAGATCCAAGAAGGTAAATGATCATCTCATAATTTAAAGGAGCCGTTTATGTAGCCGTCTGTGTGAATGGTAACAGCAGACGGCTATTTTTTTATTTGTTTCACAATCATATTTTATGGTTTAAACAGCGGCAAAAATAAGGTAATCTTGGATGGAGAATTAAATCGACCAGTTTAAACGTGCCAAGCTTGCGGGATGACTGCAGACTATCTATTTTATTGTCAGGCATCGTTATCAATATCTTAACGGTTTCAGCGGAAGGGTGTGGCTATGAAAAAAGGGGCCACCTTTAAAATCATAAGGGCTTTTGTCGTTATTCTGGCCGCAATTATCATTGCGACCGTTCTGGTTATTCTGCGGCCCAAAGCCGAACGCCGCGTCGTTGAAGACAAAGGACGTCTGGTTGAAGTGTTTCCGGCGCGAGCCGAAAAAGTACAGATGGTTATCGATGCATACGGGACGGTCAAACCGCGCGAAGAACTGCTGCTGGTGGCCGAGGTGCGCGGTCAGGTTGTGGCGACGGATCCATCCTTTGAAGAAGGCAATTTTGTCGCTCGAGAAACCCGCCTCATCCAGATCGATCCACGCAACTACGAGCTGGATGTACAACGGACCAATGTCCAGATCAAGCAGGCCCAGGCTGAGATCAAACGTCTCGAACAAGAGGTTTTAAACCTGCAGGCCCGTATCAAAATTGCACGCTCAGATGTTTCACTCGCTAAAAGTGAATACTTCAGGCTGAAAAAACTGATCGACAGAAAAGTCATTGCCCAGTCCACCCTGGACAAAAGCGAACAGCAATATTTAGCCAGCCTGGAGCGGTTGCAGGCCCTTGAAAACCAGCTGGCCCTGACCGGGCCCCAAAAAGAACAGTTGCTGGCCCAACGGGACATGGCCAAAGTGATGTATGAAACCGCCAAACTGGATCTGGAAAGATCTGCTATTATAGCGCCTTTTGATGGTTGGGTACTGGCCAAAACCATCGAGGTCGGACAGCATGTGACCATCGGGCAGAGCATGGGAAGAATATACAGCACCGGAGAGTTGGATATTGAAGTGCGGATCCCGGTCAAAGATCTCAAATGGTTGCCGGTAGAGGTGAACGGGGGCGCCCGGATTGAAGCAGATGTTGTTTTTGAAAACCAAGGCGCGCAGATGACTTGGAAGGGACATGTGACCCGCGTCAAAGCCGAAATGGATGACAAAACGCGCACATTGCCGGTGATTGTCGAAGTTGATGCGACAGCTCGCGGGGAAAATAGCAGTGCCTTGCGCTTGCGACCGGGCATGTTTGTGACAGTCAAGATAAAGGGCAAAGAGTTAGACCAAGCATTTGTGCTGCCGCGGCACGTTGTCTATCCAGGAGATCGGATCTATACAGTTGAGGGCGATCATCTTAAAATAAAGTCCGTTGATATATTGCGGGCATTTAAGGATTCCGTCATTGTCAGCCAGGGGTTATCGGATGGCGAGCGTATCATTAAAACGCCATTGTCGGATGTTACAGATGGCATGCTCGTCCGAGTCAAGTAAAGCTATCTTAAAAATGCATCTAACGCCCAATGGCTGTGTTAAAACCCGATTCAAAATGCTCGAATACTGTCGTGTATGCTCCACTTTTGAATCGG
>JAAUXY010001628.1_pt1 | contig 23055 bp, 17 predicted proteins | sample 7278121 | NCBI WGS metagenome assembly JAAUXY01 (sample SAMN14350117, study PRJNA611818) | marine sediment metagenome | isolation source: surface marine sediment (1.8m) | place: French Polynesia: Moorea | collected 2018-08 | reverse complement strand
ACTGTGCGCGAGGCCATTCGCGAACCTCTCGCGAACTGGGGCGGCACCGTGGTTGATCTTGCGGTGGTCAAGACCGGTCGCAGTTTCCTGGTGCTTCTTTTCGTCGATCCGGGCAGGCCCGTTTCTGCGGCGGACGTGGAAGCGCTCACGATCGAAATAACTCGCGCGTTGCGCGAGAAGCTTGGCTATGTAGAAGCCCTGGTAACCCTCGCCAAAGAGCCAATCGGCGCGCCGGCCGGTCAATCATGACCTTGCTCGGCTACAGGCACGGTCGATGAACGACCATACCGATCAACAGTCAAGCTACGGAGAAATCGGTTGGCGTGATAGCCGGGCGGCGGTCCGCTCCGTCCTTTCCGGGAAGCGCATTCGACTTCTCGCGCGATTCGTCCTGTTTGCCGTTGTGAGCATTGGGGCGCTGGCTTTGTGGCGCATGCTGGCCGGGCAGCTACCCGTAGAGGAACGGGTCGTATTGCTGCTGCTGCTGCTGGCGATCGGGTTCTGGACCACAGAGGTGATTCCTGCGTTCGCCGTCGGCTTGTTTATCATCGGCTACCTGGTATTTGCGTTCGGCACCACCGTAGTTATCGACGAGCCGCAAGATGTAGCGAGGTACGTCGACACCTGGTCCTCCCCGGTTATCTGGATCATGCTGGGGGGCTTCGTGCTGGCCGATGGCATGTCGCGCACAGGGCTCGATCGAGCGCTGCTCATGCGAGCAATCCGTCCGGCCGGGACGCGGCCTGATCGCGTCCTGCTTGCGATCATGCTGGCGGCAGCGGTCGGCTCGATGTTCATATCCAACACGTCGACGACCGTGTTGCTCGTCGGTGCGGTGTTGCCGTTGGTGCGGCAGCTCGGGCCGGGTGACCCTTTCGGCCGCACCGTGTTAATTGCGATTCCGCTTGCCGCATCGGTGGGCGGAATGGGCACGATCATCGGCAGCTCCCCCAATGCCATTGCGGCCGGCATGGCAGCGGAATTCGGTACGACAATCGACTTCGTGAGCTGGATGGTTGTCGGGGTTCCGCCCGCGTTGTTTCTCGTGGGTGCGGCCTGGCTCTACCTGTCCCGAAGCAATCCCTCGACAAGCACCAGTGTGTCGCTTGACTTCAACGGCGACAGCGCCGTCGATCTCCCCGGGCGGCGAGAATCCCTGATTGTGTCAGCAACGGCGATAGCGACAGTTGCTATGTGGGTCACGTCCCCGTTGCACGGCATTCACGCTGCTGCGGTCTCGCTGATTCCGATCGTGGTCTTGTCGATGACGCAGATCCTCGATGCAAACCGGATTCGATCGCTTCCGTGGGACACGCTAATGCTGATCGCGGGCGGCTTGTCGCTCGGAGAGGCGGTTGTAGAATCCGGTCTGGCTGCGCGTATTGCTTCTGCGCTCAGCTTTCTCGGCTATTTCGAGTCGCCGCTGCCCGGTTTGGTCGGGCTGTCGCTTGTCACCGTGACGTTGTCGAACTTCATGAGCAATACGGCGACAGTCGCGTTGATTCTGCCAATCGCCGTCGGGATTCTTCCGGGTTATGAAGTCGAGGTCTGCCTGGCGCTGGGGCTCAGCGCTTCCTGTGCTCTGTTGCTTCCGGTATCGACCCCGCCAAACGCCATTGTGCATTCGACGGGTGAGGTTAATAGTCGAGACTTCCGCCCCGGGGGGCTGCTGATCGGCCTGCTAGGTCCAGCTGCTGCAATCGGCTGGGTCACTATCGTGGGCAAGTTCATTTCATAGCCAATAGCGGCTCGATTGTCACTCGAGTTGCGGGTACGGCGTCGTCATGTTCTACGAAAGGAGTCGTATTCGAAGGCGACCACTCTAGTGCCTTGCAATGGCCGACTGAGAGCCAACTCACTCGGACGCATCGTTGCTGGTCGGTTGAGGATGCTGGCGCATACTCGGTAATGAAGGATGGAGAATCATGTTGAGAAAGTTATTGACGTTGGTGCTTGTTGTGCTCACCACGTTTTCAATACCTGCGGTAAGCGAAGAGATCCTTACTGGCCCACCGCCCGGTGACAAGCCAATCGAAGTACTTATCGGCTTCAATCTCCTGAACATCACCGACGTCGGAGAAAAAGAGGAAACGCTCGATATCGAAGGGGCAATCTACCTTGAGTGGGACGATGTGCGATTAGCCTATGAGCCCGAGGAACACGGTATGCCGGAGGACTGGCGCCCCGGAGACTACTCGAGTGCACCGTCCCGGATTTTCCAAGGCGATTTCGCGGTTAAGGAGATTTACGAGGGATGGCGTCCCCATGTCGTTATTCCCAATGGTATTGGCAACCGGGTCACGACAAATATGGCCGTTGGTATCTGGCCCGACGGTCGGGTAGCCTATTCGGAGACCTTCTCCGTCAAGGCGGAGACGCCCATGGATCTGCGCCGGTTTCCCTTCGATCGCCAGTCGCTGGAGATCTTCTTTCATCCCTTCATCTACCATCGCGACGAAGTTGTCCTCGTCCCGGATGACCGGCTCGCGCGCATCTGGGAGCAGAATCTCGGTGTTGCCGACTGGTTGCTGCAAGAGGTATCGATGCAGGAACGACCGGTCGAGATCGCCTACTTTGACGACTCGCGCGCCGAGGTATCAGAGTTCATCGTAACCGTGCAGATCAAGCGCAGGCCAATGCACCTAATCCTAAGCATCGTTTTTCCAATGGTTTTGCTGGTTAGTCTTACATGGTCGGTGTTCTGGATGGACAACGAAACGCTGTCCAACCGCATTAACATCACCTTCATCGGAATCTTGAGTGTTGTTGCGTACTACTTCGTGATTATTGATAGCGTACCGGAGGTCAGTTACCTGACGCTGATGGATGCTTTCGTTCTTGCGACGTTTCTCATTCTCGCGGCCGGCGTCCTGATTGTTGTGTACCAGGAGAGACATCCCGATGAAGAACAAGTGGCAGCGATCGATCGGCGCTGCCGATGGGCATTTCCATTGTCGTATGCGTTGGTAGCTATCATCCTCGGCGCAGGATTTCTCAACCTGTACTAGCTGCGAATCGTGTCGTCCGCCAACTGATTCAAGCAGACCCGAGAAATGGCTGTCTGGACCGTGGAAGTAAAGCGGGCAAGTTCTGTTAGCGTAAGCGAGCCCTGTTTCCGCCCGTAGGGGCTGTTTAAAAGACACTATGAAACAATAAGTTATGCAAAATGTTACCGGTTGCTAGGAAAATGGCGTCTTATCCGTCTTTCGAAGGCGAAAATAACCCCATATGGGGCTATACAGTGGCGACTTATGCAGGAGTATCACGTTGCAAATAACTGATTTGATTAAGTCGGAGGCTACAGCTTATGCTCGAACCCACAGCTGGCGGCGCGCTTCGGCGTTGCCGCTCCGCAAAAAATACTCACGTACTAGCCGTGTACGCTCCGTTTTTTTGCGGAGCGGCGCCTTGAAGCGCACCACCAGCGACACGCTCAGCAATGCGCAGACACTGCGCGTTTCCAAGGGCCTTTTTCCTTGCCTGCAGCGATTTGTAGCGTGCCCCGATGGACGCTTCGCAGCCCTCCGTAAGGGGCGATGCTGAAGCTTGCGTTCAGCGGTGCCCTGAACCAGGGTCTCAAGCCGCGGGTCAAGCTTGCACTGTACGCGGTACCCTTTGTCTGCCTGATGCTGTCGTTCGTGCCGACGTTCTATGTCGGCGCTTCCCTCGCTGACTATCTCGGCATTGCCCAGGATATGCCGGTCAGGGACCAGCAGCATGGATTGCTCTGGGGGGCCGCTTTCCTTACCGTCGCCGTTGTGAACATGCTCGTCGGTTATGCCGTTGGCTGGCTGTTGAATGCTTACGGTGCCGCGCTGCTGTTGCGCTGGCCCTGGGACAGGGTGCATGCCGTGTTCGCGGATGGCGAGATTCCTGCAAACTGGCGGATCGAAGCCGATGAGTGGCGCTGAGAGACCATCGACTCGAAACCTCGCTGCCATGCCGGCGCGTGACGAGTTCATTCGAATCACGAAGGCTATGGCGACGCTCGATGCGATCCTGAGCCCCGACTGGGACGGCCGCTATTACTCCTTCGACAGCACCTGGGGCAGCGGCGAACAGATGGCCTCGATGAGGGATGGCTGCGGCGACGAATGGCGGGCTCACATCACGGATCACGGGATTGTCCTTTTCGGCCTCGCCCATGAATCCGCCATGTATCGCCAGGGCGAGCCGTGGCCCGGCGTACTCGATGAACTGCCCGACGTATTCGCGGCGTCCGTTGCGGAACCGGCTTTCGATACGGCTAACCTGAGTTTCTGCATCTGGCTGTTGGCCGACAGCACTGGGTGGCGCACGGGTCAGGTTGAGTATCCAACTGGTTTCACCGATCCCGATGGCTCCGTCGAGTTGCTGTCGATACTCGATGGCAATCCGGCAACCTATCGGGACTGGGCCGAGGACTACTATGAGACCGACGTAGACCTTTCGGCGGTTGAGGCAGTCTATGCCGGAGCCAGACTCGCAACCGGCGTCGTCACCACGTTGAACCCGGACCTAAATCTCGCCGATATCGATGACGACCTGGCAACGATCGGCTACCCGTAATCCCCGCTCTGAGTGCCACTCGGCAATCGAGGTTACAATGGCCTCTCCAAAGGAAAGGGGCGGGCATTGGGGACGGTCGCATTTAAAGGAAGGGAGCTTTATATCGGCTCGCAGAGAATCGCGACCTTCGATCACGCGGTCGCCGATGCCTTCGAAAACCGAAGTCTAATCATCGTGCTCCTCGACCCCAACGCGAACCTAAAAGTCCCGTTTCCCAATCTCCTTGCCGTGGACGAAGCGGGCCGGCAGGTGTGGGTTGCAAAGCTGCCGACCTACAAGAAAGCTGATGTGTACTACAAGATAGCCAGCCGCGACCCGCTGGTTGCGTACTCTTTTTCCTGCTACGACTGCAAGATCGACCCGCTGACCGGCAAAATTCTGGAAACGACGTTTTACAAGTGATCCCGGCAACATCGATGATCCTCGAGAATCAGGAACTCGAAGCCGCAGCGCCCGACGTTGTCGATGCGTTGCCGCAGATCGAAGCGAAGCCGTGGTGGAAGTTCTGGTAACTGCGTTCAAAAGCGGGAGAGAAAGATGAAGCGGGTGCTGGCGGCGAGTTTCAGGTTGATGGCGGAGGCGATAGCCGAGGTTTTCCGAAACCGCATCGTGCTGCTGCGCGGGACCTTGTTGCCGATCGCCGGCATCCTGCTGGTTGATGCGTTCGCGTCGACGGCCAATACCCCGTGGGGCCGCCTTGCGCTGTCGCTCGCCGTGTTTCCTCTTTACGCTCTGCTCGCAACGACGGTACACCGCGTCATCCTTCTGGGTGAGCACTCGCTGCCAAGCCCGTCTGGCGTCTACTGGACTGAACGCGAAACGCGTTTCACCGGCTGGCTGATTGGCATCGCTATCTTGTTCTTCGCGCTGTCACTGCCAGTCGGACTGATCACGGCTGTATTCGAGGGGCGGGGCCAAGTCGACACATCGTGGATCGCGGTTATCCTGAGTTTCGTCCTTATTGCTTACTTCCAGGGGCGCTTCAGCCTGGTTCTGCCAGCCACCGCGGTTGACCATCGCTGGGACTTCAGGGAATCCTGGTCCAGAACCCGCGGCAGCGGCATGATCATCGCGATGGCACTGGTCATACCGGCAATGATCATGATTCCGGTGGAGCACATCCTCTACGGTACGGACGTGGAGTTCCTTGTTCCGATAGCGGACGTCGTCTGGGTGCTCGTGCTCGTTCCCGTTTACGTCGTCGAGATAGCGATCATCTCGCTTGCATACGCGAAACTGGCGAACCAGGCCGGATGATAGGCAGCGGCTTCGTCGTGTATCGCGCTCAGGAATCTTCGGGGAAGCCGATCCGCCTCAGAAGGTCCTGAAAGCCGGGATCGGAACGCAGTTCGTCGAAGACCGGCATCGCCTTCACATGCAGTATCTGCGGTTGTCGATGCCGGTACGCTCTATCGAGATACTCAAGCGCGCGATTTGAATCGCCGGCGCGCGCGTACAAGCTGGCCAGCGTAACGTAGTCACTGTATTCGGGATCTCGTGCCGCCAAGGCGTCGGCAAGGGAGCCTATTGCGCCGGTATAGCCTCCTTCCGAGAAACCGCTGTTCATTGCATCGAGAAGCGTTTTGTCCTTGCCCCATGTCCTCTTGTAGACCTCGTAGGCTTCGTCGTGAAGGCCCTTTAGCCATAGCGCTTCACGGAAGTAGATGGCGCTTGTCACACGGTCAGGCTCGGCGGCGATGGCTTCGCGAGCCTTGTCAATGACCTCGTCGTAACGACGGGTCAGGATCTTGTGAAACTCGACGGGAATTCTGGCTATTGGGGACAGGGGATCGTACAGAGCGCCGATCTCGACCTGCCCCAGGCTTTCTTCAAGCTCTCCCATCACCATCAGGTAGTCGGCGTACGCGTGTCGCGTTCGGGAGTCATTCGGGCTTAGTTCGAGGGCCCGTTGCAGATTTGCTCTGGCAGATTCCCAGTCCCAGTCGATGTACAGCTGGATGGTGCCCAGCGTGGAGTAACCGACCGCCGAGTTGCGATCCAGGTCGATCGCCTTGAGGGCAGCGGCGCGGGCCTTCGGGACGAAGCCCGAGTCCGGCCTCCAGTCGAGGACCTCCTTTAGCAGCCAGGAAGCGGCAACTCCCCCGTGCGCCGGCGCAAAGTCCGGATCCAGTTCCGCGGCCTGCTGAAAAAGGCGCAGGCTCTCGTCGAACATGAAGCGGTCGAAATGATGGTGCCCCTGCAGGACGAGTTCGTGAACCCGCATGTCGACAGGCCTTGGCGGAGACCCATCGCGGATGTCCTGCTGCCTGACGGTAACCTCGATCTCGTCGGCAATGGCCATCGAGATCTCGTTGATGAGGGTGAAAACGTGCTCGAGGTCGCGATCGTAGCTGTTCGCCCATACGTGTTCATCGTCGGCACCGCGAATGAGTTTTGCAGTAATGCGTACCCGGTCGGAGTCGCGCAGAACGGAGCCTTCAACCACGGCATCCACATTCAGCTCGCGGGCGATGTCCGGGATCGTCGTATCACTCTCTTCGTAACGAAGTGTCGACGTCTTCGAGATCACGCGCAGATCCGTTGTCCGTGACAGCCGGGTGATCAGCGCGTCCTGCATACCCTCGACGAAGTACTTCTGGTTCGGGTCGTTCGACAGGTTCTGGAGTGGCAAGACCGCAATGGACTCGATCGGCTGGTGGGGCGCATGCCGCTCGCCGTCCGGCCACCAGGTATGCCAGGCGAACAGGATGACGGCGGCGCTAAGCAGCGAAATGACAATGAAGTCGAGGCGTCGGCCGCTCGCATGGTTTATCGCCTTTTCTGTCGACTCATCGTCCGCGTCCAGGCTGATACCCTCGGGCGTCAGCTCATAAAACCATGAAAGGACGAGGGCGACGGGCAGACCAATCGCGAGCAGCGCCAGTACGGCACGCCCCGCCCAGGGCGGCAGCGTGGCAAGGGTCACGAGGACCTCGGCCACCTGCATGATCAGCCACGCAGCGACAATGTAGAGCGCCGCCATGCGGAGCACGTTGCGGCGACTGAGCTCGGATAGCAGGCCCATACCACCTGATTACGCCGCAAGCACTCGCCGCACAATGCGTATCAGCCGCAGCGCCGGAATCGTTCCGGCGGCGGATGCTGGTTTACGGCTGCGTCAGCAGCCGGGCGCTCAGAAGCGGTAGCCGATATTGACGCTGTAGACGAACGGGTCGATCTTCAGGCTTTCAGGGGCCTCGGCGCCATCGATCGATATATCCGGCTGAATCTCGATATAGCGAATATCCAGATTCAGCAGCAGGTTCTCGGCAAATTCCCAATCGAGGCCGAGTTGGCCGGCAACACCGAACGAATCGTCGACGTCGAGCGTACTGCCCAGCGGGCCGAGGTTGATTTCGTCCCCATCGACGTTGATGACGATGTCGTTGAGCTCTTCGCTCGTGAACGTCGTCCAGTTAACGCCGACGCCGACATAGGGCTGGAGCCTCGCCTCCGGCGCGAAGTGGTACTGCAGCGACAGCGTGGGCGGCAGGTGCTTGACCTCGGCGATCTGGCCGAAATCCAGGGGCAGGGCTGCCGAACTGCCGATCGTAACCGAACCAGTCAGGTCGATCTCATGCGTGAACGGCGCTGCCAGCAGGAGGTCGACAGCAAAGCGCCGGCTCAGCATGTACGTGGCGCCAAATACCATGCTCGTACCGCTGTCGACCTGCAGGTTCGCGCTGATTGACGCACCGTCCGGCAGTTCCGGGAAGTCCCCCGGTGCGATGTCGGCGCTGAAGCCGAGGTTGTCTGACTTGGGATCAACGATGCCGGCACCGATACGGACGATCAAGTCACCTTTCTCGTGCGCGGCGACGTTCGTCGCAAGCATTGAGCCAATTACCAGGGTTCCGAGCGCCGGGATCAATCTGCCCATGTTTCTTTGTACTCCTTGTCGCCTGATGGCGGACGTCTCCGCCCGCCGTTCCGCGCCAATTAGACCGTATCTGAACGGCTGTGTCAGTTTCGGTCGATACGGATGTTCATCCGAGCACTTCGGCGCATGCCTTTTGTCAAAAGCCGACTCCGATTGCGATCTGGAAGCGCTCGACGTCATCCCGCAGAAACCGGTTCGGGTTGTCATCGTCGGCGTTCAGCGGGATGCCGTAGCTGAGCCTGAGTATGCCGATGGGTAGCCGGACCCTCGCGGCAATGCCGGCCGAGTGGCGCAGCTCCGAGACATCGAAGCCGTAGTCGAGGCTGTTGCCGGCATCGTCGACGAAGTCTATGTCTTCGGTGGAAAACGTGTTGCCAACGTCGTAGAAGAACCCGAGCCGGAGGTTCTCTTGCCACTTTTCGGGAAGTGGCATCATGAGCTCGAACTGGCTTGCGAGGAACAGGTTGCCGCCGTACGGATTGCCGAGGCTGTCTTTCGGGCCCAGGCGGTTCTCCCGATAGCCGCGTACCGTGTTCGCACCGCCGGCAAACCAGTGCAGGTTTGGTGGCAGCGAGGTCGTACTTGATCCGTATTCTTCACCGTAGCCCAGCTCGGCGCCGAAGCGCGCTGTCCAGCCGGCACCGAGGGTCCAGTACTTGTTGAGTTCGTAGTCGAACGCGAAATACTCGACTTCGCTGCCTGGCACGACGAGCCTGAGCCGCGCGCGCTGCTCGAGCCCGGTATCCGGAAACACGCTCCTGTTGCGCGTGTCGTGATGCCAACCGAGCTGAAACTCCCCGAGCAGGTAGTCGGTCGATGCTCCGTTCGGAGAAACGCTCGGATTGCCATTGCTGCGTATCCATTCGTCGAGCTGGCTGCTCACGATCGAGCCAGTGTTCAGTTCCGCGTCCTGGAGGACTAGCCCGAGGCGGACACTTTGGCGCTCCGCGATTCGGTAGCTGTAGGAGAGCCCCAATCGGGCCAGGTCCCCCTCGAGCGCGGTGGTGTCGGCCGTCAGCTGATCGAAGCTGCGCAGCGATAGCTCGAGCGTACGGCTTACGTCGCTGGTCCCTACGAAGCGGTCCGTGTGGGATAGCTGCAGCGCTCTGTAGAACTCGCTTGCCTCGACCTGCGCGAAGACCCGCTGGCCTGTGCCAAGGAAATTCTCGTTAACGAAGTAGCCGTAGCCGCTAAGCCGCTGCGACTCGGACCAGGCGCCGCCGACCCGATACTCGCGGGCTGGTGCCTCGGTGATGTTAATGAGGACATCGACCTGGTCCGGTGCGCCGTCAACGGGCCGCTGGGCGATCTCCGCGCGGGCAACAAAGGGAAGCCGTTCCAGCCGGATGCGCGAGCGCTCGAGTTCGGTCGTGTTGACGAAGGTCCCCTCGAGCTGGGTCACGGCCTGGCGCAAGACGTCGTCGTCAACGTCGTTCGTGCCGACGAACTCGATGCGCCTGACGTAGATTCGGCCATCACCGGCCTGTGCGAGGAGTTCGACAGGCAACAGCGTCAACAATACGATCAACGAGAGCGCACAGCGCATTCGGACTCCATGGGACGGCAGCCGGCCACCATTGTAGCCCGGCGTCCGCGGAGACCCATTGCGCCAGTCGTGTTAGATTGCGCGCCATGACTCTGTCGATCCCAGACTTCTCCGAGACGCTTGTCGTCGTGGCAGGCGACGTCATGCTCGACCAGTACCTGTTCGGTTCGACCGGGCGGATCTCGCCCGAAGCGCCCGTTCCGGTCGTCCACGTGCAGGAGACCGATGACCGACCTGGCGGTGCCGCCAACGTTGCTGTAAACCTCGCGGCCCTTGGTGCGTCGACGCGGCTCATCGGCGTCGTCGGCGAGGACGCCGCGGCAGACTCTCTCGAGTCGATCCTGTCGGGCCGGGGTATCGGCTGTGATTTCAATCGGGTTCCGGATCGCCCGACGATTACAAAGACGCGGGTCCAGAGCCGTGGCCAGCAGCTCATTCGACTCGACCAGGAGAATGCCGCGGCGCTGCCGGGTGACCATCTCGTGGCGTTGCTCGAAAATGCCATTGCCGGGGCCGGCGCAGTCGTCCTCTCCGACTACGGCAAGGGCGCGCTCACCGAAGTCGGTGCGATGATCCGCGTTTGCCGTGACGCAGGCGTCCCTGTGCTCGTCGATCCGAAGGGCACCGACTTCAGCAAGTACCGCGGCGCCACGCTGATCACGCCGAACCAGTCCGAGTTCGAGGCGGTGGCGGGCGTGTGTGGCAGCGACGAGGAACTCGTCGATCGCGGTCGCGCAATGCTCGAAGAGCTGCAGCTCGAGGCGCTTCTCGTTACCCGCAGCGAGAAGGGCATGCTGCTGCTCGAAGCGGGCCTCGAACCGCTGTTTCTGTCGACCCAGGCGCGCGAGGTCTACGACGTCACCGGTGCTGGCGATACGGTCATCGCGACGCTCGCCGGTGCCCTGGCGGCGCGCGCCCCGCTTGCCGATTCGGCAGCGCTTGCCAACCTCGCCGCCGGACTCGTCGTCCGCAAGATCGGCGTGGCGACGATCACGCCGACCGAGATCCGCGTCGCGATGCATCAGCGAGGGCAGGGCGGCCGCGGTCTCGTCGAGCGCGGCGAGCTTGTCGACATGGTCAGCGAGTCCCGCGAGCGTGGCGAACGAATTGTCATGACCAACGGCTGCTTCGACATCCTGCATGCCGGTCACGTCGCCTATCTCGAAGAAGCGAAGAGCCTCGGCGACCGGCTCATCGTCGCGGTGAATGACGACCCGTCGGTCAGGCGGCTGAAGGGCGAGTCGCGACCGGTCAACGGGCTCGAGGATCGCATGCTCGTGCTCGCCGGCCTCGCGGCCGTCGACTGGGTCGTGCCGTTCTCGGAAGATACTCCGGCGGAGCTGATCGAGGCGGTGCTGCCCGACGTGCTGGTCAAGGGCGGCGACTATCGACCGGAGGAAATCGCCGGCGGCAAGGCGGTGCTGGAAAACGGCGGCGAAGTTCGCGTGCTGACGTTCCGCGACGGTCATTCGACCAGCCGAATCATCGAACGTCTGCAGCAGTAGGCTCAAGCTCGCGCCAGTCTTCGTCCCGTGCGCCTCGTCTACAACCTCTTCACCTACGTCCTGTTTCTGCCGTACACGGTCTACTGGCTGGCGCGCGCCGTACTGAATCCATCGTATCGCCCGAAGATCGGCCAGCGCTTCGGCTGGGGCTACCCCAGGCTCGACAGGCCGATCTGGATTCATGCCGTATCGGTGGGCGAAGTCGTCGCGGCGGCGCCGCTCATCCGGGCCATGCTCCGCGACTACCCCGATCGCCAGGTACTCGTTTCCACCGTGACGCCGACCGGCGCGGCACGTGTCGACGCGTTGTTCGGCGACCAGGTGACGCATGCGTATATTCCGTTCGAGTTCCCGCACGCCGTGCGCGCGTTCTTCGCGGCCACGAATCCAGCGATCGCAATGATCATGGAGACGGAGATCTGGCCGAATCTCTACGAGGGCTGCGGGCGCCGCAAGATCCCGCTGGTCCTCGTCAGCGCACGCATATCGCCGAAGTCTGTCAACGGCTATCGCAAGCTGCTGCCGCTGTTTCGCGAGACGCTGTCGCACGGCATCGTGATCGCCGCGCAGAGCCAGGCCGACGCGGACCGGTTCCTGTCACTCGGCGCGAGTGAGGAACGCACGCGGGTCACCGGCAACATCAAGTTCGATATCGAACTGCCCGCTGACCTCGTCGAACGCGGCGTTGATTTCCGGGCAGCGACCTTCGGTTCCCGCCCCGTTTGGATTGCGGCAAGCACTCACGAGGGCGAGGAGCAGCTCGTCCTCGACGCGCATGCGAAGCTGCTGGAGACGCATGCCGATCTGCTGCTGGTGCTGGTGCCGCGGCACCCGGAACGTTTCGCCGGCGTCCGCGAGCTGCTCGACCGACGCGGCATCCCGACGATCGCGCGCACCGAGGACCGGCGAGCGACCGCGGACACAAGCGTTTTCCTCGGCGACACGATGGGGGAGGTGCCGCTTTTTTACGCGGCGACGGACATTGCCTTCGTCGGCGGCAGCCTGGTGCCGATTGGTGGCCACAACCTGCTGGAGCCGGCCGCGCTCGGCAAGCCGATCGTGACAGGGCCGCACGTCTTCAACGCCCAGGAAATTGCCGACCGATTCCTGACGGAAGATGCCTGCCGCATGGTCGACGATGCGGCCGAACTAGCCACGGCCGTTGCCGAGCTGCTCGACGAGCCTGGTCTTGCAGCGCAGATGGGCGCAAATGGTCTTGCGTTGCTCGAAAAAAACAGAGGCGCCCTGGGGCGCCTCCTGGAAATGGGCCGGCCGCTGATCGGCGGCGACTAACTTACTCACTTTCGCCCTCGGATTCGGCGCGTGTCTCGGGATCGTCGCGCACCTCCAGGAACGGCTCGAGCCGCTCGAGGTCCTGGATCTGTAGCGTACCGGCCGCCTGCTTGAGTCGCATGACGTTCAGGATGTAGTCGTAGCGGCTCTGGTAGTAGTTCGTGACGGCCTGGTAGAGCTGGAACTGGGCGTTGAGCACCTCGACGATCGTACGCGTGCCGACGTCATAGCCGGCCTGGGTCGCCTCGAGCGCCGTCTGGTTGGATTCCACCGCGCGTTCCAGCGCGCTGACGCGGCTGATTTCGGCTAGGACGCCGAGATACGCGTCGCGCGCGGCGCGCTCGGTTTCGCGCGTTGTGCGCTGCAGGACTTCCCGCGACGCCCGGTGCAGGTAGACGGCTTCCTTGACCCGCGACGTCGTCCTGCCACCCGCAAACAGCGGCAGGTTGAACTGGATGCTGATGCTGTCCGCATCGAAGTCTCTGTCCGCGGGCAGCGGGCCGAGGCCGGTAAAGGTGTCCTGTTCCGATGTGACGTCGGTATTGCTCGTGCTCGCCACGAGGTCGATTGTCGGGTAGTGGCCGTTGCGGCGGAACGAGATCTCGTCGCGCGCAAGGCGTTCGTCGATGCGGCTCGCAACCAGCGCGAGGTTCTGGTCGAGCGCAAGGTCGACCCAGGACTGCTCGCTCGTTGGCTCCGGCGAGTTGAGCGGCAGCTCGCTGCTTGGCGCTGACAGCGGGCCGACCGGATCACCCGTGATTTCCTGCAGGAAGTACTCGGCCGTTGCCAGCGCGCGCTTGGCGGCGATTTCGTCGGCGACCGCCGAGTCGTAGCGCGCCTGCGATTCCTGCACGTCGGTAATCGCGATCAGCCCCACGTCGAAGCGCTGCTTGGCCTGCTCGAGCTGGCGAGCGATCGCGCGGCGGTTGGCGATCGTCGCGGCCAGCCGGTCCTCGGCCGCCAGCACGTCGAAATAGCGCTGCGTGACGCGGACGATCAGGTCCTGCTGCGCGGCCTCGCGATCCGCTTCAGCCCTGGCGACGGTCTTGTCGGCGCGGCGCATGCCCACGATCTGGTCCCAGCGGAAGATCGTCTGCCGCAGTTGGAACTGCCACCGGGTCGTGTCCGACTCGGTCCTTGACTGGAACTGGACTGGCACGACGTCGACAACCGTCGGGGGGCTCGTCGAATCGTCCAGGATGGCCTGCTGCGTAACGCCCGAGCCGTCGGAAGTGTCGGATGTGTAGCTGCCGCTGAAGTCGATCTGCGGCAGGTACAGGCCGCGTGCCTGCGGCTCGGCCTCGAGCGCGGCGAGCCGCCTTGCCTCGGCCTCGAAAATGCGCGGGTCGCTTTGCAGCGCCTGCTGGTAGACCTCGAGGAGAGACTCGGCGCTGGCCGTGAGCGGCGCGGCGAAGGCGCATGTAAGCAGTAAAGCTATGATGCTCTTGAATTTTTTCATATTGTTTGCGTTCCGATGACGTCGGTTCCGGGACGAATTTCAGGTGTTATAGTCTACTATATCACTAAATCAGTTGGGTCGAGAACCCCCGGCAACCGGAAGCCGGATCATACCGGTTGTGCGTGTGGACCTTGAATAGATGCAGCAGGTTCCGAAGTAGTTTCAGGAATTTGGCCCTTAAAACGCGAACTGCGGCGGCAGCGCCCCGTTAACGAGCGATTGCAGGTCCGTCTCGAACAGGCTGGTGCTCTGCCAGTCGCTGTCGCCGGTGCGGGTCACGACGCGCGCGTCCATGACCGGGCTCGAACCGACGACCACGAACAGCCGGCCACCCATCGTCAGTGCCTCGACGAAACGCGGATCGAAGCGCTCGATCGAGCCGGTAACGGCGATGGCATCGAACTGCCCGGACGGCAGCTCCACGGTGGCGTCCATGTTGACGAGTTCGGCCGACTCGATCCCGACGTCCTCGAGAGCGGTGCCAGCTCGCGCGAGGAAGTCCTCGTGGATATCGAGGCTCGTGACCTTGCGCGCGAGGCGCGTGAGGCATGCGGTCAGGAAGCCTGAACCCGTGCCGATCTCGAGAACGTGCTCACGCCCGGTCAGCTCGAGTGCCTGCAGAACGCGGCCCTCGACCGTCGGCGTCATCATCGACTCCCCGTGACCTATCGGGATCTCGGTATCGGCGAAGGCGAGGATCTCGAAGCCGGCCGGCACGAAGCGTTCGCGCGGCAACTCGGTAAGCACGTCGAGTACGTCGTGATCCAGCACGTCCCAGGCGCGGACCTGCTGCTCGACCATGTTTTCACGGGCAATATCTATGTTCATTGGATCAGACTCTCGACGGGAATTTTCAATACAGGAACTACGCAAAGAAAGGTTCTAGGTGCGCCTGGCTCGGCTATTATGGTGAATCACGCGAGCCGAAGTAAGCCGCTGGGATATGCTAGGCAAAGCCCTGGTTTTAGGGCGCTTCTTTTACTTCGAGTCTCCGCGCGGGGGGCTTGGATTACGCATGCAATAATAACAAATGATCGTTGTGCGGCATCAATGGGGAAATTGCTGAATGGCGTCGCCTGATCCGACGCTGCTGCTGCTGGCCGGTGTCTCGGCCCTGCTCGTTATCGCGCTGCTGCTGGCATTGTCGCAGTGGCGTGGCCGCGTGCGAGCGTCCCGGCGAATCAGTCTTTTCAATCGCGAGCTGCACGAGGTCGCGGCCGACGCGTCGGTCGGGCGCCGGCTGCCGGTCCCCGAGGATGGCGATGCCGCGACACTGGCGCTGACGATCAATCGCCTGTTCGATGCGCTGAGCGAACGCGACCAGAAGCTGCAGGGCCGCGATCGCCTGTTCCGCGACTTCTCGCGCACGCTGCCCGAGATCGTCCTTATTCACGACGACAAGATCATGCTGGCCAATGAGTCAGCGGCCGGGCTGGTCGGGCTCGAGCCCGCGCAGCTCATCGGCCGCGACGTAGCCGATCTCGTCAAGCCCGCGTACCGGGCGCTGTTTCGCAAGAACGTATCGAAGCGGCTGGCGGGCGAGAACGTGCCCCGCCGCCTCGAAATCCAGCTCATCAACGGCAACGAGGCGGGCCTCTGGGTCGAGGCGCAAAGCTCCAATATCGAGTTCAACGGCCAGCCCGCGATTCTCACGGTCGCCCGCGACGTCAGCCATCGCAAGAGTCTCGAGGTCTCGCTGTCGCGCTCGAAGCGGCAGGCGCAGTACACACTCGAATCGATCTCCGAGGGTGTGATAACGACCGACAACGATGGCCGGATCGACTACATGAACCTCGCCGCTGAGTCCTTGATTGGCACCAACCGCGATGACGCCGCAGGCCACCGGATCGGCGAGCTGTTCACGCTCGTCGATGACGCCGACCGGCGGCCGCTCGGCGATCCCGTAGAGCGCTGCCTGGCGATGCGCCGGCGCGTGAACATGGGGCGCCGCGCGCTGATGGTGAGCCAGGACGGCGAGCAGGAGCATTCGGTGGAGATCACGGCCTCACCGATCCGCGGCCCTGGCAACAGCATCTCCGGCACGGTGGTCGTCTTCCACGACGTCAGCGAGATACGCGGACTGACGCGGAAGATGAGCTACCAGGCGACGCACGATCCGCTGACCGGCCTGATAAATCGCCGCGAGTTCGAGCGCAGGCTCGACGAGGCGATGGACTCGGCGCACGCCGAAGAGGCCGTGCACATGTTGTTTTACATGGACCTCGATCGCTTCAAGGCCGTCAATGACAGCTGCGGTCACCTGGCCGGTGACAACATGCTTCGCGAGGTCGCGGCGCTGATCAAGGAGCAGGTGCGCGACTCGGACTTCGTCGGCCGCCTCGGCGGTGACGAGTTCGGCGCGCTCCTGATCGGCTGCCCGATCGATAAGGCGCGCCAGATCGCGAGCGACATCATCCAGGCCATCGACGAGTACCGTTTCGTCTGGCAGGACAAGATCTTCAACATCGGTATATCCATTGGCCTGGTCGAGATCAGCCACACGAGCGGCTCGCTGCAGGACGTCATGAGCGCTGCGGATTCGGCCTGCTACGTCGCGAAGCAGGAAGGCCGTGGCCAGGTCCACGTCTACTCCGCGCGTGACGAGGCGATCGCGCGGGAGCGCGGTGATATCCAGTGGCTGCGCGCGCTGCAGGCGGCGCTGCACGAGGACAGCTTCGAACTGGCGGTGCAGCCGATCCTCGCGATGGCGGGCGGCGTCGACACGGGGCCGTCGGTCGAGGTGCTGATACGCCTGCCCGATGGCCGCGGTCGCACTGCCGATACGGCCGAGTTCCTGCGGCCCGCGGAGCGCTACCAGCTCATGCCGCAGATCGATCGCTGGGTGGTCAACGCGACGCTTGCGGCGATTTCCGCGGGCGAGATCAAGCTGGCCGGCAACCGCAGCTGCGCGATCAACCTTTCGGGACAGACGATGGCCGACGACAGCTTCCTGAGCTTCGTGGTTGACGCGCTCGACCGCTCCGGCGTCGCGCCGGCGTCAATCTGCTTCGAGGTGACGGAACGGGCGATCCTCGCCAACGTCCAGCATGCACAGCGGTTCATCGAGGTACTCCACGGTATCGGCTGCGAATTCTCGCTCGACGATTTCGGCTCCGGTCTCGGCAGTTTCTCGAGCCTGAAGCACCTGCCGATCGACTACCTGAAGATCGACGGCACCTACACGCGCAACCTGCAGTCCGACCAGGTGAACCAGGAGATGGTGGCCGCGATGATCAAGCTCGCACGGACAATGGAGTTTCGTATCGTCGCCGAGCAGGTCGAGCACCAGGAAGACTTCGACTGGCTGCGTGATATCGGCATCGACTTCATCCAGGGGCATTTTGTCGATGCGCCCGTCACGCTCGGCTCCGGCACCACCGGAGCGTACCGGCTGCTCAATTCCCAGTAGCGATTCGGGGTTCGGCGGCGCCCTCCGCAGCCAGCGAAAAACAGTCCGAATCAGCGTGCCTCACCGTCCGGCCGCCAGGATCTTCTTCCAGCGCGCGATTGAAGAAACGCAGCGCGCGCTTGCGCAGGAACGGGATGTACACCGCCGATGCGATGTGCCCGGTCGGTAGCAGGATCGTCTCGGGCTCACGGAGCGCGTCGCGAAGTTCGCGTTGTTTCACGGTCGGGACGGCCTTGTCGAAACGCGCGATGATCATCTGCACGCGTGCCGGATCGATGTACGGGGCGAGGTCGAGAATGCTCGTATCGATGTTCTCGCGGAGGTGGCCTTCCAACTCGTCGGCGCTGATACGGCGTTCCTCCAGTACTCGGTCGACGGCAGCCTTAACCCGTCGCTCGGTCGAGTTGGCGAAAACGTAGGGGAGGTCGCTGGCCGCGAGAGCCGGCACGACCGCGGCAATACGTCCATCAATCGCTGACAGGTACATAGCATTAAAACCGCCGAGGCTCGCGCCGAAAACGACAATTCGGCTTGCATCGAGCCCACGCTGCTCGGTGACCCAATCGAGCATGCGCCGATTGCGCTGGACACTTTGCCTGATAGCCTTGTCGGGTTCGAGCAAGTCCATTGCCAGGGTCTTGCGTTGCGTCGTGTCGACGATGATCGAGGCATAGCCGTGCCTCGCGAAGTACCGCGCGAACGGCCGAACGAGATCTTTCTGGCCATTCAGGATGGTCAGGACGACGGCAACCGGTGCATTGTCGACATCGGGCAACTCGTAGTACTCGAATGTAATGGGCGACGGGTCGTCATCGTCGGGAAGGCCACTCTCGAACGAACCGTAAAGGACGTTGAAGTGCTTTTTCAGGTCTATGAGCTGCAGGTCCGCGTTGATGGGCGCGCGCGGATAGCAGAAGCGCGCCGTGACGGCGGAGGGCAGCGGCGGCGGCTCGGTCTCGTCGCCGGCATACGGCGTAACGCTCGCGCAGCCCGTCATTGTGGACAGCAGCACGACGAACGAGGGCAAGCACCTGAGGGTTGCCCCAATCGACTGTCGACGAGTGGCTAAACGCACCGGATCGGGAATTTCCAGGTTCATCAGCATCAGGACTCGCGAGCAGCATAACAGCCAGCTCGTGCCGCAAAAAGATCGCGATCCGCTGCACATTGCCGTGACCTGATATCGTTGCCGGATCCATGAAAGCTCTCGTCTACGAATCGTTCGGCCAGATGCCCGAGATTCGCTCGGTACCCGATCCGGAACCGTTGCCGCATGGCGTCGTCGTGCGGGTCACCGCGACCGGTGTGTGCCGCAGCGACTGGCATGGCTGGGTTGGCCACGACCCGGGCATCCCGCTACCGCACGTGCCCGGCCACGAGTTTGCCGGCGTGGTCGAGGCGGTCGGCAACGACGTGCGAACCTGTCAGCGCGGCAACCGCGTTACGGTTCCGTTCATCAACAGCTGCGGCCGCTGCGCCGAATGCGCATCCGGCAACCAGCAGGTCTGCCGCAATCAGATGCAGCCCGGCTTTACTCACTGGGGCTCGTTCGCCGAGTACGTCGGCGTGCATCATGCCGACGTGAACCTCGTTGCTCTGCCGGAGAGCCTCGATGACGTCACGGCGGCCAGCCTCGGCTGTCGATTTGCGACTTCGTTCCGGGCGGTCATCGACCAGGGCAGGGTGGGCGCAGGCGAGTGGGTGGCCGTGCATGGCTGCGGCGGCGTCGGGCTATCGGCCGTGATGATCGCCGCGGCGATCGGCGCCAACGTCATCGCCATCGACGTAGCAGCGGATGCGCTTGAACGCGCACGAGCGGTCGGCGCCGTCGCGACAATCGACGCAGCCGGGGTCGACGATGTCGCTGAAGCCGTTATCGATATCACGCAAGGGGGCGTCCACGTATCGCTCGATGCGCTAGGCCATTCTGTCACCTGCAGGAATTCCATCCTCGGGCTCAGGCGCCGCGGCAGGCACGTGCAGGTCGGATTGCTGGTCGCCGAACACGCGACGCCGCCGTTACCGATGGAGCGGGTCGTCGGTCACGAACTGGAGATCGTCGGCAGCCACGGCATGCAGGCGTGGCGCTATGACGCGATGCTCGCGATGATTCGGTCCGGCATCCTGGCGCCGCAGAAGCTCCTCGGCCGTACGATCAGTCTCGAGCAGTCGATCGAGGCGCTGACCACGATGGACCGGCCAGGCTCGGACGGTGTGACGGTGATCACCGGGTTGGGAACCGCCTGAAAAAAAGGGCGCCCGAGGGCGCCCTTTTCGTCGTTCCATTTCCGCCAGTCTTAGCCGAGCAACGGCACCATCAACAGCGCGACGATATTGATGATCTTGATCAGCGGGTTGATCGCGGGGCCGGCCGTATCCTTGTACGGGTCGCCCACGGTGTCACCCGTGACGGCGGCCTTGTGTGCCTCCGAGCCCTTGCCACCACAGTTGCCGTCCTCGATATACTTCTTGGCGTTGTCCCAGGCACCGCCGCCGGCAGTCATCGAGATCGCGACAAACAGGCCCGTTATGATCGTGCCGAGCAGCAGGCCGCCCAGCGCCTTCGGACCGAGCAGCAGGCCAACGGCCAGCGGGACCAGGATCGGCAGCAGCGACGGGACGATCATTTCCTTGATCGCGGCTTTGGTCAGCAGGTCGACAGCACGGCTGTAGTCAGGCTTGCCTGTGCCTTCCATAATTCCGTCGATTTCCTTGAACTGGCGGCGCACCTCGGTGACAACCGAGCCGGCGGCACGGCCTACGGCCTCCATTGCCATCGAACCGAAAAGGTAAGGTACGAGCCCGCCGATGAACAAGCCGATGATCACGAGGTGGTCATCCAGGTGGAACGTCTCCGTGATGTTCACCTGCTCGAGCGCATGCGTGTAATCAGCGAAAAGGACCAGGGCCGCGAGACCGGCAGAACCGATTGCGTAGCCCTTCGTAACGGCCTTCGTCGTGTTGCCAACAGCGTCGAGCTGGTCCGTGATATTGCGCACATCGGGCGGCAGTTCCGCCATTTCGGCGATTCCGCCGGCGTTGTCGGTAATCGGGCCGAAGGCATCGAGCGCAACCACCACACCGGTCATTGACAGCATTGCGGTTGCAGCGATGGCAATATTGTAGAGGCCTCCCATCGGGTCATTGTCCGCCAATGCGAATGCGCCCCAGATGCTGAGGCAGACGGCGAGCACCGGTAGTGCCGTAGCCTTCATCGAAATACCGAGGCCCGCAATGATGTTGGTTGCATGGCCCGTCAGCGATGCATTAGCGATTGTTTTGACAGGCTTGTAGTCAGTACCGGTGTAGTACTCGGTAATGACGACCATGGCGGCTGTCAAGGCGAGGCCGATCAGCGCCGAGAAGTAGATGCTCATTGACTGCCCTGTGTGTCCCAGCATCAGGTCGGTGATGAAGTAGAAGGCAATCGCCGCCAGTATGCCCGAGACAATCATGCCCTTGTAGAGCGCGCCCATTATCTTGCCGCCATCCGAGGTCTTGACGAAGAAAGTGCCGATGATCGATGCGACGATCGAGACGGCACCGAGCACGAGCGGGTAGACGATGGCCTCCGCACCATAGGTGGTAGCGACGAGCCCGCCGAGCAGCATCGTGGCGATGATTGTAACCGCGTAGGTCTCGAAGAGGTCGGCGGCCATGCCGGCGCAGTCGCCGACGTTGTCGCCCACGTTATCGGCGATGACGCCCGGGTTGCGCGGGTCGTCCTCGGGGATTCCGGCTTCCACCTTGCCCACGAGGTCGGCACCGACGTCGGCGCCCTTCGTGAAGATGCCGCCGCCGAGACGAGCGAAGATCGAGATCAGCGAGCCGCCGAAGGCGAGGCCGACCAGCGCGTGAATCGCATCATCCGTCGATGCACCCATCTGCAACAGGATGAAGTAGTAACCAGCCACGCCGAGCAGGCCGAGGCCGACGACGAGCAGGCCCGTAATCGCACCGCCGCGGAACGCGACGTCCAGCGCCGGGTTCACACCTTTCCTGGCCGCTTCGGCCGTACGCACGTTGGCGCGCACCGACACGAACATGCCGATGTAGCCAGCCAGTGCAGAGAAAATCGCGCCAATGGCGAAGCCGATCGCGGTTCCCCAGTCGAGGGCGAAGCCCAGCACAACGAACAGTACGGCACCGACGATGCCGATCGTCGTGTACTGGCGGTTCATGTAAGCGGCCGCGCCTTCCTGGATCGCAAGTGCGATCTCCTGCATGCGCTCATTGCCCGCAGGCTGTTTGAGAATCCACTGCCTCGAGATCACGCCGTACAGAATGGCAAGCACGCCGGCGCCGATCGAGAGCCACAGGGCCAACTCGTTACTCATTTGTGTCTCCTGGAATATTGCGTCGGAGTCGAACGCTCCGAAGTGCCCGGGCATCGTCGCCGGGCAGGGTCCGCGTTCGGTTTAATCCTTGGTTTGTTGTTTTAAAGGCTGCCTGCAGGCGCGCCCGATCCCCAAAAAGCTCGTAACCCCGCCCGCAGATGGCCGCGCATCATACCACAAATTTCGTGCCGAGCTTCGCCGGCACGGAGACGTTCTTGAGGGTCGGATATTTCGGTAAGCCTTTGACAAACGGCGGATAATCCTCGCCAGCGATCAGCGGCGCCAGGTACCGCCGGCACGCGTTCGTGATACCGAAGCCGTCCTTGGTGATATAGCGTTTCGGCAACATCTTTTCCTTGTTGGCGATTCTCGACAGCGGCGCTGATTCGATCTTCCAGCGGTACGGCGAATCCGAGGTGCGCTTGATGACCGGCATCACCGCCGTCTTGCCGGCGAGCGCGAGTTTCACTGCCTCGCGACCGACCGCGTAGGCCTGCTTCAGGTCGGTGGCCGAGGCGATATGCCGCGCCGAGCGCTGCAGGTAGTCCGCGATCGCATAGTGGTATTTGAGGCCGAGGTTGTCGCGCACCATCTGCGCAACGACGGGGGCGACGCCGCCGAGCTGTGCATGACCGAACGCGTCGCGCGTGCCGGCCTCCGCCAGGAAGGTGCCGTTCTTGTAAGCGGCGCCCTCGCTGACCACGATGACGCAGTATTCGTACTTGTCGACGGACTCCTTGACGCGTCTCAGGAAGGCCTTCTGGTCGAACGGCACCTCCGGGAACAGGATGATGTGCGGGGGCTCGCCGGGGCCCTCTCCGGCGAGGCCGCCCGCCGCCGCGATCCAGCCGGCGTGACGCCCCATGACCTCGAGGACGAAGACCTTGGTCGAGGTCTTGGCCATCGACGCGACGTCGCAGGCCGCCTCGCGGGTCGATACGGCGACGTACTTGGCTACCGACCCGAAGCCGGGGCAGCAGTCGGTTACCGGCAAGTCGTTGTCGACGGTTTTGGGGACGCCGAGGCAGGTGACCGGGAAGCCCATCTTCTTCGAGATCAGCGACACCTTGTGTGCCGT